>Ga0209314_10000740_pt1 | contig 14843 bp, 15 predicted proteins | sample I19B2metaG_FD_184146 | JGI IMG/M metagenome (GOLD analysis project Ga0209314, IMG submission 184146) | Lake sediment bacterial and archeal communities from Gulf of Boni, Indonesia to study Microbial Dark Matter (Phase II) - ​I19B2 metaG... | ecosystem: Environmental > Aquatic > Freshwater >...
TCAAGTTTATCGCGGTCACCAAGTTTTGCTTTTTCAATTGCTTCTTTCAAAAAATTGATTGAATTTTCGTAGGTTTTCTTGTCCACCGGATAAGGATGTCCGTCTTTACCACCGTGAGCAAAAGAATAACTTGCCGGGTCTTTATAGGAAGGTTTAGCCTCATAAAGAAGTTCAGAAATTAAAGAAAGGGCACGGATGGTCTTTGGTCCAACCCCTTCTAAACCGAGCAAAGATTCGTAATTTTTAGGTTGCCTTTCGTAAGTTTTAAGAAAAATTTTGCTTAGTCTTTCCGGGTTAATGTCCTTGATAAAAATTTCATGTTCTTCGGGTAGACGATAATAAACCCCGCCCCTTTCTAAGGAGCGAGGGTAAACTATTTTTTTCAAGTCTTTAATTATTTTTTCCGGTTTCTGGCAGGCAATTTCGGTAGAAATTTTTCTTGTTTCTTCACTTTCCTTAGCTACTAAATTTAAGACTATTCTTTCTTTATGTTCAGCACAGATTGCTTTATGGGGTTCGTTGACATAATCTTTAACTTCTTCACTTAACCAGTGGTATCGCCGTGCATAACGCGTATTTTCGTTCATTCCCTGTTGGACTACCGCCCATTTACCTTTATTAGTAAAAAAGAAACAATGGTGATATATTTGGTAACCGTCCTGTAAAGCAGTGGAGTCAACCTTAGCCGACATTCTGCTGGCATAGATTAAAGGCAGCGGATTGAGCGAATTAGAGATTAGCGAATAGTTTTCAATTTCTTGAGGGGTTTTACGGGCAACCTTACCTTTACCACCAGCGACATAAAAACTTAAGTCTTTCTCTAAACCTTTAATACTCTCCTTTAAAGCACCACAAACTGTTGTGGTTAAACCTGAAGAATGCCAATCAAAACCAAGCAGACAACCGAGCGCCTGAAACCAGAAAGGGTCAGAAAGACGACGCAGTAATTCTTCTGGGTTATATTCCCAGATGATTACCTGTACAATTTCTCGTGCTAAGCGGGTCATTTTTTCAAATAACCACTTGGGCATTTTCCCGTAATGTAAGGGTAATTCAACAACTGCTCTCCTCATTTTTATAACCTTAAAGTTGGTGCTTTTATTTCTTTGGACCAGCGGCGATAGTCTTTGAGTTTAAAGCCGGGTAAATCGGGCCAGTTTTCCTTCATTTCTTCAGGACTGAGTTTACCGAAGTCTTTTTTTTGTTTCCCCAGTGCTAATTCTAAAATTCCACATTTTGCTTGGAAACAGTTTAGGCAGTTTCCTTTGCAATCGGTTGCTGGTTGGAATTTACCATTTTTCCTTATATAAACCGGTATATCCATCCCTTCACAGTTAGTTGAAGACATAAATTCACTATTAAGCCCCTTAATCGCTCGTGCCTCGTGCCTATCGCCTCGTGCCTGAAGTAATTCATACTCCATACATAAAGCAAAAGTTAAACCTTTCTTATCACAGAGTTCACGCAAGAATGTAAATATCTTTTTGCGGTAACCAATTTTAGTATTTAAGTAGCCGATTCTTTCGGTATAAAGTTGGCGATAGTCCCATTTCATTCCCGCACCAAAATATTCTTTAATTTTATTCAAAATGTCATCAGTAATTTTTATTGGTAAATCAAGGATGCTGGCAATGATATGTCTTGCCCCGGAAGATTTTGCCCGTTCAACAATTTCCCTGAGATTCTTCTGATCATCGGTGAGATAAGGAAAGATTGGGTCAATCCGGCAGACCGTATAAATATTTTCTTTCGCCATTCTTTCTAAATTCCCAAAAAGTTCACCAACGGTTGCACCGTTCGGCGCAAAGATTTTTCTTAATTTTTCATTTACAGTGAGAATAGATACCTGTCCAAAAGAATGTTTTTGTTGTTTGATTAAACGGATTACCTCGTCAGGAACTTTTGCTTTAGTAATAAACTCAATCGGTATATTTCTTTCCATAAAAACTTGAGTAATTTTTTCTGAAAGATGATACTTTTCATTTAAAGGTTGGAAAGGGTCGGTAACCGGACTCAAGTATCCGCAAGTAGCAACGTTTAAAGAGTCAAGTTGTTCAGCAACAGTCTTATCAAAATCTTCAGCAACAAAGATTATCTCCTGTTCATGGAAAATCTCAAAATACCCGGGTAAAGCACGAGCGTAACAATAAAAACAACCAATCCCGCAACCGTTATAAGGATTTATGAGCAATCTTTCGGCAGTGCATTCTCTTTTCCCTGGATACCAGCCGTGTAACTCTTTTTTTGTTTGAAGAAGTATGTGTTTAACTGGTTGTTCAATAAGAATATATTCTTTGTTGTTGATTTTAATTTTCATCTTAGGTGATAAGAATTAAACGTTTTTGGAAACCACGATGGAGACTAAGACTTTTGGCAAGTTCAATTACCTGGTTATACTCACTCAGAAGTGGACGCCGGTTAAGTTCAAGATAATTATTTGCTTTGTACATTGGACGATACTGGTCCATAATATTCACATAACTATCTAAAGAAATCTCTTCAACAATAAATTTTAATACTTTCTCTGAACCAGCGAGGTCATTCGGTAAGACTAAATGCCGAATAAGTAAACCTCTTTGGGCAATACCATCAACAATTTTCAAATCGCCAACCTGCCGATGCATTTCTTTTACTCCTTCTTTACATCTTTCAAAATAATCCGGCGCATTGGAATATTTCTCCGCTGGACTCTTATCACTATCCTTCAATTCTTCAGGATGGTGAGGCTTCGCCCTGAGGCTCAGCCCGAAGGGAACCGAACCATATTTTATATCCGGCATATAGATGTCAATGATTCCGTCTAAAAGTTTAATCGTTTTCAGTGACTCATAACCACCACAGTTGAAGACAATTGGTAATCTTAGTCCCGTTTCACAAGCAATTTTTATTGATTCTACCAGTTGAGGAACAAAATGGGTTGGGGTGACAAAATTTATGTTATGGCAACCAATCTTCTGTAAATAAAGCATACCTTTTGCTACCTCTTTTGGAGACATTATCCCTCCGCGCCCCAGATGACTAATTTCGTAGTTCTGGCAGTAGATGCATCTGAGGTTGCAGTTGGTCAAGAAAATTGTCCCTGAACCACCATTGCCAACCAAGGGTTCTTCTTCGCCGAAATGTGGACCGATGCTGGAAACAATTAAATCAATACCTGACCGACAGGTACCTTTCTCGTTTTTTGTCCGGTCAACCTCACATTTTCTTGGACAGAGATGACAATTCTTCAGAATTGCATAAAGTTGCTCAATACGCTTATTTAGTTTGTTGGATTTGTATAACTTAAGATAGGCTGGTTCAAACATTAGGAGTGATTACCTTTAATGGCTATCCGGTGGTTGTTCTTTTTTCTTTTTAAACAGGTCAAGGAATTTATCTTCGTATTCTTTGAAAATACCCCATTTGTCAAGGAGTGTTTTTAGTTCAGTGACTCTGGCAGGGTCTTTTTTCGCCTGCTCTAAAAGTTCTTCAATTTTTCGTTTTGCTGACTCCGGTATTTTGGTATACTCTTCAATAGTTTTCCGTATCCTTTCGATATCTTCCGGGGAGAAAGTTTTCGTTTTGCTTATGTCTACAGAAAAGTAGTCAAACAATTTTTCTATTTCCTGCTCTAACCGTTTCCCATAATTTTCAAGTTCGCTGAAATCAATTTTTAGGTTAAGCGTTGCACAGAAAATTTCTAATACTGCCTGAGATGCTTTTGGATTTTCAATTTGTATAGTGTATAAAGGCAATTCACCTAAAAGACATATACCCGGGATTCTTTTTTGTTTTGCAATACCGAGAAGTAAACCATTCAATCCACTGATATGTCCTTCCGGCATTATCTGGACATTGAATTTCTTTAATTCTTCAAGAAGAAGTAGATCGGTAGCCACGCCCCAGACTTTTGGTTTTTCCAGATGGGTAATTGGTAGAGGCATAGCGGCAAAGGTATATACTCTTTTTATATTAAAATGCTGTATGGAATTAATGACCTTTTCTCCGTAGAAATATCCTTTATTAAATTCGGGTTGTGCTTCGCTTAAAAAAATGACCAGGTCATTTCCCCCGTATGGGTTTTTCCAAAAATAGAATTTATTTCTCGGTGGTTCAGGTATCTTTACCAGACCATGTTCAACTGCCACTTCAGCCGGTTGAAATACTTCAAATGTTTCCAATTCGGCTAATTCTTCGGCTTTCAGCTGGTTCTTAAGATAAATTCCTGCCCTTAAAGCGACATTGCCCATTCCTGGCCAGCAGGCAAGAAAATAAGTATTTCTAAGTTTCAGCGGAAATTTACCTATGCTCTGCATTTTAACGAAGCAACCTACCTAAAAGTCCTTTAGGTTGACTAATTTTTTTGTTATAGTCAATAATCTGATAAGTCTTGAGTTTCGTTTCTTCTTGAGCAATTTTCAATGCTTCGGTTTTTCCACCCAAAAGGTCAATGAGACCAATTTTTTTTGCTTCTTCGCCGAGATATATCTTACCGGTAGAGATTTCTTTAACCGTCTCTTCGGATAAATTACGATTTTTTGCTACTTCATTCAAGAAATATCGGTAAACTATTTCCAATTCCTGTTTTAAAATTTCTTTTTCTTCAGGGGTAGTTTTTTGGAAAGGCATACCCAAAGTTTTATAAACCCCTGTAGCCAGGGTATCAATATCAATTCCAAATTTTTTCATTGCTTCCGAGAAATCCGGTCGAATAGAAGTAACCCCGATACTACCAATCAAACTTAAATGGTCAGCGACAATTTTTTTACATGCCGAAGCAATCCAGTAAGCTCCGGAAGTCGCCGCTTCTTTAATCCAGGCAACGGTTAGTTTAGAAAAATTTTTTGTTCTTTGGGCAATCTCTTTACAGGGGTAAGGTGTCCCACCCGGAGAGTCAATTTCCAAAATCACTGCTTTTATCTTCTTATTTTTTTCAATTTCATCTAAGAAACCAAGAATGTCTTCCGAGGAAACACCAGAAATTTTTATTGGGATGGGGAAAGGTAGAAAAAGCCCGGTTTCAGAGATGACCGTTCCTTTAATTGGTAAAATTGCGATTTTATCTTTCATTTCTTCTATTTATGAATTTTACTAAAAAAAGAGGAAAAAAACAAGTGAATTCATTCTTTGGACTTAGATTTTAGCCAGAGTTCTTCTAATTCTTTGGTTATTTTTTCCGCCTGCTCTATAGTTAAAGTAGTTTTCGCTTTTAAACTTAACCTATCTGGTTGGGGAAATTTTTTCTGAGCAAATTCTTTTACCTTAAACAATTTTACACCATGAATTTTTACTTTTTCACCTAATTCCCTGTCGTCAGTGACAACAATAACTTGCTTGGGATTGGATATTTGACTGACCAATTTTTCAATTTTATCGTCTGCAGTTTCATCTTGACTAAAGATTATTTCCATATTTATTTTTTTTAATTTTCTTTGTGGGGGCAAAAGGACATCGCTTTTACCATCAAAGACAAGGGTAACTTTATTTTTTATGTTCCCTTGAGGACGATAAATCTCAAAATAGCGAATTAATCCCCAGCGTCCTTCTTTTAAAGGGCGTCCTTCTAAATCTGGCAATTGTTTTAAAACATTATAACCATCAATGATGTAATGAACTGACATAGAAAAAACTCTTACTGCAGATACTTTTGCTGACTTTTAGGAACATACCATTTAACGAAATTCCAACCTAATCCGAGAGGTGCGACTTCGGGTCCTCGGAAACGTTTATGCACCACGGGTAGTGCTTCGGGATAATAAAGAAAACAGTAAGGTTGTTCCTCATTTAAAATTTCGTGGATCCGCCAGTAAATTTTTTTTCTTTTTCCCAGGTTAAATGTTTTTCTTCCTTCTTCAAGGAGGCGGTCAATTTGCAAATTTTCGTAAGAGACGAAGTTATATTTTCCCGGTTCTTTCTGGCTGGAATGCCAGATTGCATATTGGTCAGGGTCGCGGGACAAAGACCAGCCAAGAATCACTGCGTCAAAATTTCTTTTCTCAATATATTGATGGATGAATGCACTCCATTCAAGGATGCGAATGTTTACTTTTATACCGATTTTTTTTAAATGCATCTGGATAATTTCTGCGCAGAGTTGCCGTGCTTTGTTCCCTTGATTGGTCATTAAGATAAATTCAAACTTACTTGGTTGCCTCGTGCCTCGTCCCTCGTGCCTGAATTCCAACCAACCATCTCCATCGGAATCAATCCAGCCACATTGAGCAAGTAATTGTTTTGCTTTTTCCGGGTCATACTCTAAATCTTTAACTGCGGGATTATATGCCCAGGAAGAGGGCGGAAAAGGACCAGTTGCTGCTTTTCCTAAACCAAGGAGAACACCGTCAATAATTTCCTTTTTATTAATTGCGTAAGCAATTGCCTGCCGTACTTTTTTTTCTTTGAATAAGGGGTTTTTTAAATTAAACCCGAGATAAGTATAAGCAAACGCTGGATAACGGAACTTATTGTATTTCTTAAAAAATTCAGGGTAGGCTTTATACTGGTCAGGAGTTAGCCCCATAGAATCAATTGATTCACGACGCAATTCCAAGAACTGCACTGCTTGGTCAGGAATAATTCGGTAAACATAGCGGTTAATATAGGGGTAGAGTCTATTTTGTTGTCCGGGTTTCTTATCTTCAAAATAGTCTGGATTTGCTTCCAAGACAATTTTTTCATCAGTTTTCCATTCTTTAAATTTGTAGGGACCGGTACCAATTGGCTGGCGATTTGCTGGATGTGTGTTGAAGTCTACGGATGCTCCGCCACCAGAATCGGCGGATCCGCCTTTGGCGGAGAAGATATGTTTGGGTATAATCCCCATTCCCCAGGACTCTAATGCTGGAGCAAAAGGTTCTTTGTAAATAATTTTTACTGTGTAAGGGTCAGGGGTCTCCAATTTCTTAACTAAAAGATAATCTGCTGAATACGGCGTCTTTACTTTAGGGTCAATAAGTTTTTCGTAAGTAAATTTTACATCTTCGGCAGTGAAAGGTTTACCGTCATGCCAGGAGACATTTTTCCGTAAATGAAAAATAATCTCCAGCCCGTTTTTACGAATTTCCCAGGATTCCGCCAAATCGCCAATCAGTCTAATATTTTTGTCATATTTTACTAAACCATTGTAGACTAACCCATTAATATCTCCGGAAGCGCTATCCGCAGCAAGGACTGGGTTTAAATAACTCGCATCGCCGATTGATGCTTCAATGTAAGCGTCACCGTAAGTGGGAAGTTGATAGTTGATAGTTGATAGTTGATAGTTAACTTCTTTTTGGGAACAGCCAGTGAAGCTAACCAATAACCAATAACCAATAACCAATAACCAGATAACTCTTTTCAGGGGATAGATTGGGATAATTTCAACTGAATACATGGACTGCGGTCGCCTTAAAGGTGAGATAGACCGTCTTTCCCAAAGTTAAACTCAAATCATTTAGCGACCTTTTTGTTAGTGCAACTATAAAAGGAATTCCGCAATCAACAGTTACAAAAACAAGCGCGCCTTTTTCTTCTATTTTTACTATTTGACCTAAAAAAGAATTTCTTGCTGATGAGTGCAGAGGTTCGTTGGAAAGCAGGATTTCTTCCGGTCTCAGGCAAGCCCAGACTTCGTTTTCCAGTTCAGTTACCACTTCAATTTTTATTTTCCTTAAATCTAAAAAGGTGGTATCTTTTTCTTTAATAATCTTGCCCCGGAATATATTTTCTATTCCCAAAAATTGAGCAGCAAAAAGTGATTGGGGTCGGGAAAAAATTTCTTTACCTTCTCCCTCCTGAATGATTTCGCCTTCTTTTAAAAAATAAATTTTCTCGGCAAACCTCTCCGCTTCTTCAAGTTGGTGGGTCGCCAGAACAATAGTAATTTCATGTTTTTCTTTAAGAGTTGAAATCAGGTTCTCAATAATCTTTACACTCGGTGGGTCAAGGTTAACCGTAGGTTCATCCAAAAAAAGGACATTCGGTTTAAGGATGAGCGCACGGGCTAAGGCTACTCGTTGCGCTTCTCCGCCAGAAAGAGTAGTTGCCGATTGTTTGCGTTGTGTCCAAAGTCCCACCAGACTTAGTGCTTCTTTTACTTCTTCCGTTTGTTCTTTTTGCTTCCTTATTTTCAGTCCATAGGCTACATTCTCATAGACCGAGGTATTAAACATTACCGGGTTTTGCATTACCATGGTCATTTCGCGTCTTATTCGTAAACTATCTGTTGGATAACATTTATCATCAAAATAAATTTCCCCACTTGTTGGTTTTTCTAAAAGATTTAGAATCCGCAGTAAGGTAGTTTTCCCTGCACCGTTGGGTCCGATTATACAAGTGAGTTTGTTGTTTTCAATTTCTAAATTTATATTTTTTAAAACTTGTTGCTGGTTAAATGTTTTACAAATATTTTCAGTTCGGATATTCATCTCTAACTTCGTCCTTGAATTAACTGAAGAATGACATTGAGAAGTATAGCAACAACAAAAAGTATAATCCCCAGGCTAATACAAAGTTCAAATTCACCTTTTGCGATGCCGAGAGCAATGGCTGTAGTCATAACCCGTGTTGCTCCTTTAATATTTCCCCCAACCATAAAAGTCATCCCCGTTTCACCAATTACTCGTGAAAAAGCCATTATTAAACTGACAAGCAAAGGATATTTTGCTTCTTTAACTATGGCAATATACATCTGAATCTTTGATGCCCCTAAGGTAAGTGCAGTATCTTTGACTGAACTACTTACGCTTTTCAATGCGGAGAGACCCAAAGCACAAACTATCGGACTGGCAAGGATTGCCTGAGCAATAATCATTGCTCCCGGCGTGTAGAGTAAACCTAAGATACCTAAAGGACCACGGCGACTTAAGAAAAGATAGACAATCAACCCAATAAGCACTGCCGGGATAGAAAGAAAAGAATTAATCACCGCGACAATCAGTCTTTTACCAGCAAAATTTTTTAAACTAAGAAACAAAGCAAAAGGGAAACTAATACAAAAAGCAATAATCACTGCGCTAAGAGAAACTTGGAATGAAAGTAAAACAATTGGAATAATTTCGTTTAAATTCATTTTTTGACGGGGTAAAAAAGAGGACTTCCAAACTTTTCCCTACCGTAAGTTCTAATAATTTCTTGCCCTTTTTCGCCGAGAACATATTTTACAAGTTTCGTTGCTAACTTGTACTTTAGCCAGGGATATTTTTTTGGGGAAACAGGAATTATCGCATAAGGGTTAAAGAGACGGCTATCTCCTTCTGACAAGACAGTAAGGTCTAAGTCTTTTTTAATTGCAAGATATGTCCCCTGGTCAGTTAAGGTATATGCTCTCTTTTCATTTGTAATTCTCAGAGTTTCTTCCATCCCGCTTCCAGAAACAAAAAACCATCTGCCTGCAGGTTCAATTCTGGCTAATTCCCATAATTTTTTTTCCCGTTTATGTGTTCCGGAATCATCTCCCCGTGAAATAAAAGTTGCCCTTGCCGATGCAATTTTTTTGAAAGCAATGGTTACATCTTTTTCGCCTTTAATTTTCGCTGGGTCATTTTTCGGTCCTACCAGCACGAAATCGTTATACATTATTTCATAGCGTTTAGTTCCGTAACCTTCAGTGATAAACTTTTCTTCTGCATCAGGGTCATGAACTAAAATTATATCTGCATTTCCTTCTTTCGCTAATCTTATTGCCGCACCACTACCTACCGCAATTACTTTTATTTTGGTTTTATTTTCTTTCTCAAAAGGTGGTAATAAAACATCAAGTAGTCCTGAATTTTCAACTGAAGTGGTAGTTGCCAGAGTAAGAATTTCTATTTTTTTACTACAACCTAAAGAAAAAAGATTTGTGAATATAAAAATCAAAAATAAAGCAAAGAAAAGTTTGTCTTCATTTTTCCGGCTGGATGATTATAGTTAAGTAATTTTTAGTAAAATATTTTTTGGCAATATTTAGAATGTCCTCAGCAGTGACTTGGGATAAAATTTGAGGATATTCCTCGTCATATTCATACCCCTTACCCATCAGTTCCCACCATCCTAAATACCAGGCTTGGTCTCTATTTGCTGAATGTTCAATAAGATAATTACCCCGGAGAAACTTTTTTACTTCTTCCAATTCCTTTTCTTCAACCAGTTCGGTCTGTAATCTTTTTAATTGTTCCTGAATTTTTTCTTTCGCTTGGTTGAGTTTTGTCCCATCTAAACCAAGATAGATAACAAAATGACTGGTTGATTTTCGTGTTGGATAGAAAGAACTGATTTCGTAAGCAAGACTATGTTTATCCCGTAATTCACGGAAAAGACGTCCACGCATTCCGCCGCCAAGAAGTGTATTTAAGACCTTCAGAATTGCGTAGTCGCTATGACTACCTTCCGCTACCGGGCAACCCAACATTAGGTATGCCTGTTTAAATTTTTGTGGATAAATTTTTTCTATGCTTTGGGAAAGGGGAATCTCGGGAAATGGGGCCGTTACTAATTCTTCGCCCTTAGGTAAGGAAGCAAAAGTTTTTTCTACAGTTTTTTTAACTTTTCCCCAAGATAAATTACCAACAATAACAATAACCATTCTTTCCGGGGTATAAAACTTTCTATGATAATTAACTAACTCTTCACGGGTAAATTTTTTTACTGTTTCTTCAGTGCCAATTGGAGGAAGAGCGTAAGGGTGGTTACGATAAAGATTCTGATTAAAATAATCATAAGCGACAGTAAAAATATCTTCTTCACGTGATTTAATTGCGGCTAAGGTCACCTGCCTTTCTTTTTCAATTTCTTTTTCCGGGAAGACAGGGTTAGTTATAACTTCAAAAAGTAAATCAAAAGCCAGGTTAAAATGTCTGACCGTGACTACCGAAGAAACCTGAGCGAAATCTTCATTGCTCCCTGTAGACAATATCCCGCCGATAGATTCAACAATTTCCGCAATCTCACTTGCTGTATATTTTTTAGTTCCTTTGGTGAGAAGTGTTTGGACTAAATGAGTAATTCCTGCTTGTTCATTAGGTTCATAAATTCTGCCAGTTTTTATAAAAAGTTCAAGAGCAACAATCTGATTGGATTTATTTCTCTTGTGAATAAGAGTAAGACCGTTTGGGAAGACATGCTTATTAATTCCTGCCTGAATTTCAGCAACAAAAAACGAGGATAGAACGATTGCCATTATTTTCCACCTTATTTTGCTCATTGATTCTTATCTCTACCACTCTACCACTTTACCACTCTATCACTCTAATCTTATTCTGGGTAGAAAATTATCGCATTTGGTTTCTCTCCCTGAAAATAAGTATCAAACACACGTTTTATATCTTGCACTTGAACCCGAGAGATATTTTTTAGATATTTTTGCGCATAATCAATATTTTTTAATGTTGTTCCGTAGCCAAGAGTATACGCTTTACCGGAATAAGTTTCGTTACCAAATAACCAACCACTTTCAATTAATATTTTTGCTCGTGCCAATTCTTTCTCATTGATGCCATTTTTTTGAACATTAAGCAGTCCTTGGTAGATTTCTTCCATTGCTTGACTAACCTTTTCCGCTGCCGCCTCCCCTGAAATAAGAAAGATGCCACTACCTTTTTGGGTAAGGAGAGATGCACTGATTGACCAGACCAATTCTTTTTCCTCACGTAATTTCTTGTAAAGTCGTGAATTGCGTCCTTGTCCGAGAATGGTAGCCAAAAGGTCAAGAGCATACTGGTCATCGTTTTCTACAGTTGGACCTAAAAAACCAGCAATGAAATATGCCTGCTGGACAGATTTTTTTTCTTGAACAAAGAAACTTTGCTTTCTATTTTCAAGAAGTATTGGTATTCGCAGTGGCCCCTTCTTTGGTAATGGTTCAAATATTTTTTCTAATTGGGGCAATAATTTTTTAACCGATATGTCACCAACAATTACAAGGGTTATATTATTCGCTACATAATAATTGCGATAATGTTCAATTAACCTCTCTCGGGACATTCTCTGTATTGTTTCTTCGTTGCCAATTATCCGAAAACGGTAAGGAATGGTAGGATAAATCTTCTGGTTAAACGCATCCCAAAGGATAGCCTCGGGGTTGTCCTCGTGGCGTTTAATTTCTTCAAGGATAACTAATCGTTCCCGTTCAATTTCTTCTTCAGGGAAAGTAGCATTTTGGATAACTTCAGCAACTATTTCTAGGGCAGTATCAAGCGCTTCTTTTGGAATATTTATATAAAAAACAGTAGCATCTTTACCTGTGCCGGCATTAATTCTTCCTCCCTGCGATTCAATAACTCGTGCAATTTCACCAATGTCATATTTTTTTGTCTTTTTGAAAAGCATATGTTCAAGAAAATGAGATACACCATTATTTATTTCTGTTTCGTAAGCAGAGCCAACTTTTATCCATGCTTGCAAGGAAACTAAAGGTAAAGCATGGTCTTCCTTGAGAAGAACGAGTAAACCGTTAGAGAGATAAACTTTTTTCACTTTTAATGCGTTCGCCTGTAATGTGGTGAAAGGAAAAAACAGAGTGAGAAATAGATACAAACCTACACCTCTTTTATTCGTGTGCATTCGTTCTTTTATTCGCGTGGATTCGTGTTCTTATATTGCTGTGGTAAGTAAAGTTTCGGTAGAAAAAATTCCCGGGATAGTGCGAATCTTTGCCACAACAACATTGGCTAATGTAGCGAGGTCAGCAACTTCAATGTCTACCACCAGGTCCCAGCGCCCAAAAACAGCACTTACATGGCTTACCCCTTTAATTTCTTTAATTTTTGCTAATGCTTGTTTTTCTTTTCCTGCCTGTAACCGTACAAGAACTAACCCGGTGACCATCTATTTCGTCCACCTCCTCTTAGTTTCTTCCCTTAAAAGGATAGCCGATATCGGCAACGACTACTTTACCAAGGAACTTTTTTGCTTCTGGATTGAGGAATCCTTTTTTCGGGTAACCCATTGTTACGGTAATTTTTGCTTGAATACAATCTCCTAAGAAAAGACCGGTATCCCCATCAAGTCCTGAAGGTATATCAACCGCAATAACTGGTTTATTTGATTGGTTAATAATTCTGATTACTTTGGAATAAGTATCGCTTATATTCCCTTTGATCCCTGTTCCCAAAATAGCATCTATAACAATATTGACGAGTTGCAGTTCTTGAGATAATTTTTTCAGTAGATTTGAGGTGAGTATTTTTATTTTCACTTGCAGATTTTGCAAAATTTTTAAATTGGTTAAAGCGTCACCAGAAATTTCGGTAGGATTTTTTAGGAGGTAAACTCTTATTCTACACCCTTTGTTAAGAAGGTATCTTGCAGTAACAAAACCGTCGCCGCCATTATTTCCACCACCACAGAAAATAGCAATCAGCGGGTGAACGGGTAAGCGGTTAAGTAGTTTCAAAGTCACCTCGGCTACCGCGCGTCCGGCATTTTCCATCAAAACAAGAGAAGGGATACCGTACTTTTCTGTCGCTTTGCGGTCAAGGGCACGAATTTTTTTTACGCTTAAATAATTCATTTATTGTTTGATTATCAGCAAAATTCCAAAAAGAATAAAAATACTTCCCGCGAGAAAATGAATATACTTAAGTGGAATCAGTTTAGTTAGTAGTTCACCAAATAAAACACCAATAAGGGTAACTACAAACATTGCTGTGGTTGCAGCAACAAGTACAGTGAACATAGATTTTGTCTGCGCGGTAAGGGCAATTACCGCTAATTGTGTTTTGTCTCCTAATTCAGCAAGAAAAATTGTGGTAAAAGTAGTAACGAATATTTTCCAGAACATGACACCCTCCTTTAGATAACCGTCTCTCTGAGAAGTTGAGCACATACTTCTGGAATTAAAGGTTGGATCTGGAATCCCGAACCCCATTCAAAACCGCTTACCTCAGTTACCTGGGGACAGATTTCCAGGTGCCAGTGGTAATCCTTCTCTATTGTGTTCCAATAACCCGGCCGGGGTCGCAGATAAGGTATAGTGTGGAAGGCGTAAGTTAGTGCAGGGTCATTTAAAAGCTGGACTATACGACGGAGTGAATTTCTAAGAATTTGACTCAAGTTGACGAAAAAAGAAACACTTTCCTTAGTAAAGTCGGAATTGTGTATTTTTGGAATTACCCAGGTTTCAAAGGCAAACCTCGCCGCATAAGGGACAAAAGCAAGATAATCGTTATTTTCTTCAATAATTCTTTTCTTATCTAATTTTTCCTGATGAATAAGGTCACAGAAAAGACATCTTTCTTTGTAACCGTAATATTGTCTTGAATTTGCTAATTCATCTTTTATTGCTTTGGGTGTAGCGGCTAAACCAACAAGTTGGGAATGTGCATGTCCGACACGGTAAGGTGATTTTGGTCTTTGATTCTTAAAAATTAGACAATATTTTAACCGTTTGTCTTTTTCTAAATCAACAATTCGTTCCTGATACACCTGTAGTACTTTTTTAATTTGTTCCACGGGTAAATCAGAGATATTTTTTATATGTTCTGCACTTTCAACAATTATTTCATGAGCACCGATATTGTCCATTGCATCATACATACCTACACCACGACGATGTAAATCACCTTCAATCTTTAAAAAACCGCTAATTGCTGGAATTACCCGGATTGACCAACCCGGAGTGTTGAGTGGAGTTTGATTTTCCCGTAAGGCATAAATTTCGGAACGAGTAAGATGTTCGTTTCCCGGACAGAAAGGACATTTCTTGATGTCTTTCTCTTCCGGTTTTAAAGAAGAAAAAAATTCATCAACATCTTTTGTTCCGGTGATTACCCAACGGCCAGAAACATTGTCTTTGCGTAATTCACTCATTTTATCTCCTCTTTTAGACGATTACAATGATTTTTAAAGGCGATTACAGAGATTAAGGATAAATTTACAATCACCGTAATCACATTTTTTCAATC
>Ga0209314_10000741_pt1 | contig 14841 bp, 15 predicted proteins | sample I19B2metaG_FD_184146 | JGI IMG/M metagenome (GOLD analysis project Ga0209314, IMG submission 184146) | Lake sediment bacterial and archeal communities from Gulf of Boni, Indonesia to study Microbial Dark Matter (Phase II) - ​I19B2 metaG... | ecosystem: Environmental > Aquatic > Freshwater >...
GCTGTGATAGGTGTTATTCTATGGGTCTCCGCTCATACATCGTCACTAGAGTGCTGCTTACAATACCCATGATCATGCTACTGCTCTCGATCGTATTCTTAGTTGTCCGAGTATTACCAGGCGACCCAGTCTTGCTCCACTTTGAAAAGCGAGCTACCCCTGAGGCCATGGAGGCGATGAGGCGTGTGCTAGGACTGGACAAGCCATTGCCGGTCCAGTACTTCGAATATCTAGCAGGTCTCCTACAAGGCGACTTAGGGAAGTCGATGCAAGACTTCTCATCAGTTGGACAGCAAATCTTCTCCGCCTTCCCGGCTACACTAGAGCTTACCATCTATTCTATGGTTGTCGCAGTCACCCTCGGAATATTGCTCGGCGTTAGGGCATCTCAGTCATACAACTCGCCCCTGGACCACTCCATAAGGGCCTTCGGAGTAATCATGTACGCTATTCCGATCTTCTTTCTAGGCATGATCTTTCAGATGACCTTCGGCATCGGGCTTCGCTGGTTCCCCACGGGGCTACGCATCCATCCAACCATGGAACCGCCCTACGGCTTGAACTTATGGGCTCTGCATATATCAACGGGCTTATACACGGTCGACAGCCTTCTCGAGGGCAACGTCTTTAAGTTCCTCCAAGCGTTAAGGTATCTTTTCCTGCCCTCTTTAACCCTCGGGCTGGTTCTCTGTGGTGTATTCATCAGGCTGACCCGGAGCAATATGCTGGAAAACCTGCGCCTCGACTTTGTTACCGCTGCGAGAGCGAGAGGGCTAAAAGAAAGAGCCGTGGTTTACGGTTATGCGTTTAGAAACGCTTTCCTCCCTGTTCTTACCATGATGGGACTGCAGTTTGCCGTTCTTCTTGGAGGTGCAATTTTGACAGAGACTACTTTTTCCTGGCCCGGATTGGGGAGATATATTGTCGACAGAATCAATTTTAGGGACTATACGGCTATTCAGGGGGCTGTGGTCTTCTTCGGCCTCCTCGTTGCCCTAGTGAGCCTCGTGGTAGACATTCTGTATGCATACCTAGACCCGAGGATACGATTATAGGAGAGATCAAATAAGATGGAAACCAGACAAAGCATGCTCGCAAGCGTCTTACCAGCCTTAGCTTCGTTAACCAAGAGAGGTTTAGCAGGTTGGATAACAGTTATCGGGTCAGGGATGGTAATTTCCATAGTTTTGATGACTTTGCTTGCTCCCTGGATCTCGCCATACAATCCGTCGGCTATAAACATCGGCCCACGGTTTTGTCCCCCTAACGGGCAGTTCCCCCTGGGCACGAACCATCTTGGCCAGGACATGCTGAGCAGAGTATTCTCTGGCGGATCGATCATGCTTCAGGTCGCCGCTCTCTCGGTAGTCGTCTGCCTCGTGATAGGCGTACCCATTGGCCTTCTCGCATCATACGCTGGCGGCAATCTCGACAAAGTATGCTCCCTAGTGATGGATAGTGTCTATGCATTCCCGGCCTTGGTCCTCGCCATCGCCATAGCCGCCATATTAGGAACAGGGGTCGTCAATATGGCCCTCGCGATAGCGGTCGTCTACGTTCCATCCTACTTCAGGATAATTCGAAGCCAGGTTCTAACCATAAAAGAATTGCTTTACACCGAAGCCGCTCGAGCAACAGGAGCGAAAGGACGAACGATACTTTTACGTTACATTCTGCCGAACGTGATTCCTTCCATAGTGGTAGTAGCTACAGTGAATTTTGCCGACGCTATTCTCACGGCCGCAGGCTTAACCTTTGTAGGTTTGGGGGTTGCAAAAGACATTCCAGACTGGGGATGGGACTTGACTGATGGAAGAGCTCTTCTTCCAAGCGGTGCGTGGTGGGTCATCACCTTCCCTGGCCTCATGATCGTTCTTCTCGCGCTGGGATTCACCCTCATCGGAGAAGGACTAAGCGAATTGCTTCACCCAAGACTTGAGCAATGAGGTAGCTTAGTTGCCTTTGTTGGAAGTTGACTCGTTGACCGTAGACTATCGGGCCCGAAGAGGAAACATTAGGGCCGTTGACGATCTATCCTTTTCTCTGGAAAAGGGTGAAACGCTAGGGTTAGTTGGCGAGTCCGGTTCGGGAAAATCTACCCTGGGGCTTTCTCTGATTCGCCTCGTCCCTTATCCAGGTGTAATTGTGAACGGTAGCATAAGGATTGATGGAACAGATATATTAAACCTCTCGGAGGAGGAGATGCGCCTCATTAGGGGAAGAAAGGTTACCTATGTTTTCCAAGATCCTATGACTTCCTTAAACCCTGTCAAGAAGATTGGAGACCATTTTGTTGAGCTGATACGCACCCACGAGTCTAACATAAGTGATGAAGAGGCGCTTAAACGCGCTAAGATCCTCCTAAACGATGTGGGAATCTTGCCTGAGCGCATAAACGATTATCCGCATCAGTTCAGTGGAGGAATGAGGCAACGCATCATGATAGCCTTAGCCATCGCACTGAACCCTGACTTAGTAATCGCCGACGAGCCTACAACTGCTTTAGACGTAATAGTTCAAGCGAAGATACTGGACCTCTTGAAGAGCCTGCGTGATAAGTATGGGATGGCGCTTATCCTCATAACGCACGACCTAAGCATTGTCTTAGAGAGGTGCGACAAGATCATTGTCATGTATGCGGGGCACCTCATTGAATACGTGAACAGCACGGATCTGCATAGAAATCCAAGGCATCCTTATACGCAGGGGCTTCTGCGAAGTATCCCGAACATCGAGCTGACTGACCAGAAACTGGAGGCTATTCCGGGTTCTCCTCCGGACCTTCTCAATCCTCCTAAAGGCTGCCGCTTCTGGCCTCGCTGCTCCTACGCTATGAAGATATGCCATACGAAAGAGCCACCAGTCATAGATGTCGAACACAGCCATGTAGTAAGATGCTTCTTATACGGAGGCGCGTAACCTTGAGCGTAGTCATGGATGTTCAAGATCTAAAGAAGTACTTCCCTGTTCAGAAGAGCTTTCTAGAGAATTTGTTCACACGAACATGGGAGTACGTTAAAGCCGTCGACGGTATCGACTTCTCCATACGAAGGGGAGAGATCTTTACTTTAGCGGGTGAAAGTGGCTGCGGGAAGACAACCACAGGTAGGCTTCTCGTAAGGCTTCTTGAACCCACCACAGGCAAAATATTCTTCGACAGCACGGACATCACAAAGCTTAAAGCTGAAGAGCTTAGGCTGCTCAGGAGAAAAATACAGATTATCTTCCAGGACCCCTATGCATCGCTTAACCCCCGAATGAGGATAGGAGACGCGGTAGGTCACCCACTTGAGATTCATAGCTTGGCAAGCGGTGCAGAAAAGAGAAGGGCTGTCTTGGAAATGCTTCAGAAGGTCGGATTGATGCCTCCCGAGCAGTTTATTGATTTGTACCCGCATCAACTGAGTGGAGGTCAAAGGCAACGTGTTGCTCTGGCCAGATCAATTATTTTGGGACCGGAGTTTGTCGTAGCCGACGAGCCGGTTTCTATGATTGATGTCTCCCTCAGAACCACTCTCATCGATCTTATGCTGGACTTGAGGAAGGAACTCGGTTTGACGTACCTCTTCATCACTCATGACTTGGCGGTTGCTAAATACATTTCGGACAGGATAGCCATTATGTATCTAGGAAAGATTGTGGAAATGGGGGACAAAGAGGATATCTTCTCGGAACCCTCGCATCCGTATACGCAGGCTTTACTCTCCGCTGTTCCGGTTCCTGACCCCGAAAGAAAGCGAAAGACCATAGAACTCAAGGGAGAGGTTCCATCCGCCATCAACATACCTTCTGGCTGCCGTTTCCATCCACGCTGCCCACAGGCTTTCGACAAGTGTCCCATCGAGGAGCCTGCTCTAAAAGATGTGGGGAAGAACCACACCGTTGCATGTCATCTGTACTAGACGTATTTTTACCGCCTAAGCAGTTAGATGAGGCCTAAGTTACGCTATAGAAGTTCCATACATGAGTCAGAACGGCTAATTAAACTCGACCATATGCTTATGTATACACAATGGGAAAACTCAAGTTTCTCCACTCAGACATTAAGATATAACTTATAACTGTTTCTTTTTTATTTTTATAAGGTGAAGGTGAAAACTTGAAAAAAGTCGGAATAATTGCTGGAAGCATATCGAGGTTCGACAACCCAAGACACACGTTGCAAGAAGAGATGTGTGCAGAAGCAGTGAAAAGGATATTAGATGACGTGCCAGACTTGGAGCTCGGCGATTTCATTAAAAAAGACTACGCATGCTGCTACTCCTACTTCAGCGATATCCTAGAACAGCAGCAATGCATGCATTGGATAATTCACGATTACTTGGGGTTGTCAGGTGTGCCCGCCTACAGAGTTGAATCTGGTGGCGCAACTCCAATCGACGCCGTTATAAATGCAGTCTTATGGATACGGTCTGGCAAGTTCCCGATGGTTCTGGTTGTCGGATGGGAAAAGATGGACGAGCTGCCCATCCAGAAGGTTAACGAAGCCATAGCGATAGCTGGAGACACAGACTGGGACTTCGTTTCCGGATTCACTTACAACGCATTCTACGCGACGCTTGAAGCTCGGCGAATGCACGTTTACGGAGACACCGAAGAAGACTTAGCTGAAGTTGCAGTTTTAACCCACAACAATTCACTAGACAACCCCTACGCACAGTGGCCGTCACAACACGGGTTCAGCAAAATCACTGTCGAAGACGTATACAAATCCCGTTTGATCTCATATCCGTATAGGCTTCTCGAGTGTGCCATGACAAGTGAAGCCGCTTCTGCTCTTCTGTTGGCTGATGAGGATACAATAAGGAGGTTCACCGACAACCCAGTATGGATAACAGGGGTAGGCTTTGGAACAGACACCATGAGGCCTGGAGACCGCCCAGACAACCCCGCATGGAAAGGCTTGTATCCAGAAGACGAAAAAATGTGGCCAAAAGACATACCGCGGCCAATGTCGCCCTACCCTGACCTCACCAACTTTGGTTCATTCAAAGTAGCTGCAAGATCAGCATACAAAGACGCGGGAATAAAGAACCCACGAAAAGAAATTAGCCTCGTCGAGATTTTCGATCCCTACGCTGGCGTCGTGATAGCAGGGCTTGAAGATATGGACTTCTGCAAGAGAGGCGAAGGAAAGAACATGATCAGAGAAGGCATAATTCAGCCAGACGGAGAACTTCCATGTCAACTCAGCGGTGCGTTGACTGCACAGGGACATGCTGTTGGCGCCACGTCAATTGCTCAAGTAGTAGCTGTTTACTGGCAGCTAAGTCAACAGATCGGCAAGAAGTGGGGAGCACCTGACAGACAGTTAGATAAACCGAAGAGAGGCTTAATACAAGGACATGGCGGCACTGGTTGCCAAGCAGGTGTCGCAATTTTGGAGGTGTAAGACGATGAAACAACCTGGACCGGGAAAAGTCATAAGAGAAGTAGGGTACGACGAAAAATGGTGGAATGAATGGGAACGCAAAGGCGACTGGAGACCTGTAAGCTACAGGATAATAGAAATGAACGATGGACCAAGCCTCAACGAATTAACCCCGCAGAAATTTTTAATCGTACATAGGCCACATGCCAACTTCTATCATCACAGTTATGGCAAAGTTTCACAGTTCTTCATAGGATTGTTAGAAGGAAGACTTTACGGAACCAAATGTCCAAAATGCGGATTCGTCTATTGCCCGCCACGTGCTCATTGCTACAACCCCAAATGCCGACTTCAAGAAACAGAATTGATTGAGCTTCCGAAACGAGGCACGGTTCATTCCTACACGATAATGGCTATTGCATGGCCATCAATGGCGCACTTACAACCCCTTGTCGGAGCAATGGTCAGAATCAACGGCACAAACACCTGCTTACCCATGACAATGAGGGAAATCGACCCAGAAAAAGTGAACATCGGACTCAAAGTGAACATACACATTGCCAAAGACCCGAAAGGCGATCTCCTAGACATCTACGGGACACCTGCAGAAGGACCCGTACCTCCGAAAAGAACAGAGGAAGAACTAAATCGTCTCAGAACAGATATGGAATTAACAAGAGCATGGGTCAAAAAGACATTCGGAGCCAAATGATTTCAAAAAATTGAAGCCTTATTCTTTGGGCACATGGGTGAACCCACAATAGCATTAAGGGCACTAAACTCTTTCGCAAGTGAAAATGAAAAATATCAGCCTTCAGTAAAAAAGCTCAGCCTTCAACTACATACCTATACGAGACATATTTTCCAGCCGTCGGGCTGTCTCTAACAATTCTAACGATATCTCCGGGTCTGGCCCCAATTGCCTTGGCTGCGGGGTCCGAGGCTTTGATTCGCGGCAGTTGGTAGGGTTGCACTCGGTATTCCATCAGCACTTTCTCCTTCTCTTCGGGCGGGAGGATTTCATGTTTTGGCACGAGTTTGTGTTCGAAGATGTTAAAAGAGGGGAAGATCCTCGGAATTAGCTCGATCCCCCTTTTCCTCGCGTTCACCTTCGCTGCTTGAGTGTATCGTCCGCTGGTGATGATGACGCCCTTTTCAACCCCCGCCTCCCTCATAGCCTTTCTCAATTGGTTAATGTATTGAACTCCCACGGTTCCTTGGGTGGGTATGCACCAAATCAGTGCGTTCTTTTCCTTCTCAAGCAGCTCCACCAGAAAGCTGACGATGCCCTTCTGCTCCTCCCGCTTTACTAGCGTGTAACCACGAAGCCCGATGAGAACCTGAGCCTTCCTCTCCTCCAACGTTTCGGCGCTCAAACCTACAACCCCTAGGCTAAGCAGTGTAAGTGGAAATGTTCCATCACCCTTAAACTTTACGCTTTAAACAGCAAAATAAACTCTTTAAAGCCGATGAAACATGGGCCAGGGTCCAGGGTCGGTGTGTTCATTAACGAGTACTTCCAAGCTTGTTTGAATTTTTTCAGAGACGGTGACTGCAAACGTAGATTTCTCAGCTTGAGATTTGTCTTCGAATATAGTTTACCATTTCCTCTGCCCAGAGTTCTAGATACTCTTCGCCCTTCTCGGTCTCTGCCTTGCGGGGGTCGCCGATTACGCCGATCTCTGTTAGAGCCTTTATGCCTTGACTGATCACGAGGGCTATTTTGTCCTCGAATCTTCCTACGAAGCCTTCTTTAGCGCGCTCCATGTTCACCAAGTCCTTGCGTATGGCCAGAACCATGGATGTTTCAGACTCTCCTGCGTGGGCTCCTGACTCGCTTGCTGAAATTCCATATTTTGATGAAAATTGGGCAAGGAATCTTAGAAGGCCTTCCAGATCAGTATATGCTATAACGTTGACATCTCTGAGAACCTGACGAAGCTCCTTGACCGCCTCGCGCACAGCGTCGAAGTTGCCACCGTGAGACGGCAGTATGACGATGTTCTTGAATTCGTGCTTTGAGAGGCTAATGCAGTAGTCACGGATTAGGCCTTTTAGGGTTTCGGGTTTGAGACTGATGGTTCCTGGGAATGCCATGTGGTGTTCAGAGCATCCCACGTTTATAGTGGGCGCTTGAAGGGCGTTGCCAAGTTTTTTAGCCACCTTATAGGCCAACGCCTCGCCAATCAACGAATCGGTGCCTGTGGGTAAATGAGGACCATGCTGTTCATTTGAACCTACTGCAAACACGACAGTGTTGACACCTCTTTCCAAAGCTTTTTGCGTCTCAACCCAGCTCATCTCAGAAAGCAGAATCTTATTAGTCATTTATTTCTCCTCACGTAAGTCTGTCTAATTCACGGGCGGTTGTATTTTCTTATAAAGTACTTAAGCTTTACCAAAACAAATGAAATCCTATTTGTTTTGGTATTCTCTTTTAAAGAGTTTTATTCGGCTGCCTACGGGATGACAAAGGCTTATAAGGGCTTGGCATTAAGCGATCCGCAGTCTTCTTGAGCTCTGTTAAAGAGAATTGAGAGGATTTTCATTCATCTAGTTGGTCGACTTGTTTCGCCGGTTCAAATCTTGCCCGTTGCATCATATAATCTTAAAGCAGGTACAGTTCTACTGGCTTTGGCTTTCCTGTGGTTGGGTCTACCTATAACTCCGAGCAGTTCTAGTGTTGTAATACCCAGCAGAGAGGACAGGCCTTCTATCCGCAACAAAAACCTTAAAACAAACAAAACAACAAAATACAAAGTCCAAAGGTGAAAGCATGACCCAACCCATCAAAAAAACCGTCATCCTTTTTCTAGACACCGACAAACACACCAGCCCCTTCGACATCTTAACTGCCATCGACCTATTTCCCGAAGCCCAAATCCTCCAATACAGCAACACCACACCAGAAGACGCAAAGAGAATCATCCAGGACGCCATGTTCCCACGCGGACCCGAAGGAGCCAAACACACCAAAATCTTCGTAGGAGGAACCGACGCCGAAAAAGCAACCGAAATCCTAGAAACCGCCAAAAAATGTCTGTTCTCGCCCTTCGAACTTGCCGTCGTCATAGACCCAAGGGGAGCCTACACAACTGCCTCCGCCGCGGTAGCAAAAACCCTCATCACCTCCATCGAAAAAGGAATCGGCGACCTTCATGGAAAAAATGTCACCGTCTTGGCAGGCACGGGACCCGTAGGACAGGCCGCTGCTCATCTGTACGTGATGGAAGGTGCCAACGTCGTTGTCACCTCGCGAAAACTGGAAAGGTCAACAGCAGTTGCCAAAAAAATCAACAAGGAAACGAAAGCAGAAAGAGCTCGAGGCATGGAAGCCACTCAACCTAATGAAATCGGCGAATCCATCAAAGACGCAGATATTATCTTATCCGCTGGCGCCGCGGGAACCTTACTACTTCCCTTAAATGTGCTTAAAGAATTTGGAAAACGGTGCAAGGTCGTTGGAGACATTAACGCTATACCGCCGCTTGGTGTGGAGGGACTAAAATCTACTGGCGATGGCGTCGAGTTTTTGCCTGGAGTTTGGGGAATAGGCGCCCTAGCCATAGGGACCTTCAAAAACAAGGTTGAGGCTCAGCTGTTTAAGCGAGCAGTGGAATCTCCTAAAGGAATATTCGACTATAAAATTGCCTACGAAATCGCAAAATCTATGGCTCTAGCTAAATTTAAAAAAGAGTGAATGGAGCCCAATCATCCTCGCAAAATGTGCTCTCCAGAAGCTAGCCTTACCAGATCTTCTTCTCCTTCGGCATAACCGGAGGCAATCAAGACATCGCCAGCTTTTATCAAGACATCAGGCTTGGGGCGTATCCACTTCTCCCCTCTTCTGATGGCTAGAACCCACATCCCCGTTTCTTCATGAATCTGTATATCCCGTAGGCTCTTACCCACCAACGAAGACTTCTTCGACACTTGAACGCGAGTAACGGTCTCCTCGGCTTCCTCAATAACTAGCTTCAAGACAGGATGGGGCTCTAATCCCCTCAATACTACCTGAGCAATCTGTGCAGCGGAGTCAGCTATTTTTTCCGTGACCACTCCCAGTCGAATTAAACCGAGAAAGTCTTTAGATTCCTCCGGCTTGAATCCGCTGGATAAAACGAGAAGTTCAAATTCTGTATGCAAGTTGTCCATACGTTCTTCGAGGGATTGCACTTCCTCAGCCAATTCTCGGCTATTTAGAAGAAGCGAGGAGTAAGCCAGGTCCATCATGAGTTCAGAGGTGTCCTTTAGCTCCACGAGCATATCCACAATTTTTTTAAAAAGTTTTGGAACGGTCCCCATGATTATCCCTCTAGTTTTTAACTTGTCCCCTCTGCAAGTTTTTTAACTTCCTCAATGCCCATCGGGGCTCCTCGAGCAATGAGAACATCCCCTTTTTCGATGATTTCATCCTCTTTTGGATTGATGATCCATTCTTTACCTCGACGAATTGCGATCACGTCAACTCCGATCCTTGCAGTTAACTCCAGCTCTCCCAATTTTTGGCCCACTAAAATTGAGTTTGATTTAACTTCAGCGCGGGTTAATCGTTCCTCCACCTTCTCAAAGGCTTCGCGAACAATAGGATGAACGCCGATTTCTCGTAGTACTATTACGGCGATGTCAGCGGCTGCATCCGAGATTTTGTCAGCGGCGGAAGCCACTACAGACACTCCAACGAGCGCCTCTGCGTCTTCCGCGTCTCTAGCAGCGAGCATAGCGTTCATGTCTAAGATATAAGCTAGGGTGTCTACATGCTCCTCGAGTTCTAAAACCTCCTCCGCCAGCTCACGATTATGGAAGAGAGCTGCTGAATACGCTAAATCGATCATCAGTTCAGATAGATCCTTCATTTCAACGAGCAAGTCTCGAACAGGTCTGGGTCTGTACTCGATCTTTTTTAGTACCACCATATTAGAAAAAACTCTCCAAATTTAGCAGGTCTGCTATTCAACATTAAGGCATGAGTATTAATATTTTTTGTGAATTTCAATGTAGGCTTATTGATTGTAACCGCGACTAAAAGGGAAAGTTTAATTTTTAAGGAAAAAGATGAAAATAATTCAAAACATAGGTGCATATTGGGGTGTTTGCGTGTTTCACTACAATGGTGTAGAAATTGAAGACACGTTCGCCGAGATGTTTCCCATGTGGATGGGCAGAATCTTAATAACTGCAGAGAATGAAAAGTGGGCACTGACAGCGGCAAGGGCGGCAACTGGCTTTGCCGCTTCGATAATTATGTCCCCCGCAGAAGCTGGAGTAGAAGGCACGGTACCACCGGAAAGGACTCCAGATGGGCGAAGTGGAGTGCTTATTCAGGTTTATCATCGTACACGGGGAGAATTGAAGACTCAAATGAGTTTAAGAGTGAGTCAATGCGTTATGACATGTCCCACCACAGCGGCTTTTGATGCGTTGCCTGAGGCGAAAAGAAGGTTGAAGGTGGGGCGTAGTCTTCGTCTGTTTGGTGACGGTTTTCAAAGAAGGGATATGGTTGGGGAACGAAAGGTTTGGCGCATTCCGGTTATGGAGGGGGAATTTATTGTTGAGGATCGGTTTGGCGCTGCGAAGGCGGTCGCTGGAGGAAACTTCTTGGTTTTGACGGAGAGTCTAAAGGCGGGTCTTCAAGCGTCGGAGGAAGCGGTGAACGCCATATCTCAGAGAGTTGAGGGAGTCATTTTGCCCTTTCCAGGGGGCATATGCAGGTCTGGTTCCAAATCCGGTTCAATGAAGTATAAGCTTGCCGCTTCCACAAATCATCCGTTTTGTCCAAGATTGAAGAAGATTATTTCGGATTCGCAGGTTCCAGACAACGTGAACAGCATTTATGAGATTGTCATAAACGGCTTAAACCTTGATGTTGTGAAAAAGGCGATGGCTGAGGGCATAAAGGCGGCGGTGAAGGCTTCGGGAGTTGTAAAGATATCGGCCGGCAATTATGGGGGTAAGATTGGTCCGTTTCGGGCTTACTTAAAAGAGGTTTTGGAATTGAAATAGTAGGTGTAGGGATGTGCGATTAGTCGTGGCGATGACCGGGGCCAGTGGGGTTGTTTACGGCGTGCGTTTGCTGGAAGTTTTGAAGGGAAAGAATGTGGAGGTTTATCTGATCATTACCGAGGCCGCTGAAAAGGTGATCATGCATGAGCTGGGGATATCTAGAGAGGATGTGGAAAAGCTGGCTGATCACGTTTATGACGTGGCTGATCTAGGTGCTCCTATTGTTAGTGGGTCGTTTAAGACGGATGGGATGGTCGTTATTCCTTGTAGTATGAAGACGTTGGCGGGTATTGCGCATGGTTATGCTGACAACTTGGTTTTGAGAGCCGCGGACGTAACGTTGAAGGAGAGGCGGATGTTGGTTCTTGTTCCTCGTGAGACTCCTTTGAGTGTTGTTCATCTTCGTAATATGTTAGAGTTGGCGAAGCAGGGAGTTGTGATAGTTCCGGCGATGCCTGCCTACTATTATAAGCCCAAGAGTGTGGGTGATCTTGTGGATTATGTGGTGGGTAAGGTTTTGGATTGTTTTGGTGTGGAGCATGCGCTTTTTAGAAGGTGGCTAGGTTTTGGGTTGGAGTAGCTGAAGGGTGACGAAATTTCTTGACTAGGTCATAGAAGGACATGAAGCGTCTAATTCGTCAAAAACTTCTTGGTGGAGGGCTAAGGTGGAATTTTCCTAGCCACCATGCTGATTGGGTAGAGCGTCGGTATCAGACACTCCTATCCTTGGAGTCTGGTTTTGGCGCTGTTTAGGTGTGACCAAACAGCAAAGGGTGTGATGGAAGATCAGAGCTTAAATAGGTTGGGCGTTTAGCAAGAAGGCCCTTTAGTGTTAAATCTTTTCTAACTTGGATAATAGCTTCTTTAGGTTTTCTCCCTTATCTTTCCAGAAGTCATGCAGAATTCTTATGTCGGTTCCAATGTTAAAATCGCGCACTCCGAGGTCTATGTATTGCTGGACCAAATCTAAGTTATTTAATTCTACTCTAGGGCGCCTTCCCATTTTTAGTGCAGTCTTTATAGTTTTGAGTTCTGCTTCCTTTACTTTTGGATTATCTAGTCCCCAAGGAGTTCCGGTCTCTCCGGTAAGGCCGATGCTTAAGCCGTAGTCCCAGGGACCAAACTGAACCATATCCACGCCTTCCACAGAGAGGATTTCCTCTAAATTATCTACTGCGACCCTTTTTTCTATCATCAATGCTACTACCGCGTCTTCGCTTGCTTTTCGGTAGTCAGCCACCGAATAATTAGTGAAAACATAGCCTCCAATTCGAAAGTTGCCTATCCCCATCATGCCCTTAGGTTCCAACCTAACAGACCGCACGGCTTCCTCAACGTCTTTCACTGTTCTGATATCTGCAAAAAGAAAATTTTGTATACCTGATTGTAGAGTTCTTGCAGCGATATGACTTCGGGGCACCGCATCAATCTTTATCATGGACGACATCCCGTACAATTCGCATGCTCTAGCCAAGTGTTCAAGGTCGTATAGGGTCCAAGGTGCATATTCGCCTAAGAATTCAACATAGTCGAAAGCTCCAGTTTGACCTATAAGCTCAATTATACCAGGCCACGTGCTCATTACGCGGGTTCCAACTGTTGGCTTATCTTGCTTTATTAACTCCCTTAATCTGTTCTTTCCCAACTCAACCACTTGTATTTGCTTTGCGCCCGACATTTATTTAAATTTTTTATTTTGAATACCTGAGCCCACCGCAATGTTAAAGTTTGCGAAATGTGCTTTTGTGAATCTAAACAGCAAAAGAACCTAACAAAAGCGTGACAACATGAGTGGCGCAATCTTAGAAGATCAGGTGGCTGAAGCCTTCAAGAAGAGAGGTTACATGGTGTTCACAAGAAGAAACCACTGCGACGTTTTAGCCATAAAACCAGACATGGCTCTGGCTTATCTGGTCGAGTGCAAAGACTACGATTTGTCACATAAACAACAAAAGCTGGCTGTAAGAGAACTCAACAGGAACTATACACACGCACTAGAACTGCTGTTAGAAACCCATCTTCATCCCCAAAGAATACTGAAGGTTTTAGTTGCACGTTCTTTCTCGTATCAGGCTAGAGGCATCTTCCAATACACACCCGAAGAGTTTCTTAAACACGTCTCGACTTCTCACAGTTCGTAATATTAGATTCGTCTCCGTCTCTTTCAAAGAAGTTACATTTCGTTTATGCACTGCGACCAATTAGTAGCGAAGCGAGAACCGCGATTGCGACAATAACAATAGTTTCAAATAATGTTACTTTCCAGTGCACCTTTGTTCTTTTGGAGCGATAACGGACAAGGAAGATGCCTACAACAGCCCCAACTATGCTGAGGGATAGAATGATGTCAAGTGGTTTTGGCAAGATTAAATAAGCTATTATAGGTATGCTACCCGCCAGAAAAGTGGTCGTGCCACAGATTATGGCTGCGTAAAGATTTGATTTTCTTATTTCTTTGTGCAAGACGGTGAATAAATGTTTAACCAGCAACAGCGACTTGTCGCGCTCCCTTTTTTCAGGGATGTCGCTTAAGCTGTGGTTCATCAAAGTCTGGAGAGCCTCTATATCCGCCAAATCTTCCGTTATTCCGCCGAGCAGAAAACTGGAGAAATTTGTCATAGCTACGGCCGTTAATGTCAGAAAGGCTGCGAATGCGGATGTGCTCATAGTCAAGCCCCCTATGAAAGCTGAAAGGATAACTACAAGTCCTGTGATGGAACCGTCGGCTACTCCTGTAACAACCTCAAGGACGGGTTCCTTTTTCAAAAGTAAACTTTGCCATTCCTTGCCCAATCTGATGCCTTGCTCGGTCAGCTGAATCGTCCCGTTATGATTGAGAATCAGTCCCTCGGAAGTCATCTCCTTCAAAGCCTTATCGAGGTCGCTCATTTCGATACACGCGTAGCCCGCGCAGACTTTGTCAATTCGACGTTTAAGCAGAGACTTCTCTAGCATGGTTCCTTTGCTGAGGCTTAACAGCACAATTACCCTTATAATATCAGGCAATTCCTGTATTTCAAACGACAAACTAGCTGGTCACCGTGCGCAGTTATTCTGACGCAAGCAAATTAATAACTTTTATGCAGTAAGAACATACGCTTATTTTACCGATGAGATTTTCCAATCTCATTTAATGCTTTCAACAATAAGTGAACCTCTTCCAAAGTGTTGTAGTGAACCAAACTGGCCCGCATCATGCTGGGGACATTATAGACCTCCAGACCCTCGAATAGTAGTTTTCAGAGCGTAAGGCGATGCCATACTTGGCCCAGATGTGTTCCACCTCCTCATCTGGTATGCCCCGCACCTTAAACGCGAAGGTTGGATCTCTTTCCTCCAACCGACTCAGATCTTTGAGTACGTAGACGTTTACATGAGGCATCTGTAGCAGGCCTGGGACATAGTCAAAGCCAGCAAGCATCGCCCTAGACAACTCTCTACCGTATTTTTCGATGGCATCCATGGCC
>Ga0209314_10000742_pt1 | contig 14841 bp, 12 predicted proteins | sample I19B2metaG_FD_184146 | JGI IMG/M metagenome (GOLD analysis project Ga0209314, IMG submission 184146) | Lake sediment bacterial and archeal communities from Gulf of Boni, Indonesia to study Microbial Dark Matter (Phase II) - ​I19B2 metaG... | ecosystem: Environmental > Aquatic > Freshwater >...
CTTCGAGTCTGGTTTTGACCTGATCATTTGCCGCAACGTGGTCATCTACTTCACGGAAGAAACCAAGGACGAACTCTACCGGCGCTTCCACCAGTCCCTCCGTTCCGGCGGCCTGCTGTTCGTGGGCGGGACGGAGAGCATTCTTCGGGCCCGGGACCTGGGGTTCACTCCGGTGGCGCCGTTCTTCTACCAGAAAGCCTAGGACGAGGGCGGGGAGGCGTGTTATGAACCGGCCTGATCTGACCGCCCGCATTCTGCGGGAGATGGACGACCTGCCCCCCATGCCGGCCGCCGCCTCGCGGGTGCTGGCCATGGTGGGCGATCCGCGCACGGACGTAGCCGACCTGGCCGAGGCCGTGGGCAGCGATGTCGCCCTCAGCGCCCGGGTGCTGAAACTGGCCAACTCCGCCTTCTACGGGTTCCCCCGCCAGGTGACGACCCTGCGGGAGGCCATCATCGTCCTGGGCATGCGGACCGTCAAGGAGCTGGTGTTGACCGCCTGGTCCTACGACCTGGGGAACCGGCCCCTTCCCGGCTACGCCCTGGAGGGCGGCGATCTGTGGCGGCATTCCCTGCTCTGCGCCGGGGCCTGCCGGCTGCTGGCCAAGCGGCTGGACCTGCCCAATCCGGAGGAGGCCTATGTGGCCGGACTGCTCCACGACTTCGGCAAGCTGGTCCTGGCCCAGTTTGTGGGGCAGGAGTATCAGGACCTGCTGGAGAAGGTCGAAGAACACGGCCTGTCCTTCGTGGAGGCAGAGCGCCAGATTCTGGGCGTGGACCACGCCCAGCTGGGCGGGCAGTTGGCCCTCAAGTGGAACTTGCCCCTGCACCTGGCCGAGGCCATCGCCAACCACCACCAGCCGTCGCAGCCCATTCTGGGTTCCGGGCCGCCCGGACAGGTGGCTCGGCTCACCGCCCTGGTCCACGTGGCGGACGCGGTGGTACTGATGCTCGGTGTCGGCGTGGGCCGGGACGGCCTCGCCTACCCCTTTGAGGAGGCGGCCCTGGCCGCCCTGGGAATGGGCGAAGACGGCATCCTGGCCTTTACCTCGGAGGTCTCCTCCCTGGTAGAGACGGGGGCTCTGAAGTTCGAACTGTAGGAAAGGCGGAACGGCATGAAAGCGGAATTCATCAACCCCTTTGTTTCGGCGGCCCTCCAGGTGCTGCAGACCGAGTGCAGGGTCACGGCCAGAAAGGGCCAGATCTCCATCCAGGAATCACCCCTCGCTTCCGACGACCTGACCGTTCTCATCGGCGTCACCGGTCGCGTCCAGGGCCTGGTCCTGTACAACATGAGTGAGAAGACGGCCAAGGCCATCGTCTCGGCCATGACCGGCGAGCCCATGCCGTTGTTCGACAAGATGTCCGAGAGTGCCATCGCTGAGTTGGGCAACGTCATTACCGGCATCGCCTCCGGCGAGCTGGAAGCCGCCGGTTACCCCTGCACCATCGCCCCGCCCTCACTGATCAGCGGCCGCGGCGTGATGATCTCCACCCTGACCATCAAGCGGCTGGTCATCCCGCTGGAGCTGGACGCCATCGGCGGCATCCAGATCCACGTGGCCCTGCGGGAGACTTACTGATTACCGCTGGAACCCCGGAGGGCGCCGCGGCCGGATAAGGCCACGGCGCCCTCTTCTTCACGGCCGCCGAGCGTTGACACTGCTGGAACGTGCGTGATATTCTGGGTTAAATTAAACCGAATAGCGAGTGCCTCATCTCGTTGGAGGTGGGGTAGAGGCGCGGAAGGACATCAGTACTCCTGGGGAGAAGGCATGGATGATCCAGGAGGAAAGGGTATTCCGCCGAAGTCCGGGCACCCGCCAGGGTGGCCGGGCTGGGGGCGCATCCAACAGGTGCGTCACTGTCATCCGGATCGCGACCCCTCGGGTTCGGATGGAGCGCTATCTCACAGCAGGGGCGAGTGAGCATCTCCGGGTGTACTATGCGACCAGGCGATGACTCTCGCTGGTCGTTTTGTTTTGCTCGCCCCACGAAGGAGTGGAAGCCGTTGCAGCCGCAGAAGGTGATTGTGGCAGGCGCCACCGGCAAGGTGGGCCGGGAACTGATCCGGGCTTTCGCCGCCGAGCCCAGCGTCGCCCTGGTGGGGGCCGTGGCCCGGTCCGGCGCCGGCCAGGATGTGGGACAGGTGACAGGAGCGGGCACGCTTGGGGTTCCCATCTCCTCCAGCCTGGAGCAGGTGCTGGCGCGTACCGCGGCGGATATCCTGGTGGACTTCACGCGGGCAGAGGCAAGCCGGGACCACATTGAAATTGCCCTCCGGAACGGCTGCGCTCCGGTGGTGGGCACCACCGGTTTCACGGAAGACGACTACCGCCGCTTCGAGGACCTGGTGAAGAAGACCGGCCTGGGCGCGGCCATCATCGCCAACTTTGCCATCGGCGTGATGCTGCAGATGCGCTTCGCCGAGCAGGCGGCCAAACTCATGCCCCACGTGGAGGTTGTGGAGATGCACCACAACACCAAGGTGGACGCGCCCTCCGGCACGGCCCTGCGCATCGCGGCGCGGCTGGAGAAGGCCGGCGCCAACCGTCCCGTGCCCATCCACAGCATCCGCATCCCCGGCGCTGTGGCCCACCACGAGATCATCTTCGGCGGCCCCGGTCAGACCCTGACCATCCGCCACGACAGCATCTCCCGCGAATCCTTCGTGCCCGGCGTGCTGATGGCCATGCGCAAGGTGCGCCAGGCCGGGCGTGTGGTCTATGACCTGGAGGACCTCCTCGACGACTGACCCCGGCCGTCCCAGGGGGGGCGGCGGTCGTCCAGGGGGGCGGCGGCCGACCAGGCAGGTGCCGGTCGCCCCGAACCGATTTCCCGCAGTCAACCCCTCGCCGGCGCGAATATACTGGCCAGCGAGGTAAGGACGGCTGGGAGGGAAGGGTTCGGTGCGCATAGCGGTGTTGGGAGGCGACGCCCGCCAGTGGGAGGCGGCGCGCGTGCTGGCCGCGGAGGGGCACGAGGTCCGGGTCTTCGGGCTGCGGCTCCCCGGCGGCCGGCAGGGCGAGCCGGGGCTGACGGCGGCGGCATCGCCGGCGGAGGCCCTGGCGGGGGCCTCGGCCGTGGTTGGCCCGGTGCAGGGCGCCACGGCCACAGGGGCCATCTGGGTGACGGCAGGCCTGGAGCCGATCGTACTTAGCCGGGAAGACCTGGCGGGCCTTGAACCCGGCGCGGTCTTCCTCATCGGAATCACCAACGAGCCCCTGCGGTGCCTCTGCCGCGAGGCCGGGGTGGAGCTGGTGGAATATCGCGAGGAGGACGACTTCGCCCTGCTCAACGCCATTCCGTCGGCGGAAGGGGCCATCGCCATGGCGATGGAGCGCACGCCCTTCACCCTGTTCGGCAGCCGCTGCTTCATCCTGGGGTTCGGTCGCACCGGCGAGATCCTGGCCCTCATGCTTCGCGGGCTGGGCGCCCGGACCACGGTTGCTGCCCGCAAACCCTCGGCCCTGGCCCGGGCCCAGGCGCACGGCCATCAGGCCGTTCCCTTTGCCGACCTGGAGCGGACCCTGCCCGGGGCGCAGGTGGTGTTCAACACCGTTCCCGCCCCCGTACTCTTCGGCCGCAACCTGGAAGCCCTGCCGGCGGAGGCCGTGGTCATCGACCTGGCCAGCGCCCCCGGCGGCGTGGACTTCGTCAGGGCCGGGGAGCGGGGCCTGCAGGCGGTGCTGGCCCCCGGCCTGCCGGGCAAGGTGGCGCCCCAATCAGCCGGCCGCTACGTGGCCGGACTGGTCGTCCGAACCCTCGAGAGCCGGTCTCTGGTAGGCCGGTAGGAAGGGGGAGGGCGCCCGTGCGACTGTCGGGCAAGATCATTGGGTTTGGCATTACCGCCTCCCACCACAACCGGCTGCGGGCCCTGGACGCCATGCAGCGGCTGCTGGCGGAAGGGGCGTCCCTGGTACCCGTCTTCTCCACCAGCGTCATGACCACGGAGACCCGGTTCGGCGACGGACAGACCCTGGCTGAGCAGGTGGCCGCCCTGACCGGCAGGACCCCCATCACGACCATTCCCGAGGCCGAACCCCTTGGCCCCTCTCAGCCGTTAGACTGTATGGTAGTCCTGCCCTGCACCGGCACCACCCTGGCCAAGTTCGCCAACGCCATCAACGACTCGCCGGTCCTGATGGCGGCCAAGGCGACCCTGCGCAACGGCCGGCCGGTGGTGCTGGCCATCAGCACCAACGACGGGCTGAGCCTCAATGCGGCCAACCTGGCGCGCCTGCTGGCGGCGAAGAACGTCTTCTTCGTGCCCTTCGGGCAAGATAACCCGCAGGCGAAGCCCACCAGCTTGGACGCCGATATGACCCTGATTGCCGAGACCGTTCTGGCGGCCCTGGAAGGCCGCCAGCTTCAACCGATTCTCATACCCCGAAGCTAGGGGCGGTGTTGGACCTGTGAGGGCCGACCGCCGGCCGACTCCGGGGTCGGACCCCATATCACCACCCCGGAGGGATCGCCCATGAGTTCCTATCGCGTTGCCTTACTCGGCGCGGCCGGCGCCGTCGGTCAGGAATTGCTGCGGGTCCTGGTGGACCGCAACTTCCCCGTCAGCGAACTGAAACTGCTCGCTACATCACGTTCCGCCGGGCACAAATTCACCTTCCGGGGCGAGGAGCTGACCGTGGAGGAGGTCTCCAAGGAGGCCTTCCGCGACGTCGACATTTGCTTCTTTGCCGCCGGCAACGAGGCCAGCAAGGTCTGGGCTCCGGTGGCGGTGCGGGCCGGCGCCGTGGTCATCGACAAGGCCAGTGTCTTCCGCATGGAAAAGGATATTCCCCTGGTGGTGCCCGAAGTCAACGGCGAGGCCATCCGCGGGCACAAGGGCATCATCGCCAGCCCCAACTGCTCCACCATCCAGATGGTGGTCCCCCTAAAGCCCCTGCACGATGCCGCCGGTCTCAAGCGCGTCGTGGTCTCCTCCTACCAGTCTGTGTCCGGCACCGGCCGCGATGCCATGGATGAGCTGGCGGCGCAGGGCAGGGCCTTCGGGCACCGGGCCCTCGCCGGCGAGGGGGAGGGGTACGAGGCCTGGATGGCCCACCCGGGCGAGGACTTCCCCCGCAGCATCTACCCCCGTCAGATCGCCTACAACGTCCTGCCCCAATGCGACAGCTTCGGCCCCGGCGGCTACACCGGGGAAGAGGTCAAGTTCCTGGGCGAGACCCGCAAGATCATGGGCCTGCCGGACCTGGCCGTCTCGGCCACCGCCGTGCGCGTCCCCGTCTTCATCAGCCACTCCGAGTCGGTGCTGGTTGAGACGGAGCGCAAGCTGACGGCGGACGAGGCGCGGGATATTCTGCGCCGGGCGCCCGGCGTGGTCCTGGTGGACGACCCGGCCAAGGGCCAGTATCCCACGGCCGTAGAGGTGGCCGGCCGGGACGAGGTCTTCGTCGGCCGCGTCCGTGAGGACACCTCCTCGCAGAGCGGCCTGTGGCTGTGGGTGGTGGCCGACAACCTGCGCAAGGGCGCGGCGACCAACGCCGTGCAGATTGCCGAGTACCTGATCCGCAACGGTTTGATTCAGGGGGCCCGGTAGCATGCGCATCATTGTTCAGAAGTTCGGCGGGACCTCCGTGGCCACCGCCGAGCGGAGGGCCCAGGTAACGTCCCGGGTGCAGCACGCCCTGGACGAGGGGTACACGCCCGTGGTGGTGGTGTCGGCCATGGGCCGGGCGGGTGACCCCTATGCGACGGATACCTTCATCCAGATGGCCACTTCCATCTACAAGGAGACCAACCCGCGGGAGATGGATATGCTCATCGGCTGCGGCGAGCTTATTTCCGCGGTGATCATGACCAACACCCTGCTGGCCCAGGGGGTCCCGGCCGTCGCCTTCACCGGCGGGCAGGCAGGCATTGTCGTCGATAAGAATTTCGGCAACGCCAGCATCCTGCGGGTCAACCCGGAGCACATGATCCAGGAGATGAAAGAGGGCAAGGTGCCTGTAGTAGCCGGGTTCCAGGGGTGGACGGAGGCCGGTGAGATCGCCACCCTGGGCCGCGGCGGGTCCGACACGTCGGCGGCGGCCCTGGGGGCGGCCTTGCGGGCGGAGGTGGTGGAGATCTATACCGACGTGGACGGCATCAAGACGGCTGATCCGCGCATCGTGCCCGAGGCCCGGACCATCGACGTGACCACCTACGACGAGATCGTCCAGATGGCCCATCAGGGGGCCAAGGTCATCCATCCCCGGGCCGTGGAGATCGCCATGCGGCGCGGGGTGCCTCTCCGGGTGAAGTCCACCTTCGACGAATCCCCCGGCACCCTGGTCACCTACTCCATCGAGGCCACCGCCGCCTTCCCGGAGGTGCGCCTGGACCGCATCATCACCGGCGTCACCCACATCCCGGCCATGGCCCGGGTGGTGGTCGCGACCCCCGACCAGGAGGACGAAGCGGACCTGGAGGTCGAAATCTTCCGCTCGCTGGCCGATGCCGGCATCAGCGTGGACCTGATCAACGTGTCGCCGGAGCAGAAGTCCTTCGCCATTCCGGAGCGGCTGGCGGACCGGGCGGAGCGGGTGCTGACCTCCCTGGGTCTCAAGCCCAAGATTCAGCGGGGGTGCGCCAAGGTTTCCGTGGTGGGCACCGGCATGCGCGGCGTGCCGGGCGTCATGGCCAACGTGGTGGAGGCCCTGCGCGGCGCCGGCGTCAAGATTCTGCAGACCGCAGACTCCCACATCACCATTTCCTGCCTGGTCAGGACCGAGGACATGGAGAGGGCCGTCCGGGCCCTGCACCAGCAGTTTGAATTAAACCGGTAAAGGCTGGCCGCGCATAGGCCGGCCACGTATAGGGGTCCGACAGGAACGCCAGCAGAGGCCCCACCAGGGGCAAGGAGATGGAGAGCGATGACGCGGAAAGTCAACTGGGGACGGCTCCTAACCGCCATGGCGACGCCCTTCAAGCCGGACGGCAGCCTGGACTATGATCAGGCCAGGGCCCTGGCTGTTCGCCTGGTGGAGAGCGGTTCCGACGGCCTGGTGGTGGCCGGCACCACCGGCGAGTCGCCGGCCCTCTCCCACGGGGAGAAGCTCCGGCTCTTCGGGGCCGTGGTGGAGGCGGTGGGCGACCGGGTCCCGGTCATCGCCGGCACGGGCAGCAACAGCACCGCCGGGTCCGTGGAGCTGTCGCGGGAGGCGGAGGAGGTAGGGGTCAGCGGCCTGCTGCTGGTGGTCCCCTACTACAACCGACCCTCCCCGGAGGGCCTGTACCGCCACTTCCGGACCGTGGCCGAATCCACCGGGCTGCCGGTGCTCATGTACAATATCCCGTCGCGCACGGGCACCAACATGCTTCCTGCCACCACGCTGCGCCTGGCGGCGGATGTGGAGAACATCGCCGGCATCAAGGAGTCGGCCGGCGACCTGGGCATGGTGACGGAGATCGCCCGCAAGGCGCCGGAGAATTTCCTGGTCTACACCGGGGAGGACGCCCTGACCCTGCCCCACCTGGCGGTGGGCGGGTACGGCGTCGTCTCGGTGACCGCCCACGTGGTGGGGCGGGAGATGAAGGCCATGATCGAAGCCTATCTGGCGGGCGACGTGGCCCGGGCCGCCGCCCTGCACCAGCACCTGATGCCGGTCTTCAAGGGGCTGTTCATCACCACGAACCCCACGCCCCTCAAGGCGGCGCTGGACATGGTGGGCTTCCCGGTGGGCGGCCCGCGGCTGCCCCTCGTGGAGCCGACGCCGGAGGAGATGGGCCGGATTCGTCAGGCCCTGCTGGAGTCCGACGTGGCCCTGGCGGAGTGAGGCAGAACCGGGATCTTCTGTGCCAGCAGAACGTCTGAAGCGCGGCGATTGCGAAATCGCCGCGCTTTTCCTTGTGCTCTACCAGCCAATGGGATATAATACAGGGAAGAGTGAGCGCGCGGGATTTGTTTAGCAACCCCAGGGCGCTCGGAAACGGCCATGGATTGGGCGGACGGCCGGTTCCGAGGTCCTTTGTTTCTGTGCGCCTGATTTCTGGAGGTGTAATGTGACCGAGATTACCAATTTGACAGCGCCTGGGCAGACGCCCGGGCAGCCCCGCAGCAGCGGGGTGGGCCAGCCGGCCACGGCCGAGGGGCAGCGCCCCCGCCGCGGCGGCGGTCGGGGCCAGGGCGGACAAGCCGCCAAGAACGGCCGCGACGGCAATAACAGCCGCGAAGGCAAGTCCCCGAATCCTGCAGCGCCGGCTGCGGCCGGCGGCAAGCCTGCAGCCAAGACGGGACAGCGCAGCCAGTCCGGGCAGTCCGGCCAGTCCGGCCAGTCCGGCCAGGGAGGTCGCCGCCAGCAGGGCGGTGGACGCCGGTCGGAGCCGCAGGGCCCGGCGCGGCGGGACGCGACCGGATCCGTACCCGTGAGGCCTGAGGACAATAACGCCGGCAACACCGGCAGTGTCGCCGGCCGCCGGACCGGCAAGGGACGGGCACAGAAGCCGGCGGAGGTGGCTCGCAAGCTTCAGGTGATACCCCTGGGCGGTCTGGGCGAGATCGGCAAGAACATGACCGTCATTCGCTACGAGAATGACATGGTCGTGGTGGACGCCGGCCTGGCCTTCCCGGAAGAGGAACTGCTGGGCATTGACATCGTCATCCCCGATATCACGTTCCTGCTGGAGAACAAGGACAAGGTGCGCGGCGTGGTTCTGACCCACGGGCACGAGGACCACATCGGTGGTGTCTCCTACTTGCTCAAGCAGCTGGACATCCCGGTCTTCGGCACGCCCCTGACGCTGGGGCTGGTAGAGGGCAAGCTAACCGAGCACGGCCTGGTCATGCCGGAGGGTTCCCGAAGTGTCAAGCCCGGCGAGACCATCAAGGTGGGTCCCTTCACGATTGACTTCGTCCGGGTGAACCACTCCATTCCGGACGCCGTCTCGCTGGCTCTGCACACCCCCGCCGGCACCGTGGTGCACACCGGCGACTTCAAGTTCGACCACACCCCGGTTGACGGGCAGCCGGCCGACTTTCAGAAGCTGGCCGAGCTGGGCAATCAGGGCGTCCTGGTTCTCCTGGCCGACAGCACGAATGCCGAGCGCCCCGGCTTCACGCCCTCCGAGCGCGTGGTGAGGCCGGCACTGGACGAGATCATCGGCAAGGCCGAGGGCCGCGTGCTGGTGGCGACCTTCGCCTCCAACGTGCACCGCATGCAGCAGGTCATCGACTCCTCCTACAAGTTCAACCGCAAGGTGGCTGTGGTGGGGCGGAGCATGGAAAACACCGTGGCGGTGGCCCAAGAGTTGGGCTACCTGCGCATTCCGGAAGGCACCCTGGTGGAAGTGGAAGAGATGGACCGCTTCCCCGCCAACCAGCTGACCTTGTTGACCACCGGCAGCCAGGGCGAGCCGATGTCGGCCCTGACCCGCATGTCCGTCTCCGAGCACAAGCGGGTGGAGATTATCCACGGCGACACGGTGCTCATCGCCGCCACGCCGGTTCCCGGCAACGAGAAGATGGTGTCGCGCACCATCAACAACCTGTACAAGCGCGGCGCCACGGTGATCTACCCGCCCAAGATGCTGGTCCATGTGTCCGGGCACGCCAGCCAGGAAGAGCAAAAGCTGATGCTCAACCTGATCCGGCCCAAGTACTTTGTGCCGGTGCACGGCGAGTACCGCATGCTGATCCACCACGCCCAGCTGGCCGAGGCCACGGGTGTGCCGCGGCCGAACATCCTGATCGGCGAGAACGGCACGGTGTTTGAGTTCAGCCAGGACTCCGCCGCCATCGTCGGCAAGGTGACGGCCGGCCAGACCCTGGTGGACGGGCTGGGGGTCGGCGACGTGGGTAACATCGTCCTGCGTGACCGCAAGCAGCTCAGCCAGGACGGCATCCTCATCATCGTCGTGGCCCTGGACAAGAGTTCCGGCATGGTTGTCTCCGGGCCGGACGTGGTGACCCGTGGCTTCGTCTACGTCCGCGAGTCCGAGGCCCTGATGGAGGAAGCCAGGATCAGGGTCAAGGAGGCTCTGGACGACTGTGAGGCGCGCCACATCACAGAGTGGTCGACCATCAAGAACAACGTCCGGGACGCCCTGGGCAAGTTCCTCTATGACAAGACCCGCCGCCGGCCGATGATCCTGCCGATCATCATGGAGGTCTAGACAAGAAAGTGCTACCCCGGCCCCGCCCGACGGCGGGGTCGGTTTTTTTGCGCAAAGGAGTGAAGATGGTTGGCAATCCGCTCCTGAGTCCGGAACGCCCCCTTCTGCTAAGGTGGATACGGCGGACGACGGCTTGAAACGGCGCCGTACCGCAAGTCCATTCCCCGAGGAGGAACTGGAAGATGAGGCGTTTGTCCCTTCGCCTGACCGCCCTGGTCATGGCGGCGCTGCTGGTCACGTCCGTGGCGGCCGGCTGCAGCAAGGCTCCCGTGACCACCCCCACGACCCAGGCTCCGACGGCCGAGAAGCGCGTCAAAATCGGCGTCAGCGTGGCCACCATGCAAGAGTCGGTCTACAGCTTCATGAAAAAGGCCATTGAGGAGCAGGCCGCCAAGGACGGCGTGGACATCGTCTGGGTGTCCGCCGACAACAAGGAGGAGAAGCAGCTCGGGGACGTCGAGAACCTGCTGTCTCAGGGCATCCAGGCCCTGGTCCTCCACTCCGTCAACACCGGCGCCGCCGCCAACCTGGTGGCCAAGGCCAAGGCGAAGAACGTGCCCGTCGTGGCCATGGACCGCCTGCCCGAGAATACCTCGGACGTGGCCCTCTACGTTACCGCCGACTCCAAGAAGGTGGGTCAGGAACAGGCCAGGTACCTGGCGGACAAGCTGGGCGGCAAGGGCAAGGTGATCATCCTGGAGGGCGAGGCCGGCAACGGCGTGGCCCGGGACATCACCGCGGGCAACAAGGAAGTTCTCAGCCAGCACCCGGGCATTCAGATCGTCGCCGACCAGGCTCATAAGAGCTGGGCCCGCGACCTGGCCATGGCCACCGTCGAGAACGTCCTGACCAAAGAGAAGAACGACATCCAGGGTATCCTGGCCAACAACTCCGGCATGGCCATGGGCGCCGTGCAGGCCCTGAAGAAGCGCGGCCTGGCCGGCAAGGTGCTGGTCATCGGCTCCGACGCCGATCTGGATGCCTGCCAGTCCATCATCGCCGGCGAGCTGACGGCCGACGTGGACAAGAAGCCCATCGAGCTAGGCCTGGCGTCCTATCGCGCGGCCCTCGCCCTGGCCAGGGGACAGGCCGTCAACGGCGATACCGCCGTTGGCAGCGTGAAGGTGCAGCTCACCCCGATCCAGCTCATCGACAAGGCCAACGTGGACACCATGACCTACCGCTGGCCCGAGTTGAAGAAGTAAGGAGAGCTCTACGGTGAAGCCGGGGCGGCGCGCACGTCCAGGACGGCCCGCCGCCCCGAAACTGTGAGGTGAAGCCATGAGCCTCCTGGAGATGGCCGAGATCAGCAAGGAGTTTCCGGGCGTCCTGGCCCTGGAGCGGGTCAGCGTCTCCGCCGAGCGGGGGGAGGTCCTCGCCCTGCTGGGGGAGAACGGCGCCGGCAAATCCACCCTGGTGAAGATCCTGAGCGGGGTCTACCCCTACCCGGAGTACGGGGGGGAAATTCGCATCGGTGGGCGGGTCTGCCGCTTCCGGGGCACCCGGGACGCGGTGGAGGCAGGGGTGACCATCATTCACCAGGAGTTGAACCTGGTCCCCCAGTTCTCCGTTGCCGAAAACATCTTCCTGGGCCGGGAGCCGGCGCGCCGCGGCGCCATCGACCAGGCGGCCATGGAACGTGAGGCGGCCGCCATCCTGGCGAGGATGCGCGTCGAACTGGACCCCCGCACGCCGGTGTACCAACTCAGCGTTGGTCAGCAGCAGCTGGTGGAGATCGCCAAGGCGCTCTCCTTGCAGGCCCGTATCCTGATCATGGACGAGCCGACCTCGGCCCTTGCCCAGTCCGAGGTGCTGCACCTCTTCGACCTGATTCGGAATCTGCGTCGGGATGGCGTGACCATCATCTACATCTCCCACAAGCTGGAGGAGATCTTTGCTCTGGCCGACCGGGTCACGGTGCTGCGCGACGGGCAGTACGTCGGCACGCGGAGCGTCGCCGAGGCGAGCCGCGACGAACTGGTCTCGATGATGGTGGGCCGAGAGTTGGGCGAGCTGTATCCCAAGGCGCAGGCTGGGCTGGGCGAGGCGGTGCTGGAGGTGGAGGGCCTGTCCGCCGAGAGGCCGGACCGCCCCGGCGCCTTCGCCGTCGATGGCGTCTCCTTCCAGCTGCACGCCGGCGAGGTCTTGGGGCTGGCAGGCCTGCTGGGGGCGGGGCGCACCGAGCTGGCCCTGACGCTGTTCGGCGCCTGGCCCGGGCCGTGCCGGGGCCGCGTGCGCATCGGCGGTTGCGAGGCACTGCCGCGTTCACCCCGGGAGGCCATTGACGCCGGCCTGGCGCTGGTGACCGAGGACCGCAAGCTGACCGGCCTGGTGCTGGGAATGGGCACTGGTGAGAACGTATCCCTGGCCTCGCTGCCGGACCTCTCCCCCCTCGGGGTGGTGGACCGGCGGGCCGAGGAGTCCCTGGTACGGCGGTATGTGCAGGAACTGCGGGTGAAGGTGTCGCGGTTGGAACAGCCGGTCGGAACCCTGTCCGGCGGCAACCAGCAGAAGGTGGTCCTGGCCAAGTGGCTGGCCACCAACCCCAAGGTTCTCATCCTGGACGAGCCGACCCGCGGCATCGATGTCGGGGCCAAGGCGGAGGTGTACCAGATCATCGGCGAGCTGGCGGCGCGGGGGGTGGCCATCCTGATGATTTCGTCCGAGCTGCCGGAACTGCTGGCCATGAGCGACCGCATCCTGGTCATGCACCAGGGGCGTGCGGCCGCCGTTCTTGATCGAGTCGAGGCCACCCAGGAGCGCATCATGGCGTACGCCACGGGAGGAGTTTAGGGTGACGCGCAGCAACCTTCGCAGTTACAGCATGCTCGGGGCCCTGGTGCTGATGGGCCTGGTCTCCGCCTTGCTGACGGGCGGCGTATTCGTACGGCCCGACAACCTGATGAACCTGGCCGTTCAGGTCTCCGTCAACGGCGTGCTGGCCGTGGGCATGACCCTGATCATCATGACCGGCGGCATTGACCTGGGCGTAGGTTCGATGCTGGCCTTGATCGGCGTGGCGGCGGCCAAGGTCTTCGGGCTGGGAGGCGGTGCGGTTGCCGCCATCGTGGTGGCCCTGGCGGCCGGCCTTCTCGTCGGCGCCTGGAACGGCTTCTTCCTGACTCGTCTGGGCCTGCCGCCCTTCATCGTCACCCTGGGCACCATGACCATCGCCCGCGGCCTCGCCCTGGTGATGTCCGAGGAGCGGGCCCTGCCGATTGTGAACCACGCCTTCTACCAGCTGGGCAACGCCAACGTGCCCCGCGTGGCGGCGCTGGCCGCCCTCGGCTTGATGGCGGCCTATGGTCTCTGGACGCACCTGCGCTCCGCCAACCGCAACTGGCTTCACCTGGCGCTGACCCTGGCCGGTCTGGCCCTGGCCGGCTGGGTGCTCGGCGACCCGTCGGTCGAGGGCCTGCCCATGACGGTGGTCATCTTCGCCGTTGTGGCGGCTGCGGGCAGCTTTGTACTCAACCGGTCCCGGTTCGGCCGCCACCTCCGGGCCATCGGCGGCAACGCCAGCGCCGCCGCCCTGTCGGGCATCAACGTGCGCCGGACCCTCTTCCTCGACTACGCCCTGATGGGCCTCCTGGCCGCGGTCGCAGCCCTGCTGCTGGCCTCGCGGCTGGCCAGCGGCGTGCCCACCGCCGGCAACATGGCCGAGCTGGACGCCATCGCGGCGGTCGTCATCGGCGGCACCAGCCTGGCAGGCGGCTCCGGCACCGTGGGCGGCACCCTGGTGGGCGCCTTCATTATCGGCCTGCTGAACAACGTGCTGGTGCTGATGAACGTACAGAGCAACTTCCAGTACATCATCAAGGGTCTCATCATCATGGGGGCCGTGCTGCTCGACGTCCGCAAAAAGTAGCGGCAGCGGTATTCTTGGGATTCGCCTCGAGGCTGCGGTAGGGAACGCCGTCGAATAACGCGAATCACCCTCTGCTGAGGAGGATGCATGATGCGCAGTTGGTTCAACGGCCTCGGGGCCGGCCTGGTGGTCACGGCCCTGCTTGCCGGCGCCGTTCTGGCCCGCTGGTCTCGCCCCGCTTCAACCCCGAGCCTGGCGGCGGAGATGGAGCGGCTGACCAGGCAGCCCCACTTTGTTCTCATTGCCGAGGAATACGGCAACCCCTACTGGGACCTGGTACGCCGGGGAGCCCTGGCGGAGGCGCAGCGCCGCGGCGTGACCCTGGAGTTCACCGGCCCTGGGCGCGCCGGTATCCAGGAACACCTGAGGCTGCTCGACCGTGCCATTGTCAGCGGCGTGAACGGTATTCTCACCCAGGGTCTGTCCGAGGCCGAGTTCAAGCCCCTGATCGACAAGGCTGTCAGCCGGGGCATCCCGGTGATTACGGTGGACACGGACGCGCCGGGGAGCCGGCGCATCTCCTACGTCGGCACCGACAACTACGCCTCCGGCCGCCTCGCCGGGCAGGAGATGATCCGTGCTACCGGCGGCAGGGCGCGGGTGGGCATCATCACGGGCAGCTTCCAGTCCGCCAACGAGGTACAGCGGGTGCAGGGGTTTCGGGACGCCATCCGGTCGGCTCCCGGGATGCAGGTGGTGGCGGTGGAGTCCTCGGACATCAGCCGGCTCGTGGCGGCGGAAAAGGCCGGTCAGATCCTGACACAGCACCCCGACGTCACCGTCCTGTTCGGCACCAGCGCCCTGGATGCCATGGCCGCTGCTCAGGTGGTGCTGGAGCGGGGGCTGCAGGGTAGGGTCCTCAT
>Ga0209314_10000743_pt1 | contig 14835 bp, 15 predicted proteins | sample I19B2metaG_FD_184146 | JGI IMG/M metagenome (GOLD analysis project Ga0209314, IMG submission 184146) | Lake sediment bacterial and archeal communities from Gulf of Boni, Indonesia to study Microbial Dark Matter (Phase II) - ​I19B2 metaG... | ecosystem: Environmental > Aquatic > Freshwater >...
CTTCCACACGGATGAACTTCCCGCATATGGGATCTCGGAAGAGGAAGTTCTCCTTGTGCGGCAGAAGCTTGACTGTGGTGAACTCGACGCCGCAGTCTTGGTCGCGGATTTGAAGGACAAGGCAAACGACGGTTTGACGGCGGTGGTTGAGAGAGCGCGCGAGGCACTGTCAGGAGTCCCTACGGAGACACGGACTGCAATGGCGGATGGAACTACACGCTACATGCGGCCACGTCCGGGCGCATCGAGGATGTACCCCGAAACTGATGTGCCCTCTGTTGAGGTCACGCGTGAGCGAGTGGCTCGGATTCGAGCAACATTGCCCCCGCCGCGTGAGGCACTCATGGAACTGCTGTTGGCTCAGTACCAGTTGAACAGAAAGCTCGCGACGCAGCTGATCGAGTCAGACTATCTTGACCTCTTCCGGCGCGTCTGCTCGGAGGGAGGAGTCGCACCCAGCTTTGTGGCGAGTGTCTTGACCGAGATGCTGAAGAGTCTTCGTAGGGATGGCCTTCCAGTGGATCAACTGACACCGCGGCATCTTGAGTCTACCTTCGCCGCCATCCAGCGAGGGGCTATGGCAAAGGAGGCTGCGTCTTCCCTCTTGGCTTGGCTTTCAAAGAACAGTGACCGTGCCGTCGAGGATGGGATCCGAGAACTGAAGCTGCGTATGCTTTCGGAACATGAATTGCTGAGAATCGTAGACCGAATCATCGATAGCAACTATGATCTCGTTGAGGAAAAAGGCGAGGGTGCCTACGGAAAGATCATGGGATTGGTCATGAGTGAGGTTCGAGGGTCAGCTGACCCCGTCGCCGTAACGAAACTGGTCAGAACAAGAATTGCCGACAAGACGAGGGAAAAAAGATGAGATGATCCTGCTCCGCTACCTACGGAGTATCTCCTCATCTTTCATGACGTTGAATCCAAGCCGTTTGAACCGATCGATGTCATGTTGAAGGAAGAGAGTAAGCGCGGTCTCACTATATGCATCTAAGAACTGCTCGCCACACACGCTGCAGACCATCTCACTCAAGGCATTCATGACCTGCTGACCATAGAACCCATTCGTGAGGACGGCAACGCCCATCTGGCTGTCGTCGGGATGATTGTCAATGTTGGAGCACTCGAACACCATCCAAGTGTTCCATCTTTCTTCGCCCAAGAATATCAACCTCAAAACTGACTATTCGTGTAATCAACCAATAATAACGCTTGTGTATGGGCATGGGCACGCCTGCAACGAGTTGCCCAGTTTACTCTAGGAACTCTGCATCGTCGACTATTCCGTCTTGGTTTGAGTCTACGCCCGACACCACGCGCGCTACAATCTCGCGGTTGAAGACGTTGCCAGCCGCGATGTCCTCGGTGTATTTGACAAAAGCCAGAATGGACGCTTGCGTTCCGACAGTTTCGTTTCCGGCCAGAATGATGACTTTCGAATTGGGGTTCATGGGATTCTGGATCATCTGTACGGCTCCGTCTTGCGGCTCCGCATAGGTTCGTTCCGAAATCGTGGACATTATCACATCAGGCCCGCTAAGCTCGTATGTGATCGGAAGGAACTCGTTCATCATCATCGCGATCGTATTCACTCTAGGGCTGCCCACCAGAATCAGGTTTCCCAAAATCTCCTGTTGAGTAAGTTCCGTATCGAGCCTGATCACGTTGGTCCGAGCGAGCGGAAGCAGAGAGCCGAGAAAGAAAGTCAGATATGATGCATGATAGCCTCCCAGATCTCTTTCTTTGAAAATCCCATGTTGGTCAGGGCTTCCAAGGACAATATGTCCATCGAAGAGTCCGTTAGTAACATACGGCGCTAGTAGCCTTGCGCTGGCTTCTGAGAGGTTGGTCTCTTCGGTCTGGGTTTCGGATTCTCCAAGCTTTGATGCGATGACTGCGATGGCCGTGTGTTCGGCTCGATAGTATTTTGCTGTGGCCCCTCGTCGCCGCTCGCGTCGCTGAAGGCGTATGAACCCCGCCTTCTCGAGCTCTTTCAGATGGTAGCAGACTACCTGTTGACTTGCGTTGAGTTTCTTCGAGAGTTCCCTTGCACACTGGTCGACACCTGCAAGCTCTTGGAGGATCTTCCAACGCATGGGCTGAAGCAGAGCCTGGGCAGGTCTTGGGTCCTCGAAGACCTTGACTGGGACGGGCTCCCCGCCCCGTGTGGCTTTCAGCACTAGATAGGACATCGAGACCGACTTGTCTCTGCACGTCCCAATGCTAAAGTTGTTTCTTGACTGGTCTGTGCATGAAGATACGATCTCATGGTCATGCGATGCGCACATGCCGCGTTGGAGAATGCGGTGGGGCGATTCGTGAAGGGTTACCAGATTTCGGGTAGATACGCGCTTTCGCGTAAGCCTTATCAGCAGATCGGGGGCATTGCCGTGGCGACACTGAATGCATCTATCTACGGTCACTGCAGGCAGGCAGGCTGCTTTCGTAGCCTCGATGGCTGCTTTGGGAAATGTCTTGGCGCTTCTGACCGTCTCGATCCCCACTCCGATAAGTCAGGTTGCTCCAGACCTGTCGCATGTCGCCACGCTGATTGTTGCTCTGTATTCGGGACCTGTGCTAGGTGGAATCACGGGCGCAATGGTCAGCATTGTACCTTTCTATCGATTCGGTGTCACGGGATGGTTTGGGCCGATTGTGGGTTTCCTCATCATTCCCTTGAAGTCGTTAACCGGGATAACGGCTGGATTCCTCGGCAAGAAGCTCAGGCCGGCTTTTGCAACTCTTCTTGGCTACGTGCCCGAGTGTGTCTCCACTTATCTTTACTTCATGTTGGTGGTTCCTTTCTTTCTCCCTCAAGTGGGACAGTATATTACACAAGGATTTGTTGTCCTCGTACTCTCAAAGGCTTGGCTTGAGCTAGGCATTATAGCAGTCATTATGGAGGCGATCAAGAGGCGTGACATTGTCCGGCGACTGCTTGTGACTTCCAAGTAGTTGCTGAAGTAAACCCCTTCTCAGATGACTAGGTTTCAATGAAGACTCGTGGTCTCGGCTTCGAACGTTCTCCGTTGAGACCGAGCTTGTCAGGATCTTCGTGACTTGCGGTCGATGAGGTCTTCCTCCAATGGCCCGGTCCCAATGAGCGTGACTGGGATTCCGATTGCCTTCTCGACTTCGCTCACGAACGCGCTAGCTTTTGGCGGGAGCTTCTCGAATCGTTTGAGCCCGGCGACTTCAGGGAACACAACATCCATTTTTGTGATAGCTGCTTGCGTAGCTCCATTCAGATGAACGGCCTTCGTCGCCAGTTCGAAATCGAACGGAGCTGCTCTGCGCGGTCTCCTCGTCACGGTGCCGTATTCCTGCCAGCCTCTACTTCTCGCTTCTTCTTCGGTAAGCTGCCCTTCAAGAGGTCCCTCTCCCACTCTTGTCACGAAAGCTTTGAAGACGACGATGACTTCGTCCACCTCAGTGGGCCCAATACCGACATCTGAACAGATTGCTGACGCGCAGACATCTTTGCTCGTACAATACGGGTAGGTCCCGTGGAACAACGATAGAAATGTGCCTTGAGATCCCTCAAGCAGCACATCGCGTTCGCCGGACAAGGCCTTGTTGATTTCTTCAGAAACGTCTGTTAGAAAGTCAGCGAGTTCCGGAATATCCTTCGCTAGTTTAGCCGATCTAAGTGCACGGTCAGCGTTGCAGGCTCCAACGCCCGTTTTTGTCACACCTATTTTCTTCGAGAGATGTTCGGACTGGGTTTCCTGATCTATGTGCTTCTTCTCGATTATTGCGCATTGGCGATCCACACCGGTTCGGTTCTTACTTCCAGTGAGCTCGACTTCCTTCATCAGGATGCTCGGATCTACTAGGACCCCTGGGCCTATTAGAAGCCGGGAATCTTTCGAAACAAATCCGCTCGGAATCATTCTTAGCGAGTATGTCTTTCCCTCAGTCTGTACGGTATGTCCCGCGTTCGGTCCGACTCCGCCCCGAGCGACGATTGCCGGACGGTCCCTGAGAGCCAAGTACGCGGTGAGCTTTCCCTTGCCTTCGTCGCCGAAGAAGCCGCCTACGACGACCATGCACGCCATGCGTGTTCCCCATCATGGCGAAGAACTTGATCCTTAAGCCTTTTTCGAACCAGTTGTTCCTTCGTCCGTAGAACAGTGTTTCCGGTCAGATTCGATGGGCGAACATGATTCAGTTCGCCCGTCGAATGTCCTCACCGCGCCGGCTGAGAGCGCTCAGAGATTTGTTCTTCATCATCACCGTCGTCTTCGGCATTAGGGGGTCTAAAGGGTTTTCTCGATATTCTTTCGATCACAGGCCCATCGAAAGGTCTCCGAGCTGCCTGTCTTGAAGCTGCCTGACAAAAGCTGTCCCTAGCGGACTCAGTCCAAAGAGCTCGTCGCCGTCGCTGTTCGTGGCTGTGACGAGTCCGTGCGCTTCGAGGCGCTTGAGTCTTTCCGAGGCCTTTGTCTTTGAGATGTCTGGCATCCGACTGACAAGGTGCTCTACAGTCACACTACGCGCTCCCAGCGCCTTGACCTCCCACATGGTCTGGAGGATCAAGATGTCATCTTTCGCAAGGTCAGGGGTCATGGCGGGGAGCCTGCTGGATCATTCCATAATGGGTTCATATGGATTTCACGCGAAACTTTGGTGTACTAGGATGAGAACATTAATATACCTAACCAACCGCGTATGGCGACAGGCGTTGACAATGGCTTCAGGCGAAGACACCGCAGCTTTCCTGGACGCGTTGACCCGTTCGCCGCAACTGAAAGTGCTCAGTGTTTTGGTTGAGCGCCCACAAGAGGAACTAACCAAGACCGAGATAGCACAGAAGGCAGGAATCGGCCGAACAACCCTCTACAGGGTGTGGGACGACCTAGAGAAGATGAAGGCGATAACGCCATCTCGTCATGTCGGCGCAGTCACGCTCTATCGTTTGAACCCGCAGAGCTCAATCGTTCAGTCCCTCAGAAACATAACCAAGGGCCTGGCATCGGTCACCAGCGCCGTCGGCAGGATTGAAGAGATCAGAGAGGTAGAGCGGCTCGCTAGAGAGGAGTTTGGAAAAGAACTGCCTCCAAACGCCAGCCTTCTCGTCAAGCTGCAGGGCCTGAATGCAGTCGACGCGTCGACGGGTGTCCAAGCGTCAACAATGAGGCTGTCCAAAGCTGAGCTTGATTCAGTACATAAGCTGGTTGATGCAGGTTTAATCGAGACGCGTGGCGACAAGCTCAACCTCACGCCCGTAGGTTCGATTACTGCGCGTGGGGCCTCAAAGATTTGGGGAGAGTCGCAACGTGAAACGATTCAGCAGACCCTCGCATCTGCAAAAGTGGCCTTGGAGCTTATCAACCAAGAGATCAAGAAACTTCAAGGAATGGTCCAGAAAGAGTAACTGACCATTCTCTCACCCAACTGTTGAAATCTTGTACTCCAAGACCTAGCCGGCGCGCTCGAAAGCCTTAATTCGTGTACGAGCAAGCGACTGGCTTGTTTCGGTGCTCCTCGAGTGGCAAAATATGTCTTTGTAACTGGCGGAGTTATGTCGGGCGTTGGAAAGGGAATAGCTGTAGCTTCTATAGGCAAGATTCTCCAGGCGCGAGGACTGAAAGTCACTGCGCTCAAGATCGACCCGTACCTTAACGTCGACGCCGGGACAATGAACCCTGTTGTGCACGGCGAGGTGTTTGTCACGGAGGATGGCGGCGAGACCGACATGGACTTGGGTACATATGAACGGTTCCTCGACGTGAATCTCTCGAAGATGCATAACATCACCACCGGTCAGATCTATCAGACCATTATTGATATGGAAAGAGAGGGTGCATTCCTGGGTCAATGTGTGCAAATCATACCCCATGTAACAGACGAGATCAAGCATAGGATACGCAATGTTGCGGAGTCGACCAAAGCCGAAGTGGTTCTAGTGGAGGTAGGTGGAACCGTCGGAGACATAGAGGGTCTGCCTTTTCTCGAAGCCGCTCGGCAAATGCGGCTCGAAGACGGTTTCAGAAGAGTCGCTTTCGCACATGTAACCTTGGTTCCTGTCGTCGGAGTCGTCGGCGAGCAAAAGACCAAGCCCACACAGCATAGCGTCCAAGAACTGAGAAGAATCGGTCTTCAACCAGACCTCATAGTCGCCCGAAGCGCCGACCAGCTGCTGTCAGGCCCTCGGAAGAAGATCGCACTGTTCTGCAATGTCGACGAGACCGCCGTGTTCTCATCGCCGGACTCAAAGAGCGTATATGACATCCCGCTTCTCCTGGAAGATCAGGGAATGGGCAGCTTTCTATGCGACAGGCTTGGGCTCGAGAAGAAAGCTCCAGACTGGGATATGTGGGGTAGAACCGTACAACGGTTCGTCACCCCAAGCAATGAAGTGACGATAGCGGTTTGCGGAAAATACGCTGAACTGGCGGATTCCTACGTGAGCGTCAACGAAGCCCTGCGACATGCAGGCGCTGCATCTGATTCGCGGGTGAACCTCACCTGGATCGAGACGGAGGAGTTGGAAGGCGAAAACCCAGAAACGAAGGCTCTCGGCAGGGTTGATGGGATTCTTGTGCCGGGCGGTTTCGGCGCGCGTGGAAGTGAGGGAAAGGTCAGAGCAATACGGTACGCACGCGACAAGGATCTTCCGTTCTTGGGGATATGTTTCGGTTTTCAACTCGCGATTGTGGAGTTTGCAAGAAGCCTCGAGCTAGAAGGAGCAAACAGCACAGAGATCGATCCGGCCACGCGACATCCGGTAATAGACCTAATGCCTGAACAGATTGGCGTCGAGTCGAAGGGAGCCACAATGCGGCTGGGAGCGCATGAGGTTAGAATACACCCCGGCACGTGTGCAGAACGGCTCTATGGTCGCAGAAGGGTCTGGGAGAGACACAGACACCGCTACGAGGTCAATCCAGACCACCTCCCAAAGCTAGAGGAAGGCGGACTCGTTTTCTCTGGTAGAAGCCTCGACGGTCGACGGATGGAAATCTTGGAACTTCCTTCTCACTACTTCTTCATGGCGACGCAGTTCCACGGCGAGTTTCGCTCGCGGCCGACCAACCCATCTCCTCCGTACTACGGGCTTGTGAAAGCGTCGCTCGACAAGAAGTTGGGGAAGCCACGCCCTGATTTTCTTGACGCCGCCCTACGGGCGAAGTAGGAATGCCCAAGACTGATTGCACGCCTTGAAGCATGAGCGGTATGTGGACAATGTGTGCCGAACAGATAGCTGAAAGCTTTCGCGCGCTTCGACCTGCTGATCTTCGCATTCTGCTCGGCACAGAGTTGGGAATGGCAAGCCGTGAGTACGTTCCGGTCGCGCGCATCGTCCGATACGCAAACCTTCTGGAAGAGGAAGTCCTGAAACGCTTACCGGACCTAGTGGACAGACACCTACTTGTTTCGGGAATGATACAGAGGCTGGGTTACACTGGCTTCCGGCTGACGTTTATCGGATATGACTGCTTGGCCCTCAATGCTTTGGTCAGACGCGGTGTGGTGGACGCACTCGGCAAACCGCTCGGACTAGGGAAGGAGTCCGACGTGTATGCGGCGAAAGGGAGGAAAGGCAGCGAGATCGCTTTGAAGTTTCACCGCTTGGGCAGGGTGAGTTTTCGACAGACTAGGCGGGCGAGAGGATATGTCGCTGACAGGTCTCACACATCTTGGATCTATCAAGCTAGGATGGCTGCTACGCGCGAATTTGCGGCAATGAAGCGAGCCGACAGAGTAGGAGTCCCGGTGCCCAGACCTATTAGCCAGAATCGGCATCTGGTGGCGATGGGAATGTTCCGAGGCTCAGACCTCTCAAGAGCTCGCCTTTCTCAACCTGCAAAAACACTTCGAAGCATCCTGTTCAAGGTAAAGCGCTTGTTCTGCGAGGCCCATGTTGTGCACGGCGACCTTAGCGAATACAATGTGTTGATGTCAAACTCGGGACGACTTGCGTTCATAGACTGGCCTCAAAGCGTTAACGCAAACGATCCTACAGCTGAGCGTCTGCTGGTACGCGATATCTCGAATATCCTGAACTTCTTTGCGAAGAAGTACGCGGTCTCCGTTTCTCTTCAGGATGCGCTGGACTTTGCGCTCAAAGAAAAGAAGTCTCAGCCGACGCGGATAGGATGAGTGCCCGATCAATTCCCACTTCAGCATCGTATCCCATGCCGAGCTAGGCCCGCGGATCTAGCCCTTGTCGAGGAAACCGAAAGCAGCGATCGCCGGGCTGATGTACACTTTGTCCAAGTCTGCAAGGCACATCACCAGCCCCTCTCTCTCAACTCGGAAGCCTAGCAAGGACGCCGCCTCCAGAGCAGTCCGATTTGATTCAGGAACAGACAATTCTAGCGGCTGTCTTCCTGCTAGAACCATTGAGGACTGCAAGAGTGTGGAAACAGTGCTAAGGCTCATCTCCTCGCAGACTATCGGGCCGATCTCGGAACTGTCGCGATACTCTTTAACAAGTGAGTATCCTGAAACCCTAGATCCATTGAGAATCCATGCCCAGTTCCTCCTAAACTCGCTATGAAGCACTCGAAGAAGCCTGCTTCTATCCACTCCGGAGAGACGCCTGTCCAGTTCAAGGATTTGAGAAAAAGGGGCGTCTCGTTTCTCACTGGTCTTTTTTCCAATGGGGCGTGAAGTTGACAGCCTGACGAAACTCTCTATTGCATTGAAATTCAGTCGCTCATACATTGACTTTTCTTCCGGATACGAGTTTAGACCGATGCTCCTGACTTCGCGCCTCAGGTGCCCGACAGCGGATTCTACTAACTTGGTTCCGACTCCGGCGCCGCGGTGTCTCCTTTGGACCAAGACGTTTCCGATCCAGCCCAGGTTCTTGCCGTAGGTGATCGCGGTCGTGAGCCCGATAGGGCGACCGTGCTCTGCCGCCACTAGGCAGCCTTTGGGCGCAAGTCTCAACATTCTCCTTAGATCGCGTGTTCCGAACCCCCAATGCTCTTGATCTGTCAGTCTCAGAATGGCCCGGAAGTCCGTAGCTCTCATTGACCGGATTTGCAGCAACGGACGGTCGCCTCCGCCGCTACGGGTAGATTCGGTTTGTAAGTCGAGGAAAGGCCGCGGCGTCCCGGATGTGCTTAAGCTTACAAACCCAGGCAACGGTTCGTTCGATGCCCATCCCGAATCCCGAGTGGGGCACGGTGCCGTATTTCCTCAGGTCTAGGTACCAAGAGTACCGCTGAGGGTTCAAGTGTTCCTCTTCTATTCTTTTCATGAGTTGGTCGTAGTCGTGGATGCGCTGTCCGCCGCCGGTTATTTCTCCATAACCTTCTGGGGCCAGCAGATCCACCGAGAGAGTCACGTCCGGCCGCTTGGGATCAGGCATGTGATAGAATGCTTTGACTCCTTTCGGGTAGTGTGTGACGAAGAACGGCGTTGTGAACTTTGCCGTGAGGATTTTCTCTTGGTTATGGCCTAGATCCATTCCCCACTTGAAGGCTGAATCATGGCTATGGATCAGGTCGACTGCTTTATCATAGCTAATCCTAGGGAAGGGTCCTTGCAGTCCGGCAAGCTGCTTCGCATCGCGCCCGAGATCCTTGAGATCTTCGGCGGTTCGAGCCGCTACGTTGTGACAGATGTGCAGGACAAGTTCTTCTTCAAGCTTGATGAGTCCCTCGAGATCCAGCCATGGTTCTTCCAGCTCTAGGTGCCAGTATTCTGTCAGGTGCCGCCTTGTTCTCGATTTCTCTGCGCGAAACGATGGGGCTAGCGTGTAGATCTTGCCTAGACTTGCTATCATCGCCTCAGCATAGAGCTGCCAGCTCTGCGTGAGGTACGCTTTCTGATCGAAGTAGCTGACCTCAAAGAGGGTTGACCCTCCCTCTACTGCAGCTGAAACGAGCGTCGGAACCTGGACTTCTAGGTACCCGTGATCCTTCAGCCAAGTTCGGGCTTCCTCAATCAAGACGGACCTGACTCGAAGAATCGTTTGCATCTTTCTGCTTCGAAGCCAGAAGTGTCGATTATCAAGGAGGAATTCAGGTCCATGATACTTCTTAGCAATCGGAAAGTCCTCATGCGCGCGTTGGAGAATCTGGAACCCAGTGATCCGAAGCTCATAGCCTCGCGGTGCTCGTGGATCGAGCGCAACGTCTCCTTCAAGTTCCAGTGTCGACTCAAGCGGCAGTGTCTCGATTTCCTCAAACTTCTTCTCCCGTAGCTGGTCTCTCTTGGCGGTGCACTGCAGGAAACCTGTGCCGTCTCTTATCGTGAGAAAAAGGATTCCTCCACTCGATCGCCTGTTGTGGAGCCATCCCCTTAATTTCGCGTGACCCGTGCCCGAGCCTCCTGCTAGGATCTCTGAGACTTTGATTATGTCGCTCAAGTTGATGCATCTCCTCGTGGAGTAGACAGAATCGTGGGCGTGGCAGCAAAGACTAGGGTAGGACTAGCGTAAGTTAAAGCGCTCACCCATCAATCGCGCCCACCGACAGTCACCTGCGGTGGACACAGTATTTAAACGGTAACGTGCCAATTGGAGCCGGTTTTCAGATGGTGATCAGATGTTCAGAGTAAGGGTCGAGGATCACTTTGAAGCCTCACACATAATCCTTGGGCATCCAGGAAAATGCAAGAATCTTCATGGTCACTCATACCGCGTAGAGGCGTTCGCCACCGGTGACAGATTGGATCACAACGGGATTCTTGTATACCGATGACCGCACCCCCTATTCGAATGATGTGCTCGCGCGCGTGATGTACGTGATCCTCTTCTAGAGGATCCAAATGGAGCAGATCGTCCTGATTCGCTTTGTTAATAGCCTTCAAACATGGACAAGCTAGAGTGCGGGTGGCGGCGTTGGCGAAGGAAGAGGAAACGGATCTCAAGCATCTCGCCGAGATGAAGGCATACCTTGAGAAGAAGATCGCGGACTCTGAGCGAGAGGCTGAAAGACTCAAGTCCTTTCTTGAGGTCGTTGACTCGCTTCTCGCGGAGAAGAGTTTCAAACCCGTGAAGATCACGGGGGACACTTTGGCGGGTGTGGAACGCGCAAAGATTGAAGAGGCCAGAAAAGAGGTAGCTGAGGTGTGGCCGATAACCACTCCTGACGGCGCTCATCTTGCTGATCTCCAGATTACCCAGTCGGACCTTACGCTCGTTCCAGATCCCGGCATCAAGTACGAGGTGGCTTCTCCCCCTCTGAGGGCGTTTCTTGTTGCGCGCGTCTTGGACCCTATGCACATGAAGGACCAGGAGGCCGCACGAACCGGTCAGCTTGGCGTCAGCAACGTCTTGGTCTACGAAGTGGAGGAAGACGGGGGCATCCTGAAGACTCTGCGTGTCCGAAACTTTGGGGACCAAAGAAGGCTTGCTGAGCTCAGGAATGCGATCCGGTGGACCGTACGCCGAATGTACGAGAAAACCCTCCAGACCCGATAGCCACGTCCCTAGCACAGGTTGGCTCCGCTACCCTAGGTGATTTCATCCTTTCTCATTTCTGAGAGTATCGTCATTGCCACGTTTGGAATCCGCTTGGTGCGAGTTAAACTGTTCTCTTCATTTGATCTCTTGGTTGTTCGGGAATGAGTCAAGAGTCGGGCTGACTGCAATCGATATGGCTTTCTGCAAGTGTCTCTCGGCTTTGCGAAGTGTATCCTTGGCGTTCTTGTACGTGAGTCGCTCGTGGGCTTGCTGGTAGGGCAGCCATTCATACCCGACATGTTCGCCTGATATCTTGACCTCGTCGCCTCCGAGCGCTTCGACCAAGTAAAATATCACTTCCTTCGACACGGTCTTTCCCCGTCTCCTGTAGAAGTAGCTGATTCCCTCTCTGAAGTCGCTCAGGAACCTCTGGTTCTTGAGGCCAGTTTCCTCGAGTATCTCCCTCCTGACTGTCTCTTCCTCAGATTCTCCCTTTTCCACATGACCTTTCACGAAGTCCCAGTGCCCCGCTTCGTAATGCAGGAGCAGGTATTTCCTTTCATTTCCGACCCTGAATACGACTGCGCCGCAGGACTTCTCCTGTTCCATTTCGACTTCCCATCCGGTCGGAGTTCATCCACTTATTCGCGTCTAACGTGATATCGTTTGCGATTTCGGCTTATGGAACGTGTCTTTGTCTAAAAGCATACGTTTCTTCAAATGATTTGCGTGAGTAGAAATGATATCGCTGCTCCGGCGACCGGTCCAATTGTCCAGCCGGCTATGATTTGCTGGATTATGCGTTTGTTCGTGATCGCTATGCGCTTGACTGAGGCGGCGCCGCTCATTCCGCCGATTACTACCTGCGAAATGGAGACGGGCAGACCGACTTGGGTGAATAGGTGGACTGATATGGCCCCGCCGAACTGAGCTGATAGGGCTGTCGATGGGTTCAAACCCACCAAGTTGTCGGCGACGCTTCTCACAGTCCCTGTGCTGAGAAAGACTACGCCCAGGATGGTGCAGACCGAGAACCCGAGAGACAGTAAGGAATAACCTCCGACGCTCGCCGGAAAGAGTCCCACGACGAGACCAAGCGTATTCGCCCCGAGCGTGTATGCGGCATAGAATCCAGCAAGCAAAGTGAGGACCGCATAGAGGCGGTTCAGAGTCAACACGTCGTTCGCCTTCCGTGCTACTCGCAGCACTGCGCTCTCAATAATTGCTGATATGACGAAAGCAAGCGCAGGTGAGAGGATCCACGATGCAACGACTTGAGCTGAATAGGCAGCGTCCACTTGCAGTCGTGCAGATAGGGCAAACCCCCACGCCGCGCCCACCATTACCTGAGACAACGAGATGGGAAGACGAAACAGCGTCACCGTTGTCATGACGAGCAGGCTACTCGCCAGGATCGCAACAAGGCCCGAAGCTGGCAAAGCTGCTAGAATTCCTCCGCCCAAGACGTTGGACAGTTTCTGTCCTTCGAGAAGTGTCCCTAACAATATGCCGGCTGACGCTATGAGTGCCGCATTCGAGAGCCTAACTATTCCGGCGCCCAAGCTCGCTCCAAGGCAGGTTGAGAAGTTGTTCGCTCCCAAGACCGCACAAAGCGTCGCGGTCAAAGCGAGCGCCGCGTAGATGTAGAGATCCGCTGTCAAAAGAGGGCGCCCGAGATTCGAAGCCGACATGAAAGGCGAGTAGGTCGTCCGCAAAGGTCAGTCTGTCCGAAGCCACTGGGGATGCTTTGCGGCCTCACTTGTCTTGGCCCTCGCATCTGCAATCTTGTTCAGCAGGCCGTGTTTCTCGCAGTAGTACACCGGCTCGATTACCCTTCTCTTATCAGACCCTGCGAGTCTGGTCATTTCGCGTCCGCAAAGAGGGCAATGCATCCTTGATCCACCCAGTTCTCGATCCGATCGAAGATCGAGTTACGGTTCGTCTGAAGCATGTCCTTCACTGTGCTCATAGCTCTTTCCTTGAACGAGTAGTGATTGCACTGACGATGTAAATCTGCGGTCTTCTTCACGAAAGTGCTTTCACGACAATTGTTATGACAAGATCGGAACAGTCTTCGGCAGCATCCGCGACTTCATCGAGCTTCGCGATGAGTTCTCTGACTTGCAGGTACGCTAGTACTTCAATCTCTGATCTTCGGGCGGAAAGCTTGGAAGTCAGTTCAGCTTTGATCCTATCGATGGCTTCTTCTTTTCTGTCAACATCAAGCGACTTGCTCACAGCCGCCTTGACATCCGTTCGCATGGCCTCAACCGACTCGATCAAAGTTGCGACGCATATGTCAATCTCGTCAACCATCTGCCCGAGTGTCGACTCGCCCTCAAGAAGGTAGTCCAACACCCCGCGTTCGATCGGAGCTTCCGAGATTGTGCGGGCCGCGTCTTGCGCTGCGTCTGCGATCTCATCAACTCTTTCGATCAGGTCCAGAAAATCCTCTTTCATTCCCGCGAAGAATGCGCCTTGTGCGATCTGAATGACGGCCTCTCGGTGAAGATCATCTGCCATCTCCTCGTATCTGGAGACGGTTTCTGCCTGCTGTTTGACTAGGGGCCAATTCATTCGTTCAGCCGAGTATATCATCTGCTTGAGTTCTCTGACACATTTATGAACCATGCCGAGATGTTGAGCAATAAGATCGAGAACTCTTCTTTCCTTCCTTCCACCTAGTCGGAACTGTCGCTCGAATCGAGGGAACCAGGAGGGATTTGTCAAGCCCACTTCTTCATCCTGTACTCATAGTTGACGGAGCGTCAGCCGGAAGAAGTGACGATGCAGGGTTCAGTTCTGCAGGAGATGAGGATCCTAGGATATCTGAAGAAGAGGTCTGAGGGGTGGGTTATACCCATCCTCTCAGTTTCATTGCTTCTGCAACCCGCTGCACTGAGAGCATGTAGGCTGCCATGCGCATGTTGACATTGTTTTTGAGGTGCATATCATAGACATCGTTGAACGCTTTCGTCATGATCTTGTCGAGTCGGTCGTGGATTTCCTCAACAGGCCAGTAGAGGCCGTACACATTCTGGACCCACTCAAAGTATGAGACCGTCACTCCCCCCGCATTGCATAAGAAATCCGGAATGTCGAAGACTTTGTTCCTGAATAGGATCTCATCGGCCTCCGGGGTAGTTGGGCCATTGGCAGCCTCAGCCACAATCCTCGCGTTGATTCGAGATGCGTTCTTCCCGGTTATGACGTTCTCAAGCGCGGCAGGAACGAGGATATCACATTGAGTTTCCAGCAGGTCTTCGTTGCTGATCGCTTTCGTTCCGGAGAAGCCGACTACGCTTGTCGTTTTTTGCTTGTGTTGGAGGACCGCTCGCGGGTCGAGTCCCTTCTCGTTGAAGACTCCCCCTTTCGAGTCACTTACCGCGATGATTCGAGCTCCCATCTCTTCCAAGAGTATGGCCGCGTACGATCCCGCGTTTCCGTAGCCCTGAACCGCAACTGTA
>Ga0209314_10000745_pt1 | contig 14811 bp, 15 predicted proteins | sample I19B2metaG_FD_184146 | JGI IMG/M metagenome (GOLD analysis project Ga0209314, IMG submission 184146) | Lake sediment bacterial and archeal communities from Gulf of Boni, Indonesia to study Microbial Dark Matter (Phase II) - ​I19B2 metaG... | ecosystem: Environmental > Aquatic > Freshwater >...
GGGCTAGGCGTCGGGCTAGGAGTAGGTGCAGGTCCAGGTGTAGGTGTGGGCGTCGGTAACGTTGGCCTCTCCTCGGCGGAAACCGGGAGAAGTTCGGAATCGGTGTACTCCTCGCCCTCAAAGGTGGCGAAGACCGTGAGCGTGTAGTTGCCCTCCTCCTCCGGCGCTCTTATAGTTGTCTCAAAGAAGCCGTACTCATCCGTCTTGCAGTCCTCCGGCATAGGAGGAGTTATCGGTACCGGCTCGCCGTTCTTGTCCATCATTTCGAAACGGAGGGGGATGCCAGCGAATTTCCCAGGGGGAATGGGTGGAGGGGTCGGTATCGGCGACGGCGTTGGCGAGGGTTGTGGCGTCGGTGGCGGGGGAATCGGCTCCTGAGAGAAATCTACCCAGATGTCGACCTCCTCGTTAGGGTACGCCCACAGTTGATAACCTATCGAAAGATTTACCCTGTAGGGACCATTCTCCGACGCGGCAAACACTGGCACGAGAAAGGAGAACAGAATCGCAAACAAGAAAAGGGCAATCACCCTGCCTTTCAAAAACTTTGTCTCCTAGTTGCACATCTAGGTCCTAATTACTTCCCCCAATCAATATTAAAAACCAAGTGATAAATTAATAAGTTTCCTAAGCTTACATCTTTCGTTTGCTCAGCATGGTTCTAAGGTTTTCTTGCATCTGGGCAACCCAAGACACAAAATTTTAATCTCCATGAGTAGATGTATTCCGGTGTGCGCCATTTCATGATCTGTCGCTACACCGTTAAGCCATTAAACAGCCGTGCCGAAGTGTCTCGTCCAGTGAACCATGTCGCGGCGTTTTTTCCTCGCGTCACATACTTCCTACATATTTTCCTTTTTAACGCAGCAATCCTAATATTTGAACGGTTTGAGGTTGCAAGAAAGTGAAGGTGTTTTTAGATATCCTTACCCCGAAACAGTGCATGCTGTTTTCTAGGCTCTCAGAAAGGTTGAAGGAAGAGGGACACCATGTTCTAAAGACAACCCGGAAATATCGTGAAGTGGTTCAACTTCTTCGTCTCAAGGGGATAGAGGCGAAGGTTGTTGGGGAGCACGGCGGTGGAACCTTGGCGGGAAAGTTAAGGGCGAGCGCGGAAAGAACCCTAAAACTCGCCCCCTTGATCGAAGAGTGGAAGCCAGATGTGGCGGTTTCTTTCTCCTCCCCTGAGGCGGCTCGCGTTGCCTACGGTTTAGGGGTTCCTCACGTCTGTGTGAACGATTCGCCGCACGCGGAGGCGGTGGCTCGACTAACGGTTCCCCTCTCAGAGAGGCTTCTAACACCCAAAGCGATACCGAAAAAGGCTTGGGTTAGATTCGGGATTTCAGCGGATAGGATAGTTCAGTTTAACGCCTTGGACGCTTGGGCTTGGCTGAGGAGCCTCAAGCCTAACGAAAGCGTTTTGAAGCAACTACGCTTAGATAGGTCAAAGCCCATTTTAACCTTCAGAACAGAAGAGACGTTTGCCGCGTATCTTCTAGGAAAAACATCCGAAAAGCCCTTGATCATTCCTATAATCGAGAGGCTCCTCAAAGCGTCTAGGGATTTTCAGATGGTGGTTATACCCAGATACGAAGAGCAGGCCTTGGCTCTAAGAGAAGTTTTAGGAGAAAACGCCGTGATTTGTGATTCCACGATAGACGGCCCAAGCCTCCTTTCCTTCACATCCATATTCGTTGGGGCTGGGGGAACCATGACCATCGAAGCCGCGTTGCTGGGAGTGCCCACCTTCTCCTGCTATCCGGATAAGCCGTTTCTCATCGAAAGATACCTAATAAACAAGGAGTTAATCTTTCGTGAAACCAACCCAGAAAAGGCTGCGAAAAAAATCGTGAAAACCTTCGATAACCTAGAACTCATTAAAGCAAAACAAAGGGAAAAAGCACGAAAATTAACAAAAAATTTTGAGGACCCTACTGAGGTCATCGCGAGCACAATCAAGGGCGTTGCATGCACATGATCAGTATTCAGGCTACTTTCAAAATTCGCGCGTGTTGTTCTTTTGGAAGTATTTAATTAGTGCACAATATGTTTAATCTAAGTTAGTTGAGATCTTTTAAGGAGGAGGTATGATTGCCTAAAGAAATGGGCAAGCCATACTGGGCTAGCATTCCTGTTGGGGATAATCCGCCGGAGATATTTAACGTGATAATCGAGATTCCTAAGGGAAGCAGGGTTAAGTATGAAATTGATAAGGTATCCCCGTCTCCTCTTGTGAAGGTTGACAGAATCCTGCGCTTTCCCGGCGGTTATCCTGCAAACTACGGTTTCATCCCATCAACCTACGACGAAGATAAGGACCCTATAGATGTTATCATCCTCTGCGATGAGCCTATTCAACCCCTGACTCTTATTGTCTGCAAGCCAATAGGGTTGTTGATCACGATAGACACGGGGGAGAGGGATGACAAGGTTTTGGCAGTCATCACGGCTGACCCAATGTATGGTGGGGTTACACCTGAGAGGTTGAATCTTGTCTACGCAGAGAGATATGAGGAATTAAAGTACTTCTTCGAGCATTATAAGGAGAGGGAGCCAAACCGATGGATAAAGGTTAAAGGCTGGGAATCAGCAGAAGACGCGAAGAAAAAAATATTGCACGGTATAGAACTTTTCAAACGGGAATTTAGAGGAGTTAGGCGAGTTTGATTCCTTTTTAGTGTTAAGTCTCATGTTTCCCTACTTTTCCTTTCCATGTCCCACCTGTTTATGATCATATCCGATAGCTCGGGTTGCAGATCATACAGGGTCCTCGCCTCGCCCTTTGGTATAAATATACGGATCTTGAACGATCGGCCTAAATGGGTGCTTGTTTCGAAGTAGCATTCCGGTTTTCTAAGTTGTTTGTCACGATGTTTTTCATGGAACTCTTCGATTGCAGGCTCTATACATTTCCTCATAATCTCCTCGTTCGAGAGTCCATGGGGTAGGCTTAAAGAGAACGTGTATTTTATGAAGCCTTCATGGGTGCAGTTTAAAATCCTACTGTTCATTACCTGTACGTTCGGCACTTCTAAAAGGTTGAAGGAGGGAGTATACAACTTCGTATAGTTTATTGAAATCTCCTCGACCTGGCCTTCTACGTCACCTATCTTCACATAATCCTTCACCATGAAGGGCCTACTTACAATAACGTAGAAGCCTGCAACTATGTTGTTTATCGTCTGGGATGAACCGAAACCAAGGGCTGCTCCGACGAGGGCTGAGCCGCCGAGAAACCACGTGGTGTTAAGCTCATAAATAGTAAATAACGTGGCAGTAACGACAACTAACGTCGCTACACGAAGGATGAGTCTGAGGGAGTTCTGTACGTGAGGGTCAAACTCAAGCCTTTTGCCAACACTGGAAAGAGACCGGCTAAATATTTTATACACTACCGCTATCGCCACCACCACAACTAAGGTTATGAATAGACGCAGCATCCCCGGGTGAAGCTGATTGAAAAAGCTGACCAATTCTTCAAGAGCCATTCTTACCCACACCTTCAACCATCTAAACTTCAGGCGGCTTATTATTCATTTTTCCCACGTGCCTATTGCTCAACTTGGTATTCGCTCGCCAATTGGAGGGTGAGGTAACCGAAGGATTGTTCTCTATTGAACCCATGGGGCAATTGTGAACAAAATGGTGGAACTTCCTTGGGTGCTAGCTAATGCAAGGGGCTGCCACAAAGTTGGGCGCCACCTTTATATCTTGCCTACTATTTTTGTGTTCTAGTGTGGGTTTTCCTTGATCACAGGATGGGAATGGATAGTAATAGTTGCTATCGTTGCGGCCTTGATCCTTTGGGGTCCGAAGAAACTGCCTGAGTTGGCTAGAGCGATCGGTGAAGCAAAAAAGACATTCGAAAAAGCCTCTAAAGAGGTTGAGGAAACTACGAAATCTCTCTCCCAAATAGAGACCGAACCTTCCAGCGACGATTTGCTTATTGAGACCGCTCAGATGCTGGGGATAAGCACAGAGGGAAAGACGAAGGAACAGATCTCTCAAGAGATCGTCGAGAAGGTTAAAGCAGACAAGGAACATAGTCCATAATCCGACTCACGAGAGCGATGGTTTACGAAGGCTTAATGGTGCGAAAAAGGGTTTTGAAGATAGTTTAATGAAATTTGGGAACAGATCAAGGCACTAATCCTACAAATATAGTGATGAAAGCCTCTAAACGCGCAAGCTGTTTAGTAGTAGCTACGTGGTGCTTGGACCCCCGCTTTAGCGTACCTATGTTTCCGGGACCTTCAAGGAGGTTACGAGGGCGAGGGCGAAAAGGACGCCAGAGGCTATGAAGAGCGTTTGGAAGTTGTAGAGGATGATGACCCCGCTAATTAATGATCCTGCAACACTCCCTAGGCTGAGAGAGGCGAAATAGAATCCAGATTTTCCTTCAGGGCTTGCTTCTATTGAGAGATGGTTGCCAGCTACATCGAATAGGGCCCCCATAGCCCCAAACAAAAATAAGATCACATAGCTTGCGTATAGGGAGTATGGATATGCAAGGGTGATGGAAGGTATCAGAAGGAAGGGAACGGCAAAACGAACAACACAACTAATCTTCATGAGCCTCACCACGCTCCATCCGCTAGCTAGGGGTCGAGCAACAGCGCCCGCCAATGAGCTCAGGAAGAATAATCCAAAGACCACTGAGGAGCTAAGGAAAGCCTCCTTGAAGAAAATAGGCAATTGAGTGGAAAACATGTTTGTGGCAAGTGAAAACATGAAAGATCCAAGTAGAAAGCTGGTAAACCCCGTCTTCGTCAAGCGGATGAGACCCTGCACCGTATACTGTGAGCAGCCCGGATTATGGGATGAGGACAGTAGCCGAGAGACATACTCTATGATGTTTACGGATTTATCGAGGAGGGCTATCCTCCTTTCCAATAGGATCGGAGGGTCATGAACCAATGGTAGAGAAAGCGCCAAGGAGATTAAGGATAATGCCCCAGAAACCAAAAAGAGACCCCTATATTCAAGGTAAAAAATTGCAAAGACACCGACAAGGAGACCACCAGCCCACGCCAGTGCCCTTATGAAAGTGTAGACGGCGATAACCCGCTTCCATTCTTCCCGAGGATTCCACTCAGCTATAAGTATGTTAGTGGCGGGTCTAAATGCGGCGTAGAAGAAGGCTTGAATAGTGTAGATTACTAGAAAGATTAGGGCATTCTCAGATGAGAGTAAAAAGAGCGTGGACAACCCGGAAAGTAGAAACGACAGCGTGACGAAGGTCTTATACTTTCCATATTGGTCGCAGAGCCGCCCAAAAAAAATTGATGCCACAATAATAGAAAGACTCCAAAAAGCTCGAAGTACCCCAACATAAATGAGGTTTTGACCAAGGACGCTTACAGCGTATAGAGGGACCAAGACAGAAAGGACACCAAACGCCATCTCCTGCGGAACATATGACGTTAGCCACAACTTCTTAAATTCATAATAGCCCAACCGCCTCCTCTCCCCTCTGTGAAGTCAATCATCTCGTTGCCCTGCGCGTTCTGTGTAAGCTTGTTAATTAAGGGCATAGAGTCGTCATGCTTTTTGCAAAAGGCCTCCTAAAAACCTTGTTAAGTGCCAGCGATATCTTTCCATCACATAAGAATACGTACGCGTCACGACCACAAACGACAAGAAATAACTAACGGTAGAAAAGGTATAGCACTTCCCTACTCTCTTTTAACTGATTCAAAGATACGCTTGCAAATGAACGGTGCCTTCTTGAAGCGTTTCGAAGCGGATCTTCCGAATCTTGTTACTCAGGGCTTTCGTAAGAGTTTTTACAAAACTTTCTACAATCACCGGACTACAAGCGAGTGATGGAATCGAGCTTAATTTACACATCACAAGCAGGATTTAACAAGAAAACTAAACCTATTATACAAAGATGCCATACATATAAAAACGTGAAGAACAGGATAACGTGAAATGAAATGTCCATGATGATGACACTTAAAGAGGAGGACATAGACGCTCCCGAGAAACGCGGAAAATTCACGATTGCCGTCATGGGATGCGGGCGAATGGGCTTGCCGACCGCTTGCCTTTTCGCTGAGACAGGGTTTAAGGTGATTGGCGCCGACGCGAATCCGATCGTCATCGATCTTCTGAGAAGGGGTCGAGCCCCCTTTATTGAGCCGGGACTTAAGGCTCTTATAAAAAAGCATACAGAGGGAGGGAGCCTCACAGTCACCAACAATGCCAAAGAAGCGGCTTCGGCAAGTGATGTTATTGTGTTTGTCATTCCAACCCTTGTCGATCCAAAGAAGAAGCCTGATTACTCGCATGTTGAGAGGGCGTGCAAAGAGGTGGGCATGGGCTTGCGTTCAGGGTCTCTGGTCATTTTCGAAAGCACAGCAGTCCCAGGAGTGACTGAAACTTTGGTTAAGGAGACCCTTGAAAACGTGTCAGGATTAAAGGCTGGAATCGATTTCGGTCTAGCCTATAGCCCAATTCGAGCCTCCTCGGGGCGAGTGTTACAAGACATCGCTGCCTATCCTAGGGTTGTGGCTGCGATTAATGAGCAGAGCTTAAGGGCTGCTTGCCTCATTTTGAGCACGATTATAAAAGGGGAGATGATCAAGGTGAAAGACATAAAAACAGCAGAGGCCATAAAGTTGTTCGAAAACGCGTATCGTGACGTCAACATCGCATTGGCAAATGAGTTGGCTCGCTTTTGTGAAAACGTTCGAATAGACTTTATTGAAGTTCAAAAAGCGGCCAACACTCAGCCCTACTGCCACCTACTGGTTCCGGGAATCGTTAGCGGACACATCCCAACCAACTCGTATCTCCTCATTGAAGAGGCGGAGAACGTAAACGCAAAACCTCGCATAGTAACGCTCGCGAGAAAAATAAACGATGAGATGCTAAACCACGCACTTCACTTGACGAGAGACGCCCTGCGACAGTGCGGAAAAACGATGAGAAGGGGCAAAATCTCAGTCCTTGGAGTTTCTTATCGCCCAAATGTAAAGGAAGCCCGTAGATCCTCGATAAGAGAGCTTGTGAACAAGTTGGGTAAGAAGGGCGCGACCGTACGCGTGTACGATCCTCTTTTCTCACACAAAGAGTTAGAAGAGCTGGGCTATCCCGCGGAAAGAACGTTAACAAAAACCGTTGAAGGAGTAGACTGCCTCCTCATTGCTGTTGGGCATAGTCAGTTCAGGCGGTTAAACTTGAGGAGGATAAAGTTTTTAATGAAGAAGCCCGCTGCGATCGTGGATATGGGGCATGTCATCGATCCCGTCAAGGCAGAGAAAGAGGGCCTCGTATACCGCGGTGTTGGGAGGGGTGTCTGATCTAAATGAAGAAACTGGGAGTGGCAGTCTTAGGCGTGGGCTTCTGGGGGCGAAACCATGCCAGAGTCTTCAACGAGCTACCCAACACGGAGCTTGTGGCAGTTTGCGACATGGATTCCGAAAGGGCTCAGATCGTCGCTGAAAAGTTTAGCGTTAAAGCATACACGAACTGCAGAAAGCTGTTAAAGCGAAAAGACGTGGAGGCCGTGAGCATATGCACCTGGTCAACGAATCTTGCCATTGAAACCGCAAGGGCGTTAAAGGCTGAGAAACACGTATTAGTTGAAAAGCCCATGGCCAGCACGCTTCGGCAAGCGAAGAAAATCGTTGATTTGGCGGGGAGGAAAGAACGCCACTTAATGGTGGGCTTTCTAGAGAGGTTTAACCCTGGGGTTCAACGCTTTAAGGTTGCTCTTGAAAAGGGGGAGATCGGAACCCTCGTCTCCGCTACAGCGAGAAGGGTTACTAAATGGCCCGAAAGAATAGGAGATGTGGGAGTGGTGAAGGATACGGCTATCCATGATATAGACATCATGAGACATCTTTTCGCTGAGGATCCCAGGGCGGTTTACGCAAAGGCGGGCAACCTGAAACACGCGAGATTTGAGGACTACGCTCAAATTATGCTCTCGTTTCGGAGTGGAAAAACTGCCTTCATCGAAGCAAATTGGCTAACCCCATACAAGATTCGAAGCTTGATCGCGACGGGAAGCGAAGCCATCATGTCCCTCAACTATCTCACTCAAGAAATAACCATAGAGACGGCGGGGCAAACCCTAACACCTCGATACGAGTGGGAGGAGCCCCTAAAACTAGAGTTGCAACACTTTGCAAGTTGCGTATTAAACAACGAAGAGCCGCTAGTCACGGGCGTTGATGGCTTAAAGGCTCTTGTCATAGCCGAGGCAGCATTGAAATCAGCCTCAAAATGCACGACGATCAAACTTAAGGGAGTATAGTCGTTTATACGACGCTCATGATGGATATTCAACAAACGCCACTTATGCTATGATGTAAAGGGTTTCTTGAGACAATGTTACCCGGAAATTCTCACAAAGTAGGGCATCGCATTAACACTCACATCTTTGTCGCAAAACTGTTAGAATGGGCCGACAAGGCGACTTTTAGAGACTTTGCATACCGTCGTGAAACAGACGCATTTAGAAAACTATGCCTGTCTGTGCTATTACAAAGAGCCCGACCACCCCAAGTGGATGCAGCATACAAACGATTGTTTACTATCCTTCCGACAATGCAAGATATGGCAAAGGCTTCGTCAAAACAGATTGCTGAACTAATTAGACCGTCGGGGATGTACAATGTTAAGGCAGAAAGACTACAGAAGTTGGCGAGAATCTTGATGGACCAACATAATGGAAAAGTTCCTCAAAGCAGAGACGAGCTATTGAAGCTTCCTGGGATAGGAGAATACGCTGCGGACGTGGTTTTAGCCTGGGCGTTTAACCGAGATGTGGTTATGGTTGACACGAACGTGTACAGGGTTTTGAAACGAGTGGGCTTGGTGAAGGAGGAAAAGGAGACGAGGGGTCTTCTAGAGAAAATAATTCCAGAGGGACACCGAAAGAGTTTCAACCTGATTTTTATCGAGTTTGGGGATCTTGTTTGTAGGCCAATAAAGCCACTATGCTACGAATGCGTCTTGAGAGAGATTTGCCAATACGCTAAGGATCATTCAAGTTGAAATTGCTAGCTAGGCTTTCCTCTTTCCGTTTCTTCTTTAAGGTTGAAGGGTTTGCCCTCTGAAAGGATTTTTTGTGGGATTTTCTCCTTCCACTTGCGCAAGAAGGGTAATTCATCTTTCTCTTCTCGTAATTCGTCGGGTAGCATTTCAGGGATTTCGTCTCGGACGGGATACCAGCGTAAACATTTTGGGCATACAATCACACCCTCTACGATTTCCTCCTTCTCTTCAAAGACATGGAGTTCGAGGGGGTAATACTTGTCTATGGGGCAGGCTAAAATGTCCATCAACTTTCTTTTGATGCTTCATCCCTCCCATAATCCATTGCTAACTAGAGCTTATAGGGGATTTGCACAATAAGCTTTGTGGAACAAAAGGCATAGTTTATATCTGATGTGGTGGGGATGCTCACGGTGGCTCGGTTTTCTCGCAAGGCTTTTGGTATGATAGGCACATTGTCTCGTTACATAAGAACGTTAAACTGATCTTGAACACGTCAAAAGTCTTATATTACGCCACCCAGTTCATGGTACGGTATATACAATGTACAAGTTTGATGCAGTCATTGTTGAAGATGAGTCTGGTGGATACGTAACTTTTGCACCTGCGTTACCTAGCTGTCACACTCAGGGCAATACTCTAAAGGAACTTTTGGATAATGTGAAGGAAACCATCGAACTCTACTTGGAAACTCTGACAGAAGAGAAGAAGAAAGAACTTCTACAACAGAGAGTGGTTGGAATACAGAAGGTGAAGGCTTTTGCCTAAAATAACACCTTTAAATTCCCACAAACTAATTAAAGCCCTTCAAAAAGCGGGTTTCAAAACCATCCGTCAGAAAGGCTCTCATGTTATCATGATAGATGAGAGGAAAATTAGAATTGCGATAAAGTTCACCCCAGAAAAGATGTCTTAGGAAAGAACGTGAAGGCTCTGTCAGAAGGCATGAGGTAGGTATAAACTTGTCTATAAGTTGGTTAGCAGCTCCTTGCGGACTATATTGTGGCGAGTGTCTAGGCTTTCAAAGAGGAACATGCCAAGGTTGCAGGTCCGGCGCTGGAGAGTGTCTCCATTATCGAAAAATCTGTGGAATCTACGAGTGTTGTATAAATGACAGAAGGCTCAATTTTTGCCATCAATGCCACGACTTTCCATGCAAAAGATTCAACGAGTTTTTCCAAACACCAGAATGGTACAATGAAGTAGTGAAGAATCTTAAAAGAATGAAGGAAATAGGCTTAGAAAAATGGCTGAAAAGTGAGGAAGCAAGAGTAAATTCGTTAAGAGATTGTGCCACTCAAAAAGGAATAACCCATTGCAGTCAATGTGAAGACCGCCCTTGCGAAAAACTAAAACGTGAACCACTCACACCAGCCTAACGTCCATGATATGATCATCTCTCTGTTACAGCTACTATTTCGCTTCACCTTTATTCCGCGGTAAACCCATGATCTTGGCGGTGCAACTGCTTCGTATTTGTTAATGAAGTTGTTCCTCAACCCTTTATTTCTGGAGTCTTTCCCTTTAGGCGCGGGAAAAGCGAAATAGCAAAGCTAGAGAAGATCGCTGAGAGAAATTTGAGGTTAAGCCACGCGAAAAGCTTGAAGAGCCTCCCCCTTGGATAACAATCGACGAAAGATGAAAGCTCCACGACTTCAGATGTTAAGACAACTTTTTTACCTCTATATCAATAACCACCTGATACCAGTTGGGTCCGGTATTTCGCACAACCCGACCGAAGGGCACTTCAAAGTCAACGCTTAACTTCTGCAATTTTCCATACGCTTTTGCCTTGACTTTTTCGATAGGGCTTTCATGTTTCTTGGCGTGCTCAAAGTCATAATAGTGGATCCATCCACCGGTTGGCTTGAGCGCAGATACGGCGCAATCCAGATATTCATATGCCTTTTCAGGCAGCGGCATAAGAACTCGGTTCGCGGTGTTTGTCAGCCGTTCCTCAATAATTTTTTTGGCGTCTCCCAGAAGGGGAACGACTCGTCCCTCAACCCTGTTGAGCCTAATGTTTTCTCGCATATACTCAATCGCAACCGGGTTAATGTCTATGGAATAGATCTTCTCAGCTTGGGAGTGCTTCGCCATGAGGATAGAGTAGCATCCCACACCAGCGAACATGTTGACAACCACTTCGTTTGGTTGAACCTGCCTAGAGATCCGCATCCTCTCATACGACAACCTAGGCGAGAAATAGCACTTTTCTAAATCAACCTTAAAGACGCATCCATGTTCCCTATAAGTGGTCTCGAATTTCCTTTCACCCGCAACCCACTCCAGCTTGCGTAAACGGAGATCGCCAGAAACCGGTCCAGCCTGACATAACACGGTTTTGATATGCTTATGGGTCTGCATAATGGCTTCTGCGATAATCTGCGTCCTATTTTGAAGGTGCTCCGGAAGGCGAACAATCGCGATTTCGCCAACGATGTCATAGGATCTGTATAAAAGCTTGAGCTCGATTGGTTTAAGCCTGTCTGCGAGAAGTGCTTTGAGGTCTCTTCCCACTTTTAAGCCCCTCAAGCAGATGTCATAACGAGCTCTTACACAAACAAGTAGGTAGCGTCTCGACCAACCTCCCTAGACCCGTAGTATACGACACTGAACAGTTCACCTTTAATGAACAGTTGAATATGTGTAGCATTTAATAAACTATAGTATTCCTAGGTTGCTTTGATAGCATTAGATATCTATCGCTGAGCATTCAAGTCTTGTCTAAGTGAAGCACAACATGCATATTCGTTTAGATCTATTTGTAACCCAGCGCTTCGAGCCTTCTATCTTGATCCTCTGACTCTAACTCTGGTAGGAATTTTCGAAGAAGGAAAACAATGTACTCAGTGGGGCTGCGATAGCCAGATCCCTCTAGGGCGTTTGAGAGACGTTTGTATAATGTTTCTGGAATAGATATGTTCACGTATTTAACCATGATTTATCGAGAGATTATCGGTGTGAGAATGTTTAAAGGTTACGCTCTTCTTATCCTGATTGGTAAGGGTTTTCCGTCCATGTCATCTGGGACAGGGACGTTCATTAGGCTTAGTATTGTTGGTGCTATGTCCCATAGTTGCGCCATAAATCTTTTTCCGCCTTGAATTCCGGGTCCAAGGATGCCGAGGATTCCGGGAACGTCTACGGGGTCGTGAGTTCCGTCGTGGCCACCGCTCCATCTCGGGGCGTCATTCACGTATCTTCTAGACTCATCCTTTTTCATTATCTCTGGCCTTCTCGCAGCCTGCCAACCTACATTAAAAAATATGGTTAGATCGGGTGCTTCGCTCAGGTAATTGCCCCACCATACATCTTCTCTTCTCTTAACATCCTTAAATGGCCTTTGGCCATCGATTTGTGTTTCATTGAGTTCATTTGCGATCTCCTTTCTCACAGCCTCATATTCTCTGCCTAGCTCGATTAGGCCGGTGGGTTCTCGTCCCTTAACGTTTAACCATATGTCTCCATAACCGTATGAAACGGCTTGGCTCCTTTCTAAATCTATTTTCCCATTCCTCATCTTAAGGAATCCGAGCTCCTCTAGGTAGTTGTTTACTACGACTTCTTTGTGGATAGGGCAGAATCCATGATCTGAAATACACACAACGAACGTGTCCTCTTCCACGGAGTTTAGGAAACGGTTAACTATCTTGTCAGCCTTGATGTAGAAGTCCTTCACAAGCTTACTATATTTGCTCTCCTCATATCTTGGATGAGTCTTATCGATGTTTTTCCAGAAGAAGTGATGGATCCTGTCGGTCCCCATGAAGACAACTATGAAGAAGTCCCACTTTTCTTCCCGTAGCAGGTACAGTGAGATATCAGCCATTTCATCTGTTATTTGATTAACTCTTTCGAAAAATAGGTCCGGGTCACTTTCAACCCTCTCTAAAGTTTCGATCTCTACGTCTCCAATGAGTTTGTCAACCCCAAATCTCTGCTTAATCTTCTTCCTTACGCTATTTGGATGGGGAATGCCTTCACTTCTTGACAGGAAGCCTGGCGTGATGAAGCCCCTAACTTTTTCTACGTCACTCATCGGAACGTTGATGACCCCCACCCTCCTCCCTGTTTCGCTGAGAATCCGCCACAAAGTCTTGGACTTAACCATCCCCGGACTAATTATCTCTCTTTCGTAGGTTCCCCTCTTCCTCATGGCGAAGCTGAAGATTCCGTGGTTACCGGGGTTCTTACCGGTCATGAAAGTTGTCCAAGCAACAGGGGTTTGTGCTGGAACAGGAGGAATGGTTTGACCGTAAATGCCTTGCTCCTTAAATATCCTAAAGGTTGGAAGATCTTCGATCCACCTATCGATCAGCTTCGGGGAAGCGCCGTCAAAACCTAAAACCAACACCTTCAACGAGTTTTCCTCCCTTTAGCAGTGTCCTTTCCCGTTAATGTTTAATTTTAACTTAAAACTTATGTCTTCCGTAGTACTTCATAATTATCTTGACTATATTTTACTAGGCATCAAGCCGCTTGTCTAGTCGATGTAGCCGAGAGTTCTTAGTCTGGCTTTGATTCGTTCCTCGTTTTCTTTGCTATAGGGTTCCTGGGAAAGAGAAGGAGCTTTGAGCTACAGCTTGGCTGCTTAACCTACAAGCGCTACAGAAGATCCTAGAAAAAGGAAACATGTTGTCCCCTGAGGAAAAGAGTGAATTCGAAGACATCAAGGCCAAGATCGAAGGACTGTTAAAAGGCGAAGTCATCGGCGTACCAAAACAACGAAAAATATTAGCTGCGTTACAAAAGAGAAAGGAGCTAATCAAATAGGCAAAAATAAACATGATCGAAATGTATATAGTTTTCATGATGAAAAGGTTGTGAATCTGAGTTGCGAGATTTCCCCCTTCATACCTTAAACTGAGCCAGGAATATGATATTCTTCACTTTCAATGAACAATTGGATACACGTGGTATTTAATAAATTTAAGAGGGGGCTGTAAAGGTCTTCGTGAAACATGGCGATAACAACCATGCATCAAAAAGATGGATGTCAACACGTTCAAGGAAATAGGAACTGCAATCATCCAAGCTTGTGAGTAACCCTTTGGTTCTGAGATAGAAGCTTCGTTGCACATTTTATTGAAAAGAGACTGAGTTTTCCTAGTTCTTTTGTTCGTTCCTCAAGCTTCTTGCGGATGGCCTCCTTATTCGATAAAACGTCTTCGACTAAGTTTATCAGGTCTTTGATGGATATTTCTTCAATACCACAAGCGTATTTCTCCTGTCCCATCAAGTCTAAAATACCCCTTATTTTCATGGAATAGTAATCATTCAAATAGATTCCTATCGAAGGAACTTGTGAGTTAACAGCAAAAACGATAAAATGATACCTCAAACCTATAGCTAAATCCATTTGTCCGATTACACTCTTTATCGTCCGATCGTCGTATTCGTGCATGATAATGCGTGCCTTGTCCTTGTGTTTCATCAACTTTAAGACCTCAGACGCGGCAATCCTATCATCAGCAACGCGTATATACTGCATCGGCACAAAAACGATTCTTGCATCGTATCTAGAGATAAGATAATCCGCGATTTCGGCTAACAGCCTTTTGGCTTTCTTTAACTTCGTCGAAATAAAGATGGGGAGTTTAATCATATTTATTCCTATCAAAGGATGATATCTAGTGATTTTTTCTTTTAAGAAGACTTCTTTGACCCTTTTTAGACTTGCTGGAGGCAACAGCGTGGAATCATCCGCTGTCACCTTGATTAACGGTTTGGTTACACCAATCTGTTCCAAAACTGTTTTGGAAAACTTCTCTCTCAGAGTAATAACATTCACCCCATTTA
>Ga0209314_10000746_pt1 | contig 14795 bp, 15 predicted proteins | sample I19B2metaG_FD_184146 | JGI IMG/M metagenome (GOLD analysis project Ga0209314, IMG submission 184146) | Lake sediment bacterial and archeal communities from Gulf of Boni, Indonesia to study Microbial Dark Matter (Phase II) - ​I19B2 metaG... | ecosystem: Environmental > Aquatic > Freshwater >...
CAGAGAGGGCCATCCAGCTTGCTTTTCTTCTTGCATCTGATATCACCATTCCTCGGACAGTATCAGCCTCGTCTCTGGCCTTCGCCAATGTGTAAGAGACCCTTTCTGCTGCACTTCTGCGACCGAGTTCTCTCTGCTTCTCGAGCATCAGTTCAGCGGACTTTCTGGCCTCCGAGAGTACCGTTTCAGCGTTCTGTCTGGCTGATATCAGAATCTGATCAGCAATCTTCTGTACTCCAAGTTCCATAGAATCGCCTACTTTGACGAGAACTCGCTCAGAACTGCATTAACAGCTGCTTCATAGTTTCTCTTGGCCTTTGCTCGAATCTCCTCCAAATGGCTCTCTGCTTCCTTCAGTATCTGCTTTGCCTCGCGATCGGCCTCCTCCTTCGCATTTCTCCTCAGGTCGTAGGCTTTCCGCTCAGCCTCTGCAGCTGCCTGCTCATATGCATCTGAATAGACCTTCTGTGCCTTCGCCTCAGCCTCCTTCAGAATCCTCTCCGCCTCGAGTTTTGCCTGACTGACTATCCTTGCAGCTTCGCCTTCCTTGTCCACGATGACTTCGAGAGTTTTCGACACGATGTGCACCTTGATTAGCTTTAAATTTGGACGATGCATTTAAAGGGTTTCGTTGCTTCGAGTCTCAAAGGGAACGAACATGGCCGAGATGCGAAAGCTCACTACAATAATCTTTGAGGACGATGTGGACGATGTGACCAGATCTTTGGGCCAAGCAGGTATTGTGCAATTCGCCGACATGCGTGAGAAGCTTGACCAATGGAAAGGAACACTGACTCCATACGCCGTTTCACCTCAAACTGTGGCCAAGTGCTCTGAGATCCTTTCCAAGATTGATGCCTATTTGGACAGGTTGAAGCTTCAGGCAATACCTGTTTCTACGGAGAAGGCTGAGCTTCCAAAAGGGCGGACTGAAGAGTTGCTCGCTAAGATCGAGAGAGAGCTGGTAGAGCTACCCATTGAATCTCTTGCGAAGCCTTTAGCATTGCTGGATCGGAAACCGCTCCTTGACCGAATAGGGTCAATACCCGTTGACGAGACGACTGAAATTGGAAGGAAACTGCTGGAATTCAGAAAGGTGGTCGAGATGGAGAGATTATCTATCGAAGAGAAATCGAAACTTGGCGAAATATCGGAGGATCTGTTGAATCTAAGGAGGGCCGCCGAGACCGAAAGGCAAGTAGCTGAGGTCGAGGGGAAGTTCGCAAGAACCACAAAGACAATCTACTTCGAGGCATGGGTGCTAGAGGACCATTTGAAAGAAGCCATAGAGCGCATAAGGGAAGCGACCGAAGGGAATTGCGTAGTGACAGAAGAGCCTGTCCGCCACGGGGAGAAGCAGCCAGTCAGATTCAAACCAGTTCCAAGCTTCATGCAGGCATTCGAGAAACTGGCCTTTTCATCAGGGCTTCCCTCATCTCATGAGGTCAATCCGGTCCCGATAATGGCAATAACGTTCCCTTTGCTGTTCGGAATAATGTTCGCTGATGTCGGACAAGGTGCACTATTCGTGATCTTCGGAGCTCTGCTTACTTATTTCAAGAGGAGAGTCAGGCTGGAACAGGTGGGAGATATCGTACGGTATTTGCTGATCGGTGCTGAGATGTTCATCTTTCTGGGATTGGCTGCAATCTTGTGGGGTTTCATCTTCGGTGAGTTCTTCGGTCCTTCAGGAGTACTACATCCGTTGAAGTTAGCAAAGGTAGGACCCTTCTACATAGGCGGGTTCGAACCGATGCATGAACCCATGAAGATGATAAGATTTGCCATTCTCATAGGTTCGCTGCACATAAGCTTGGGGCTAGTCTTGAAACTTGTCAACACTGTTAGGGAGCGCGAATTCAAGCATGCGCCGATTCCTGTCGCCTGGCTTTGGCTTCTTTGGGGCGGACTCTTCATGTGGGCATACTGGGGAGGAATATCGAGTATCTCTCGATGGTTTGCTCAAGGGATGCTTATGCTTGCGACGCTTATCATAGCACCTCTGATTCTCTTGGTCCTCTTCACTGCAGTGGCTGAGGGTCCAATGGAAGGCATAGGATTCGGCGTCGAGGTGTTCGCTGAGACCCTTAGCCATACTCTATCCTATGGAAGATTGATGGCGCTTGGTCTCGTCCACAGCGTAATGAACTATCTCTTCTTGGTGCTTGGGGGCGTCGAGCATGGGCATTTTCCTCCTATGAGCATTCCAATCGTGGCAACCGGGACGATACTCGTGATGATCATTGAGGGATTGATCGTGTTTGTGCACACACTGCGCTTGCACTGGATCGAATGGTTTTCAAAGTTCTATTCGGGCGAGGGAATTGCTTTTAAGCCATTCCAAGTCAAATAGGGAGCCGTAAGGAGTGATCGAGATGCTAGACCCAAATCTCATGGGTCTGATTGGCATAGCGTTGTCGATTGGCGTGCCAACTGTCGCTGCTGCCTCGGCAATCATTATCTGTGGAACAGCGATGGCTGGAGTTGGAACTGAGAAGCCTGAACTACTCAGCAAATTGATCATCACCGTTGTTCTCGGAGAAGCGCTGGCAATCTATGGGCTGCTGATTGCGTTCATGCTCATATCGAAGCTGCCTGACTTGAAGACCATGGCGTCTGCTACCAGAGCCCTAATGGCTGGCATAATTATCGCAGTAGGAACCGGTGCCGCAGGCGCCGGAATCAGCTATGCTGGATCATCGCTTATCGGAGCGACAGCTGAAAGGCCCGAGTCCTACTCATCAAACGTGATAGGCGTGGTTCTCTCGGAGGCTCTTGCTATCTACGGCCTACTGATCTCTTTCATGGTCATTGGCACGATCTGAATGATCACTCATCAGTGGATGCTATGAAAGAGGCAGACAAGTATTACTCATGTTACGAGAAGCTCATGCGAGCAGTACCGGGTACAGAAATACGCGACACACTTGAATACGAGAACCTCTTGGCCCATTTTCCTCACATTTCTGAGCATATTGTACTCAAGAAGGCACTGGAAAAGCTGGACCTCGAATTACGCTCATCCAGAGACCTATCGAGAAGACTACTGGCAGAGAGGGAAAAACGGAATCTCGCACGCAGGGTGAAGCAGAAAGAGACTCTGATGCGCCTACATGGTGAGAGAGAGATTTTGAACAACTACAACACTCGATTGCTGACAGCGAGCATTCGAACGTGGTTTTCTTCGCAGATCTCAAGAGTGCGTAGACGGATTGACGCCATCCGAATGAGGCTACAAGAACGGTCTCGACGAGCACGTCATGCACGAGCATATTCGCTTCCCCCCTCTCTTCTCGATATTCGATCATTGGACCCTATTGATAGAAGCATGGTATTGAGAGACTGGATTGAAAGACGCAGAACCAAGGTTTGAAGGAAAGATAATGGCAGCTTGGTTCTGTCGGCTGCGCTGGTCTCGACTAGGCAGGCAATATGAGCGCTTCTTCTATTCTAGTGGCAGGTATTCTCTTCTCTGTCCCTGTGATTATGGCTCTCAGATTGCGAACCTCGCACCATTTCAAGTTGAGGAAAGCCAATACCAGTCCGATGTTGAAGAAAGGGGTATACCTCTTCAGCATCCGTAAGCTCGTCTTAAGAAGTCCCTTCTCGAGTATGTTTTCGAGACGAGGTAGCGATTTGTGGGCACTATAGTCTTCTGCCAGTTCTGCCAGCAGGTACTGGTAGTCTCTTGCGAGATTGGCATATGCGAGATTCGAGAGGTACTCAATTGTGGATTCAATTCCTTCTATCTGAACACCTGCCTCCAGCTCTTTCTGTCCGAGTACATCAGATAAGGGAAGGAGATGCCGAGTTGTCTGATCGTGGTTGATGTCCATCTTCTTAGATCTCAGCAGAACTCTAATGTTCATTGAATCAATCTCCAGACCTAGAATAGTTCTGGCGATTTTGCCGTCTAGTCCTCGAAGCTTTCTGGCAGCTTTCCAGATACCGCTGTAGAGATGCCTGTCTATAGCAACCTCAAGGAGAAACAGCTCCCCGGATTTCTCGTACTCAGCCAATTCATCCTCAAGAGCCGGTCCGTACTCCGAGTCTGAAAGAAGCTTGACCACGTCGCGGACATTGGCAGAATTCTCCAAGATCGTCGCGCATCTGTCAGCGTCCAGTTCACCGAAGGGCGTGAGGTATTTCTTCGCACGATCCACTTCCACTCCAGCAGACTTCACTCTCAGGATGGTCTTGAGACTGTCTACGTCAAACTTCTTCATGACCTGGGTGAGAAGAGCCTCGATATCTCCTGGAGAGGACTGTGCGATCTCATTCACCACTCTGGCGAAGCTCTTCAAGAGAGCAAGCTCCAGTGAAAGCGAGTTGAGTTTCTGTGCGGGTAGTTCCGCGATCTCCTTCTGATATGGTGTCTTCGCAAGTGCTGACAGTATCTGACTCGTGGGCTTTCCAACTAGGTCAACTAAATCTTTCTGTCGAATGAGTTGATGTCGAGCGACCAGAGCTGCTGGTGTTGTCCTCTTGTACTTCCATGCACTCATTATGTGGAACCACGCAATCTCATGGGTAGAAGGATCAGGAACGTAAGAGCTATCGCGATTGCATAGCTCGCCAGGGTACCTATGACTGCGCCCCTAGCATCCCCCAACATGAAGAAGCCCGCAATAGCTCCCAGCAAGGGGAAAATGAACAGGACTATGATGATCTTGGTCATCTGAACGTGTACCCTTGATCTCCGTGGCCCAGCAGTGTACAACATAGGCTTCTCTCTTGTTTCCATCTGGATCTTGTTCTTAGGCAGTGTGGTTTCTTCAGCGGCAGACGGGCCTGCTTTCTCGGTTTCCTCCTCTCCAGAAATCCTAAAGTGAGCGCCCGAAGTGCATTCGGATAAGATTTTCGAGTAGGAAGGTGCTTGGGAGTTCCTTCGGTTGATCTCGCAAGCCTCTTTCACCACATCTAGAGGGACCCACTCCTGTCCGTTGGTCCATTTCTCTAGGAGGTCAAGGCTGTAGTTGTGTTGGTGAAGAAGTCTCCTTGGTCCCACATCTGCCAAAGCCAGCCGCAATGTGTCGATGACCCTGTTGGAAGGCTCTATCAGAACTCTGGTTCCTTCTTTCTCAGCCAAGGACCCGGCACTCCTTCGGGCTATGTTTGTGCGGCGCGTTCCTTCCTTTTTCTTTGAAGAACCCTGACTCGAATGGCATCCTGTCGCTCTGCTTCCTCAAGCACCAGCTCGACATACCTTATTGCAGCGTCTAGTTGTGGAAGAACCTTGTATTGAAGCCGATTGATCTGTCTCCTCTTCATGGACATTACGTCAAGTATCTCTTTCAACGAGGCGACAGTCTCAGCTAGCTTCGTGATGTGGGACAGTGTCTCTCTCACTTTTAGTGTGGAATCGTCCAATTTCGCTGGGGTGTCCAGGAGGTTGTAGCGAGGTTTACCTTCCTCTATTGCCTTGACAGTGAGTTGAAGAGTTGGAACTCGGATTCCTAGCACGTCACTTCTTGAACCCGATTGGATCTCGAAATCTATCGGTTTTGCGACTAGGGCTATTCCCTCAATCTTGCCTGACCCAGCGGTGATCTCGGCTTCGGCGAATAGCTCATAAGCGGCATTGAGCGCCTCGTTGGCTTGATTGCGCAATGTCGGTATGGTTTGTGCCAGTCCGAAAAGGGATGCTGTGAGCGCGTCTAGGTCCTTCTTGAGTATGTCGACTATCCCTTCTGCAAGAGCCTTGCGGCGTCTTAGTCTCACCAGCTCCGATCGCGTTGCATGTATGCCTGCGAGCTCAAGTGACAACTGTTCTCTTCCATATCCTACTTCCTGTGTTTTGGATGGAACCTGTCTATTATGTCAGGGTCAATTCTTGCAAACTCAGATTCTGGAAGAATTGAGAGCAAGTCCCAGCCTATGTCCAGGGTCTTCTCTATGTCTCGGTTCTCGTCTATCCCTTGGGAAATGAATTCTCTCTCGAATCTGTCTGCAAACTGAAGGTAGAGCTTGTCGACGCTGGTGAGTGCAGCCTCTCCAGAGACGAGAGCTGTCTCTCTGAGAACTTTTCCCTGAGAATATGCGTAGTACAGCTGATCGGACAACTGCTTGTGGTCTTCCCTGGTCTTTCCGGGGCCTATTCCTTTGTCCATGAGCCTTGAAAGCGAAGGGAGAGGATCTATGGGTGGATACATGCCCGTCTTGAACATCGTTCGATCTAGAATGATCTGCCCCTCCGTTATGTAGCCCGTCAGGTCAGGAATGGGGTGAGTTATATCGTCGTCAGGCATGGTCAGGATTGGCATCTGAGTTACCGATCCCTTTCTGCCGTGGATTCGTCCCGCTCGCTCATATATAGTAGCCAGATCTGTGTACATGTACCCCGGATAACCTCTTCTGCCGGGGATCTCAACTCGCGCGGCAGATATCTCTCGCAGAGCCTCACAGTAGTTCGTCATGTCGATCAGGATCACAAGGACGTGCATGTCGTGCTCGAACGCCAGGTACTCTGCTGTCGTCAGTGCCATTCTAGGAGTGAGTATCCTTTCTATAGCAGGATCCTCGGCGAGGTTGACGAACATGACTACTCGCCCGAGGACTCCCATTCTCGCGTAGTCTTCTTCGAAGAATCTGGCTTCTTCGGAGGTGATGCCCATGGCTGCGAAGACTATTGTGAAGTTTTCTTCCTCGCCTCTGACTCTTGCCTGTCTCACGATCTGAGAAGCTATCACCTTGTGGGGCAGTCCTGTCCCTGAGAATAGTGGCAACTTCTGTCCTCGCACCAGAGGGTTCATGCCATCTATGACTGACAGTCCTGTCTGAATGAACTCTGCGGGGTGAGCTCTTGAATACGGGTTGATTGGCGCACCATGTATGTCCCAGTAGTCATCTGGAATTATGGCTGGGCCACCATCTATGGGTTTGCCGGCACCGCTGAACATGCGCCCTAGCACATCTGCTGAAACAGGTATTTTGATGCTTTCGCCCGTGAAGCGAGTTGCCGTCTTGCCGACATCAAGGTCTGACGTACCCTCAAAGATCTGGATGATCGTGCTCTTCTCGCTGACATCTATGACCTGTCCTGTCCTGATTTCTCCGACCGGAGTAGTGACCTCGACCAGTTCTGCGAATCCGATTCCGCTTGTGGAACCGACGAAGAGCAGTGGTCCAGAGATTTCTCTGGTTGTAAGGAACTTCCTCCCTGTCTTGGCCACGACACTCATGTCTGCTTCATCTCCCTTGTCTTCTGAACAATCTGGTCAAATTGCTCAGTCATCTTGCTCTCGATCTTTGCACTTACGTCTCCAAACTCCTCAGCTCGCACTATCTTCATTCGAATAAGGTCTTCTCTCACGCCTAGGGAAAGCACGTCACCGAGGGAGATCCCGAGATCTACAGCCATCTTTGCCTTTTCATAGAACTTGAGAATGAGACGAAGCATATGGTATGTCTTCTTCAGCGGACAATACATGTCGACGGGGTGAAGCGCGCTCTGCAGCAGGAAGTATTCCTTCAACATTTTCGCGGCCTCAAAGACACAGCGTTGCTTGTCCCCAAGAATCTCGGCCCCTACGAGCGAAACTATCTCTCTGAGCTTCTCCTCCTCTTTCAGTAGCGTCATCGCTTCTTCATGAAGTCTTGCCCATCCTGCTCCTATCTTCTCGAAAGATGGTTCAAGAGTGCGCATGTACTCGGAATAGCTCATGAACCAGTTGATTGCCGGGAAGTGCCGTCTGTGAGCCAGAGCAAAGTCTAGGGCCCAGAACACTTTTGTCAGACGTAGGGTGTTTCCAGTTATCGGTTCTGAGAAATCTCCACCGGGTGGAGAGACTGCTCCAATCGCAGTTATGGATCCAAATCGTTCCTCGCTTCCGAGGGTTTGCACTCTTCCCGCTCTCGCGTAGAATTCGGCTAGTCTAGTGGCAAGGTACGCGGGATATCCTTCCTCACCCGGCATTTCCTCAAGCCTGCCTGATATTTCTCGAAGGGCCTCGGCCCATCTCGAAGTGGAGTCAGCCATCAAGGCAACATTGTACCCCATATCTCGGTAGTATTCAGCAATCGTGATGGCTGTGTAGATGCTTGCCTCTCTCGCCGCGATGGGCATATCTGAGGTGTTCGCGATGATAGTTGTCCGACTCATGAGAGGCATTCCTGAGCGGAAGTCTTTCAGCCTTGGGAACTTCTCTAGAACATCTGCCATTTCGTTTCCCCTTTCACCGCACCCTACAAGGATCACGATATCCACATCAGCCCACTGAGCCAGACTTTGTAACAGAACGGTTTTGCCAGTTCCGAAACCTCCTGGCACTGTTGCAGTTCCTCCTTTAGCCAACGGAAAATAGGCGTCGATGATTCTCTGCCCAGTGACGAGTGGGACATCAGCAGGTAGCATTGTCTTGTATGGTCTAGCTTGACGTACTGGAAAGGAATGCATCAGGCCCAACTTCTCAGGGCCTTGTGCGGTCTTTACCTCGGCGACAGTCTCGGTCACTGTGAATTTCCCTTCAGTGATTGCCTTCACTGTTCCTTTGGCGATCAAAGGTGGAACCATGATCCTATGCTTAACAAGCGGGGTCTCCTCAACCATTCCAATCGTGTCTCCGCAGACTACCTTCGATCCCTCTTTCACGATTGGCTCAAAATCCCATTTCTTCTTCCGGTCAAGTGAGGGTATGATGATTCCTCTACGGATACGCGAGCCTGCAATTTCTTGCAGAATGGGAAGTGATCTCTGGATTCCATCGTAGATCTGGCCAATGATTCCCGGACCAAGCTCAGCAGACAAAGGCTTGCCGGTTCCGACAACCTTCTCTCTTGGCCTTATTCCTGCCGTTTCCTCGTAAGCCTGTATAGACGCCCTCTCACCCTCTAGGCGTATGATTTCCCCGATTACACCTGCTTCTCCGATAGTCACGAGCTCATACATTCGTGAGCCTGCCATGCCCTTTGCCATGACGAATGGCCCGGCCACGCGATCAACCGTACCGGTCGCTGACACATCACCTCACCTCAAGAATCCTCGTTTCTGTCGCATCACAGTTTGACCTCGATACCAGCCTTTCGCCTAATAAGCTCCACGATCAGATCTGTCTTCACTACTGCTGGGCCGTGCATCTCTGGGATGGAGATAATCAAAGGCCGTTTTCTGTCAACAGTCTTCTCCGCCAGTCCGGGAACCTGGTCAGTTAACCGCTCGGTAATGAGAATGATCCCTACGTCAGGTCTCTCCAAGAGTTCCTCAAGTCTCTTTTCGGCGTCCTTCGCATCGTCAACCACACTAATATCACTCAATCCAGCAAGTCTGAAGCATGAGGAAGTACTTCTATCGGCCACGAGTGCGATTTTCATTCGTGATCTCTTCGCATATTCCTAAAGGAGTTTCTTATAAAACAGTAAGACTTCTTGGTGCAGCAGCTTTATTATGAATAGCGAACCTGAAGCCCGCGATCATTTTGCTGAGCGTTGGCACCGGGAACAAGAGGAGTTTGCGTGGCAGTTGCGATATGTCCAACAAGATCTCTCTGCCAGACTCATTAGTGACAAGGAGCGCGCTTCAATGCAGGCTTCTGTTGTGCCGAAATGCTACAGTTAGTGTTATATCGGAAGATCTTGATGCATATCGTCCGTCAGCGACTAAGTGAGTATCGATACCAGAGCCATCAAGTGGTCAGGCAACTATGGTGAGTATCTTGGCAATACAGACAGCTCATGAGGAGGACGGTTGGTCTTGAACTCCCTCTATCTTCTCAGCGCACATGCTGCGAGTCCGACTGAGAAAATCATGCATGCAGTTCATGAGGTTGTGGGTTGGGGAGTTCTTGCAGTTGTTGCAACCGTATTGGTTGTGGGTGGGGCGAGAACATATGTCCTTTCTCGCAAAACAGACGCAGAGTTGGCGGCCATTTTCGAAAAAAGTCCTCTTTTGACATCGATAGCTGGCCTGAATCGCGACTATTTCGGTCCCGCGTATCGCAGGCTATTTGTGTCAGGTGTCGTGGGTTTCTGCACCGACATGTATCGTGGCTTTGAGGTGGGGGTGGTTGACAGGTTCAACTACATTGTTGCAAGTGCCGTTCGCAGATTCTCAGAGTTCCTTTACCAGTATGTTGACGCAAAGGCCATTGACGGGCTGAACTATTTCATCGCAGATAAGACGAGGAAGCTTTCCGATCTGGCCTTCCGGTATGGAGAACTTGCCGGCATCGACGGGCTCAACTATTTAGTGGCCAATAGCGCCGTTGGATTTTCTTCGAAATTCAGAAAGACGCATACAGGCGTATACTCATACAATATGGCTCTTGTTGGAATGGCCTTTGTGACTTATCTGATCATGTTGTTGTATGTGGGAAAACTATTGGGATAGTGATTTGAGATGATAGAGAACGCAGAGACACTTTCGGTTTTCCTTCCTGCGGCCTCAGGAATTGCCCTGTACACTCTTGGGAAGGCGAGCAAGAATGTTGAGAAATATGCGAGCTGGCTGGGAGCAATGGCGGCCGTAGCTCCTGTGATTCTGATAGGATCAATGATTCCAGACGTGATTGCGAAAGGCGTTATCAGACGCGTCTATCCATGGATTCCCTCGATGGGAGTCACATTTGGATTTCAGATAGATGCCTTGAGTGTAACGATCGCTTTCATCATAGCTCTGGTGAGTTTCCTTGCGACCGTATACGCTGTTGGCTACACAGCACATGAACATGGTCACGCGGGCTTCTTCGGGAACACTCTTCTGTTCATTGGTGGAATGTTGGGCGTCGTATTCTCGTCAAATTTGCTCCAGTTCTATGTCTTCTGGGAATTGATGCTGATTCCTTCTTACTTCTTGATAGTGTTCTGGGGAACGCCTGAAAGAGCCGCGCGAATAGGGTTCAAATACTTCATATTCACACATGTTGGAGCCGTATGTCTTCTGTTTGGCATCCTAACAACATTTGTTCTGACACACACATTCGAGATTGCTGATATTGCACACAAGATGGAAGGGATCAATCCGAATGTTGCCATCGTCATATTCACGTTGATGCTGTTTGGATTCCTTGTCAAGATGGCAGTTTTTCCTGTTCACACATGGTTGCCTGACGCTCATGCCGAGGCTCCCACGCCGATAAGTGCAATGCTTTCCGGTGTAATGGTCAAATGTGGTGCCTATGCCATCACAAGGATCTCCCTTGGAGTTTTCCTTCCCAGTTTCAAAGGGGTCTCAACATATCTGATGGCCTTGGCGGTGGTGACGATGGTCTACGGAGGCCTAATGGCCTTTGCCCAGACCGACGTGAAGAGATTGTTCGCATACTCAAGCGTGAGTCAGATGGGCTACATCCTATTCGGGCTAACAACAATTACTGTGACCGGTCTGGCAGGGGGGCTTTTCCACATATTGAATCACGCACTCTGCAAAGCACTTCTCTTCATGTCCGCTGGGATATTGATGCACCAGACGAAGACTCGAGACCTGAGACAATATGGGGGGCTTATGAACAGGATGCCGATGACTGCATTTGTGTCAGTCATCGGAGCACTTACACTGGCTGGAACACCGCCACTCAGCGGGTTCTTCAGTGAGTCAATGATGTTTGCGGGGGGGATAGCTCCTGAAATCGGCGTTCTCCAAGGTCAGAACTTCCTTACATTCATCGCCACCGTGAGCGCGGTCATAACCGCTGCATACTACCTTTGGTTCGTTTGGCGTGTCTTCTTCGGCAAGCTGCCAGACCACCTGAAAGACGTAAGGGAGGCTCCACCTGTTATGTGGGCTCCGCCTCTGTGTCTTGCAGTCATGGCGGTTGTTCTGGGGATCTACCCGCAGCTCTGTCTGAACCTTATCTCACTAGCGGCTAGGCTGATTCTTGGATCTGGTCACTAAGGGAACCAAATACGGCTCGGATCTGATGAACGAAGATGTTCACGGCACCACTCGACACGCTTCTGGCATTTTCGGTGCTGACGCCCCTGATCTACTTGATTGGTATCAAAATTGGGTTCAGAAAGCTTGTCGATTGTTGGGCAACATTGGGATTCGCGTTTTCGCTCTACCTTCTGTACTTGATGCATGAAAACATCAGGGAGAAGGTGCTTGTTGTCACAGTAGCCAACGCTTTGCTGCCAGTTTCATCAGTGTTTGAGATAGATGCCTTAGGCTTCTTCATGGCCACTTTGTTCATCTTCATCGGTCTATTGACCTCATTCTATTCAATGAGATATATGGAAAGAGACACAAGATTGGCCGAGTACTACATCCTTCTATTGCTTATGGTTGCTGGAATGGTGGGCGTAGTCTTCGCCGGAGACTTACTCACCCTCTTCATTTTCTGGGAAACCATGTGCATCTCCTCCTATGTGCTGGTTGCCTTCAGAAAAGAGAGGTGGGAACCCGTCGAGGCCGGGTTAAAGTACTTGATAATGAGTGCAAGTGGCAGCGTCATAGTCCTATTTGCGATGTCCCTCCTCTACGGTATTGCTGGATCTCTCAACTTCGCATACCTAAGGCTGGCAATTGCTCGGCCTCCAATGAATGGATGGACAGTGATGGCAATGGCCTTGATGGTGATTGGGTTCGGAATCAAAGCCGCCATCGCACCATTGCACACGTGGCTTCCGGATGCACATCCTGCCGCCCCCAGCTCAATAAGCGCAATGCTTTCCGGTGTGGTCATAAAGGCGGGGGCCTACGCTCTGATGCGTTCTCTGCTGCTATTCTTCGCTCCTGAACTCTTCAACTGGCAGATTGTTCTAGCAGTCATTGCTGTCCTAACGATGACCGTGGGTAACTTGATGGCTTTGCCTCAGACTGACCTCAAGAGACTGCTCGCATTCAGCAGCATAGCTCAGATGGGATACGTAATATTCGGTGTTTCTCTGGCAACATCCTCGGGCCTGACAGGCGCGCTGTTCCATATCATGAACCACTCTATTATCAAGAGCCTCCTCTTTCTCTGCTCAGGAGCCTTCCTTTACGCAGTGGAATCACGTGATTTGGATGAACTCTCCGGAATAGGTAAGAAGATGAAGATAACAGGAGCTATGTTCACAGTAGGCTGCCTATCCATAGCAGGCATCCCGCCTCTCAACGGATTCCAGAGTGAACTAATGGTGCTTCTGGCAGCGATAGGGCGAGGACATCAAGGTGCAATCTGGTACTTTTTGTCAGGACTAATGCTCCTCAACCTGTTGTTCTCGGTAGCGTACTACCTTCGTCTGATTCAGACCGTGATCATAAGGGAGCCTACCGAAAGATCTCTGAAAGCCAAGGAAGCTCCCGTAGTGATGCTATTGCCAATGATTCTGCTGACGGCCCTATGTGTCGTGGCGGGAATCTACCCTGACCCATTCATTTCATTCTCCAGTAATGCCGCAAAAGCAGTGCTTGACATCGCACAATATGTGAATGCCATAGTCAAGTAGTGAAGGAGCAGCAGCTCATTCCAAGACCCTTACAAGGATGCTTACGATCTCATGCGCTGTCTCCTTCACCTTCCCGGTCAAGCCTCCACCCAACTCTATCTTCTCTGGTTGGATCCCGAGCAAGACAACTTTGGCTCCAGTAGTTCTCTTGACATATTCCGCAAAAACACTTAGAGGTATGTTGTGGCTCGATATAGCGAGGCCACGCACTTCGCTGAGTTCTGTAAGAAAGAAACCTCCAGGTTCCAGCCCAGCCGTAGCAGCATCTATGACCAAGATGTGCGAAGGTTTCAATCGCTCTATGACCCCCAGGTAGTTCTCGGGAACGGTTTCGCACTCGATAATATCAACGGTTTTGGAGCAAAGCGCCTCTTTCAGCTTCTTCGCAATGTAGCCTCCCACAGAGTCGTCTTTGCGCAATGGATTTCCGACTCCAACGACTACTACCTTCTTGGCACCCTTGATCCAACTCGACAATTCACGCTCGATATCGTGAGACAATTCGCTTGTCTCCCTTGTCATATGAACCTCGTCTTCGGAAAACTCTCCAACATCAATTAGGGATCTTCTAGGCTTTAACCACTGCGCGCCTTGATGGTTCTCCAGTGTAGGTCCATTTGCCTGGGTTAGTTGCCTCAGGGCTCAGCTTAGGTTTGAAGTGGTTTGATTCCGTTCAGCCCTTCCACCGAGGTCAAGCGCGACAGATACCTCTTCAGGGTTCTGCTTTTCCATACGAAAACCTAGCTTGCGGCAGAGTTCAAGCATTCTTGTGTTTCTCGAAAGCACAACGCCGTCCATACTCTCTAGGCTTTTGTCTTCCGCGATGCCTATTATGTGATCAACCATTTTCGATCCTATTCCGAGACCTTGCCAAGGATCAGCAACAACCACCGCGAATTCTCCCGTCTTCCCCCTTGGTTCAATCACCAACCTGACGACTCCAGCTATCTTCCTCTTTCCGTTTTCCACAATCTCGCTAACGATTGCCATTTCTCGATCATAATCAATGTTGCAGTATCTCACTCTCATCTCATGGGGTGTGTCTTTGATATACTGGAAGAATCTGTTCATTATCGTCTGCTCTGAAAAGTTCTCGAACATCTCAAGCTACATAGGCTCATCTTCAGGCCTTATGGGCCGAAGCACGACATTTCTGCCGTCCCTCGTCACGCACGTTGTAACGTACTTCAGAGGGTATGGGCTAATGACCAGATGCTGATGTGGGTCATGTTTGGTTAACGCGACTTCCCTATCGATGATGACTCTAGCGTCCAATGCTATGACGGAATCTCCTGTACATACCAGAGGATTGATGTCGAGCTCTCCTATCTCAGGAAAGTCCACAACCATTTGCGAAAATTCGACCAGGGTCTCCTCTAATGCAGCCATATTCGCTGGTTTTCGGTTCCTGAAACCCTGCTTCAACACTT
>Ga0209314_10000747_pt1 | contig 14791 bp, 15 predicted proteins | sample I19B2metaG_FD_184146 | JGI IMG/M metagenome (GOLD analysis project Ga0209314, IMG submission 184146) | Lake sediment bacterial and archeal communities from Gulf of Boni, Indonesia to study Microbial Dark Matter (Phase II) - ​I19B2 metaG... | ecosystem: Environmental > Aquatic > Freshwater >...
GACTATAGATGGAATATGGATATCGGAACCTCAAAAAGGGGAAATGCTGCCATCATTTGCTGAGCGAATCATCGGTCGGTTAGCCGCCAGTAAGCTGGTTAACCCTCAAACTGGGGAGACTGTTGTTGACCGGAATGAGGAAATTGATGAGCAGAAGGTAGATGTAATCATTGCGGCTGGGATAACCAAGGTTCATGTCAGGTCTCCGCTTAGTTGTCAGTCCCGACGGGGTATTTGCCAGCGGTGTTATGGTCGAGACCTTGCCCGTGGGCATCTGGTTGACCTCAACACTGCGGTGGGCATAATTGCCGCCCAGAGCATTGGCGAGCCGGGTACTCAGTTAACTCTGCGCACCTTCCACACCGGTGGTGTGGTAGGGCTTGATATTACCAGCGGTCTGCCCAGGGTAGAAGAACTCTTTGAGGCAAGACCACCTAAATCTCCGGCAATTATTGCCGACATAAACGGTGTGGCTGAGGTGATTCATGGGGAGGAGGGAGACAAGATTAAGGTTACCAGCTCTGATGTATTCCGTGATGAATATCCCCTGCCTTCCGGCTGGCAAATTTTGGTGGAGAATGGCCAATGGGTAGACATAGGAACGGCGTTAGCCAGCCCCGTCCCTGAGGCCAAAGACTCGAAACGACGAGCTAAAGACGCAGCAGAGTCGGTAGCCGTAACCGATGAAACGCAACCTATTCTGGCTGGTGTTGCCGGTCAGGTCGCCATTGAAGATGGGCGGTTGTCAGTCGTATATGAGGAGAAAGAGGAGCGGGAGTATATTGTTCCAGCGGCGGCCTCGATTCGTGTTCAAGCTGGAGACCTGGTAAAGGCAGGACAGCAACTTACCGATGGCTCCATTAACCCGCAGGAGATGCTACACATTTTGGGCAGGGAAGCCGTACAGCAATACCTGGTAGACGAGGTGCAGAGGGTGTACCGTTCCCAGGGGGTTAATATAAACGATAAGCATATTGAAATCATCGTTCATCAGATGCTGGATAAGGTGCGTATTGATTCATCAGGAGACACCGAGCTAATACCTGGGGAGCTGATAGATAGGTTCCAGTATGAAGATAACAATGCTGAGGTGCTGGCGGAAGGTGGTGAACCATCCACTGCCCACACTGTGTTGCTGGGTATAACTAGAGCCTCACTGAGTACTAATAGCTGGCTGGCCGCCGCCTCCTTCCAGGAGACCACCCGGGTGCTTACTGATGCCGCCGTCAAAGGGGCGACCGATAGGCTGGTTGGTCTTAAGGAGAATGTAATTATTGGTCGGCTCATCCCCGCCCGCTCTCCAGCTTTTGAGGAGGTGCCCAAATTACCCGCTGGCGAAGAGCCGGGTAGCCAGGAACTAAGTCTGACGGCTGTTGAAACAGAAAAGACAGATGAAGCGAAGGTAGATATCTAGACGCTTCCTTTAACTCTTCAGTACTAGAGAGCCGCCCTAAATTAGTTTAGGGCGGCTCTATTTTTATTGCCGATTTCTCCTAGCTCGGGTAGAGATATGTGGTATAATAGGGCTTGTTTAAGGGGCTTTTTCTCTTATCAAAGGGGGTGAGGTTAAGATAGCTCGCATTATATCAGGTAAACCTACTACTGAGGACATACCCCTGGATGCCAGCCTGCGACCGCGGCGTCTCGAGGACTTTATCGGGCAGACCAAAGTCAAGGACAATTTGAACATAGCTATCGCCGCCGCCAAAGCCAGGGGCGAAGCGCTGGACCATGTACTGCTCTATGGTCCACCCGGTCTGGGCAAGACTACTCTGGCTTACATCATAGCCGTTGAGATGGGGGTTAACCTCAGGATTACCTCAGGTCCAGCCATAGAGCGTACTGGAGACCTGGCAGCTATTCTGACCAATCTCCGTAATCAGGATATTCTCTTTATTGATGAAGTCCACCGCCTCAGCCGGGCAGTAGAAGAGATATTATACCCGGCTATGGAAGACTTTGCTTTAGACCTTGTTATCGGCAAGGGACCCGGGGCTAAGAGCCTGCGACTGAGTCTGCCTGCTTTTACCCTGATTGGCGCAACCACCCGCTTTGCCCTGCTAAGCCCACCCCTGCGAGACCGATTCGGTGCTGTCTACCGCCTGGATTTCTACGACCAGGCCTCTATAGAAACAATCCTCAAACGCTCCGCCCGCATACTCAAGGTTACCGCTGAAGCTGGAGGGCTGCAGGAAATAGCACGACGGGCTAGAGGCACCCCTCGCGTGGCTAACCGACTGCTCAAGCGAGTAAGAGACTACGCTCAGGTCGTGGCTGATGGTGTAGCCACCCAACCAGTGGTAATTGAGGCACTATCCAAGCTTGAAGTTGACTCTATCGGTCTGGATGAGATAGACCACAAGGTGCTTCATACTATCATTGAGAAGTTTAATGGTGGCCCGGTGGGGCTGGAGACGATTGCGGCCTCTATCAGCGAGGACCCTGATACTATTATGGATGTCTATGAGCCTTATCTTCTGCAACTGGGCTTTCTGGAGAGAACACCTCGGGGTCGAGTAGCCACCCAACTGGCTTACCAGCACCTTGGTCTGGCGTATAATAAAGAAAAGTCCCAGCCGACGCTGCTATAATGAGGACAAAAGAATAGCAAAATAAAAAGGAGGAGCTTCTTAGAAGCTCCTCCTTAATTAGTTAGCGGTTGCTTGAGGTCATTTAAGGAATTACATTATTTGATGGCATAGGCTACCTGAACATTGATGCTGATTTCAACCTCGCCCGGGCTGATTGGAGTTTCGGCGGCTTTGGCTTCTTCCATTGCATAGACAGCCCGTGAGACTACTGGCGGTGAATAGGTACTCTCGGAGATATAAGTTGGTTTGCCCAGAGTAACATCAGCCAGTTCAGCCAGTTGGCTTGCCTTCGCCTTAGCCTCAGCCATTGCCTCGGCTCTGACTTCCTTGTAGTAGGGTGAAGGGTCGTCCACAGAAAAATCAATGCTATTTATCCGGGTCAAGTCTCCCCCAGCTTCAGCAACGGCGTCAATGATGGTACCGACTTTATCTATATCCCTTATCTTGGCTGTTACCATATTGGTTACGCTATAGCCGGTTACAACCTGTTCTCCCTTTACATTGTCCCATTTCGTCACCGGCTGGATGCTGAAGTACCGGGTCTGGATATCTTTCTTGGCTACCCCGTTCTCGATCAGGGCGGTCATCACCCTATCCATAGCATCAGATGCCTGAGCCTGAGCTTCGGCGACAGTTGCCTCTTCCGCTTCAATACCTACTCCCAGAGTGGCAATATCAGGAACAACCGTTACCTTACCTTCTCCAGTGACCCAGATTCCCTGTTGCTGGCTGCTTAGATTCAGCCCGGTAATGTCTCCTAGAGATGCCGCACCACTTTGCCCGCAGCCAGCCAAACTAACCATAGCTAGCATCAATGCCAGCCCTACTGCCAGTAACCAGCCTTTTCTCATATTTTTTACCTCCTGCGCATAAGTTCCCTTCCATATATTATATAACGATATGGGCACTAAGTGGTTAGTAGCAAATTGGGGGGTGTTTTTAGAAGTTGCTCTGTGGCTTCTATTCCTCCACAATCAACCGTGAAGCGGTTTGCCTTTCACGGGGCTTGAGGCGTTGACGTTAAGAAGATTGTGGTAGCCGCAATGGAGCCGTCATCTTTTCTCTCTCCCGTAACGGAGACGGAACTACCGGCTGTGATATCGCTGAGGTCGCCTTGTGCCATCTTTTGTATCGTGGTCTGGTCACTGATGACCACCTGTACCGTTGAGCCATCCGGTGCCTTCACTGTTAAGATGTTACCTTCGACCTTCTCTACTGTTCCAAAGGTACCGCCACGAGCGATGAAACCACCCGTTCCACCCGGCGATGTGAAATTGCCCGAGTATGCTCTTTGCTCTCCGCTGGGAAACTGGCCGAAGCGACTCTGGAATGCCTGATTGCCTTGGGACTTGCCTATAGCTTGCCCTCCCAGGAAGGCTCCGGCAATAGCGCCTCCTACCACCACTATCAACACTACCAGTATGACAAAACTTTTCGTTTTCATTTATGCCCTTTACCTCCTTATTCGTAGCGTAGCGCGTCAATAGGATTCAGTCGCGCCGCCCGGTAGGCGGGATACAGCCCGAAAACAATCCCGATTGCTGCCGATACGGAGACGGCCAGTATCAATATGTCAGCAGACATCACCGTGTGGATGGTTGCACTGCTTATGCTTAGTCCGGAAATCAAACGCGAAATTCCCCAGCCGACAAGTATACCAATGCCGCCACCGAGCAGGCTGAGCGTAGCCGACTCCACCAGAAACTGTAGCAGGATGTCCTGTCGCCTGGCTCCAACCGACTTGCGTATGCCAATCTCTCGAGTGCGCTCGGTGACGGATACCAGCATGATGTTCATAATGCCGATGCCGCCTACCAGCAGTGATATGCCGGCAATGGCGGCGAGTAAAAGAACGAACACACCGGTGCTTTCTTTAAGTGTCTGTATCATGTCTTCCTGGCTGGTGATAGTAAAGTCATCGGTGCCCACGATATTGTGGCGCTCTCTTAATATAGTGCTTATCTCTTGGATGGCAGTGTCAATGTCGGCGGAGCTTTTTACCTGGACGTTAATACTTGAAACGCTGCGGCCTCCCGAAACCGTCCTCTGAAAGGACAGACGCTCCTGTACCGTGGTGATAGGAGCCAGAATAATATCATCGGAAATGCCAAAACCAGTCCCGCCCTTACTCTTTAGCACGCCTATCACCTCGTACTGTATTCCGTTGAGCTTTACCGACTCCCCAATCGGGTTGAGGAGGCCAAACAATGTTTCCGATACGCTACTGCCAAGCACCACTACTTTGGCATGGCTCTTGACCTGCGATGCTGAAATGAAATTCCCCTTCGCCAGCGGGTAGTTGCGCACCGTTTGGTATTCTGGAGTTACGCCCAGGACCTGGGTAAATGTGTTCTGTCTGCCGGCTACCACCTGGGCAAAGGAATTGACCTGCGGGGCGACAGCCACTACGAATGAAGCTGCGGTAGAATCACTAATCGCTTCAGCGTCCTCTAAAGTTAGTGTGCCCGCGCTGCCTAATGCTCCCCTGACACCTGATTGGCTGGTTGCCCCGGGACTGACGAACAGCAGGTTAGTCCCCATGGCTTCGATATTATTGGTTATCACTGCCTGGGAGCCCCGGCCGACAGACATGAGTGATATTACCGAGGCCACGCCGATGACCACGCCGAGTACGGTCAGTGTGGAACGCATCTTGTTGACACCCAGCCCGGTCAAAGCTATTCGTATAGTATGTCTGACTTTCATGTGCCCGCCTCCGGCTGGGACGATACCAACCTGTCGTTGATAATCTGGCCGTCCCTGAGCAGGATTATTCGCTTCGCTCGAGCCGCTATCTCAGCCTCATGAGTCACCACCACGATGGTGATTCCATCTTCTTGGTTGAGCCTTTCAAGTATTGCGATAATCTCCAGGCTCGACCGGCTATCCAGGTTACCGGTCGGTTCATCCGCCAGTATTATCGCCGGGTTGTTCACTAGGGCACGGGCAATGGCTACCCTCTGCTGTTCTCCACCGGAGAGCTGGTTGGGCATGTGAGTGGCCCGCTGCCCCATACCCACCCTCTCCAGCGCCTCACGGGCCCGCTGGCCGCCATTACTCACATTTCCATACAAGAGAGGGAGTTCAACATTAGCCAGTGCCGAGATACGAGGAATCAGGTTGAATATCTGGAAAACGAAACCGATTTTCTTGTTCCTGACCCTGGCAAGCTGGGAATCGGAGAGTTTGCTCACCTCATCTCCATCCAGAAAGTATTTTCCTGAGGTGGGGACATCAAGACAGCCTATGATATGCATCAGGGTGGACTTCCCACAACCCGAAGGGCCCATGATGGCTACCATCTCTCCCTTTTCGATATGGCAGCTCACCCCCCGCAATGCCTGCACCACCACTTCACCCATCTGATAGGTCTTGTCGACAGAATCAAGGTCTATCATGTTTACCTGCCTATGCCTATTTCAAAGGATGGCCCCATCATCCCCCCGCCTCCAAAGAAACGTTGCTGACTCGTGCTGCTGGTGTACACCAGGACCATGTCGCCTTCCTGAAGTCCTACTTTCACCTCAGTGTAGGTATCGTCGCTAATCCCCAGTGTAACTGTTCTCTCCTCTAGCTGACCGTTCACCATAACATAGACAGTCGGGTTGCTGATGGTGCCACTGACGGCCCCGTTGGGAATAACCAGCACATTGTTGGCCTGCTGTATCACAATAGTTGCGGTGGCGCTCATCCCCTCCCTCAGTTGTACCCCTTGTGGTGGAGTCAGCCGTATGCTCACCGGGTATGATACTACTCCAGAAGTAGACTTGCCGATGACCGCTATTGAAGTCAGCTCGCCGGTTATCTCAACATCTGGCAGGGCGTCTAGGGATATTGATGCCTTTTGCCCCTGCTTGACCTGGGCGACATCAATTTCGCTCAGTATACCGTCTACTTGTACAATGGAGGGGTTAACCAGTTCGATAGCCACCGTATTGGCGTTCACTGTCTCACCAGCGTTTACATTAACCGAAGCGACAACTCCTCCAAATGGCGCCACAATGGTACCCATTTTCATCGCCTCATCTAAAGTAGCCTGAGCACTTTCTACTTGAAGCTGTGCCAATTTTATCTCTAGTGTATCACCGGCTTGTATATCAGCCAGTGACTGCTCTGCCTTCGCTAGGTTGTCTTGGGCAATAGCCAGCTCTTTCTGCCCCTTCTCTATTTCTAATAGGTTGCCGGCTTGCATATCAGCCAGGGTCTGTTCTGCTTCTGCCAGATTGTCCTGCGCAACCGCCAGCTGAGCTGTCTTTAACTCGTAGTCCATAATCCATTCGGTTACAGTCCAGTTGCGTTCATACTTCTCCTTAGCTTTGTCATAGTTATCCTGGGCTGTCTTCAAGGCTATCTTGGCATTGGCGATATTAAGACTGGCCTGATTAATGTCAGGGTTCTGAGCCTTTTGTAGATTATCCTGAGCTGTTTTCAAGGCTATCCGGGCATTAGCAACGCCAAGCTCAGCCTGCTTTGTGTCCTGCGCTTCAGCCAGCTTGTCCTCGGCATTTTTAAGGTTGATTCTGGCCTGGGTAACGGCTATCTGCACTGACAGGTCGGATGCGCTGTCAAGTTTGGCCAGAACCTGCCCTTCTTCCACGGTATCGCCCTCGTGAACGTTCATTTCCCCGACTGTGCCAGCAATGCGGAAGGTCAGTTGTTCCTTATCCGGGAAGACCACGCTACCGCTTGCACTCACCGAGTTAACCACGTCGCCGTACTGTACCGGCGCAAGTTGGGTGTTCTCCGGCAGGGATGAACCGGACGAGTCTGATGTTCTTGATGTTCTGGTAATAACTGTGAAAACTCCGGCTGCCGTGCCGATAACTATTACCAAGAGGACAGCAATCTGCCACTTTTTCAAGCCCCTCCGTGACATCTACCTTTCCTCCTTTTAATCTATTCGGTGAGGGAAAACCTGCTTTGCCTGATACTCACCGTGTCGGTTATCCAACTATAGCAGGAAATTATTAAGAATCCGTTAGGTTAGAGATACGGGAACCGTAAATGAAAAGCGGCTTCCCTTCCCCACCTCACTCTGCACTTTTATCTCGCCACCATGGGCCTCTACCAGACGTTTAGCGATGGTGAGTCCGAGACCGCTGCCGCCAGTGGCCCTGGCGCGGGATTTATCCACCCGGTAAAACCGTTCGAAGATAAAGGGTAGTTCCTCAGCGGGAATACCTTCACCAGTGTCAATGACGCTTACTTCTACCCAGTTAGGCTGTGGTACAGCACCGATAGTAATAGCCCCGCCGGTGGCCGTATGAGTCACGGCATTTTCGAGAAGATTACGCAGGACCTGACCTATTCGATGGGCGTCGATATCCACGTGCGGGAGCCTATCAGGCAGTTCAGTGGCTATTGACACCCCCTTTAGCATCGCTTTAGCCTGTATCGCGGCCACTGTCTGATTGATTAAATCGGCGATATCTGTTGCGTTACGAATCAATCTCAGTTCACCCGCCTCAGCAAGGCTCAACTCCTGAAGGTCATCAACCAGTCGTGATAATAGGGTCGCCTCTTCGTCAAGCTTGCGGATTGTATCGACATCCGGTTTTATTACGCCATCGCGAACCGCTTCCAGGTATCCCTTGATGTTAGATAGCGGAGTTCTCAGCTCGTGGGCGACATCAGCCACCATATTCTGCCGTAACCGCTCGGCGCGTTCCAGGTCACTGGCCATGGTGTTAAAGGTATTAGCCAGTTCTCCAAGTTCACTTTTATCCTTCACTTCTACCCTTTGTGTAAAATCACCCCGCCCGAGGTGTTTGGCGGCATAGGTGAGCGCTTTGACCGGGGCTAAAATTCGCCGTGACAGGACAAAGGTGATTATTAAAGCGATGGCAACCGCAATCAAGCCTCCCCAGAGGAAATAGAGTCCTATCGTTCGGAAAAGGATTTGTAATGACTCAAAGCTCAATTCCGATGACGATTTCGGGGTGATATAGAGGGTACCGATGTCACCTGCCGGCCACGGGGCAGGTAGAGGTCTGCCTGATGAATCAGGATTATCATATTTTCCCTGGAGTTCTCCCTGAGAATCAGCGACGACTACTCCCTGGGCATCAGTGAGCACAATTCGCTGTCCGTAGAGATTGCCCCACTGCTCAACGAAGGGTTGAATTCCCGTCCAGTTCCGGTGACTCAAGTAAAAGCGGGCTAGCTCGGCCTCCATCCTGACGATACGTATCTGGTCAACCCTCTCCCCAAAGCGGCGGATTTCACTCTGAGTAGCCTGATTAACGAGGAAAAGCACCGCGCCAATAGTAACCAATATTACCAGGGTGAAAGCCATAAGGAGGCGAAATTGCAGTTTACCTATCATCATCTACCTCAGACAGTTTGTAGCCAGCTCCATACACTGTCCTTATGTATCTGGGATGGCTCGGGTCTGGCTCAAGCTTTCGGCGCAGGTTGAGGATATGAACATCAATAGTGCGGTCAAAGCCCTCAAAACTGTAGCCGAGAGCTTTGTCAATTAGCTCTGCCCGGCTAAAAACTCTGCCCGGTTCTTTGGCAAGAACTCCCAGTAGCTTAAACTCCACCTCGGTGAGACCCAGAGGTTTGCCGTCAATAGACGCCTCGTGTTTGAGGAAGTTAACGGTAAGATTACCGCACTTGATTTCCTCAGGGCCACGCTCCCCGGGTAAGCGTCGGAGCACCGCCCGCACTCTGGCGGCTAACTCTCTGGGGCTAAAGGGCTTAGTCACATAATCATCGGCACCCAGTTCCAGTCCCGTTAGCTTATCCTGGTCAGTGGTCTTGGCCGTAAGCATAATGATGGGCACATCGGATTCGGCTCTGAGGGTACGGCACACTTCAAGCCCGTCAATACCGGGCAGCATAAGGTCCAGAACGATGAGGTCAGGGTGGCCCTCCCGAGCTAGGTGCAACGCATCGACGCCATTATAAGCCGTAAGGACTTGGTAGCCATCCCGTTTCAGGTAGAGCGTGAGCAGTTCCACCGTATTTACGTCATCATCAACCACCAAAACCCTTTTACTTGTCATTCTCCGTTCCCTTAGTAATTCATTATACTTATCTCATTTTAAAACGTAAATATTAAGGAAATGTTAGTCCCAGAGGCTTTCGTCTAATCCAGAAATATATTGAGAAAGAGGGGAAGGAGAGTCAAAGAGGGGAAGGAGAGTCAAAGAGAGGCGGAGCCTCTCTTAATATAACTAATTCCCCTTCCCCTTATCAAGGGGAAGGGGAAAAGGGGATAGGGTTAAAGAAATTAAACAATCTTAGTTTATTGAGTGGGAGCGGATGGCTCACACCAGCCGCGAAAACCGCCCATACCCAGCAACCTGCCATGTCCCCTGAAACCAAAGCCAATTGGGACATCGGGCTTCGCCTGCCACCAGTTGAAGTACTGGTCAGCCTGTTCCTGGGTTATCTTGCCCTCTTTCACAAGATTTTGGAGGAAGTTTTGCAGGGCTTCACTTTGCATCTCTTTCCCGGCCTGGGTAAAGGCGTCCTTAAGCTGGTCCGAGGTGACATTGACGCCTTCATTTTGAAGGATTGTAGCGACTTTGTCCCAAAGGGCATTAATGGTTGTTGTAGGCTGGCTATCATCCTCGTTGTCCTGGGCAAGAGCCACCCCCCCTATGCACGCGCCGGCTACTAGAACGGTAGCTAACACTCCGATGAGGATAATCTTCTTATGCCGCCACATTTCTCTTTCACCTCCTTTCAATCCTACTTAGATTTCTAACTAAAATTGTAGCAACTAAATATTAAAATCCGATTAAGATTTAAAGGAAAATCCGAATTGAGAAATTAAAGATTTGAAGGGAGTATTATGGTTTTTTCCCGAGAGATTTAAGGGCTTTCTCGTAGCCAGTCTCTGAGACGTCTATTGCCTTCTCCAGGGCAGGTTTGGCTGATTCTGGGGCCGTTTCTAACAGAGCCCGCAAGCGGTCGGTATTATTTTTAGCCTGGTTTTCTAGAGTCTCTTCCAACTTAGCCCGGCGGTCAACTTTGCCCTCTGCTTCCTTACCAGCTTTAGCCTGCTCAGCCACCGAGGGTTGTTCTTCAACTGGTGCTTGTTCAGCCGCTGGGGCTTGTTCAACCGCTGGTACTTGTTGAGCTGCCGGGGCTTGTTCAGCTAGCGGGGCTTGTGCAACTGCTGGTGCTTCTTCGGGCGCAAGTTCTTCTTCCGTTGCTGGCGCTTCTTCAACTGCTGGTGCCATAGCTACACCAGGCGTCACTTCTTGGGGCGAGGACAAAACAGCTATCTTCGTCAGGTAAGTGTCGAGACGCTGGGCAGTTCGCTCTATTTGTTCTGGCTTATTTTTGCTCGCCATGAAGGCTATCTCATCCACTCTTTTCTCTGCCAATTTGGCGTAAAGCTCTGCCTTGCCCAGACTGGAGAAAGTAAAAGCGAGCTGCACCTGCTCGGTTGCCAGCTTTACCGGGTAAAGAGGGTCATCAGGCATACTGCCGCTGGCCGCCGCTGCGGTACTGCCCCCCGCTACAAAGAGGACAAGGACTATAGCTACGACTGTTGCCCATCGTGGCTGCCAGCCCCAGCTAAAGAAAGCCCGACTCTTCTTATGCTCCATCTCCTGGAGTGCTGAATAGAATTGGTATCTGGCTCTGTCCCTGAAATCAGGGCTGGGCTGAATGGCTGACACCTGCTTGTTGGCAGCCAGAGCCGTCTCAAGCAACGGCTTAAGCTCATCGGCATGCTTCGGGAAGCGCTGAAGACACTGCTCTATAGTGGCCCCTTTAGTCAGCAGAGTCTCCAAGCATTCATCTAGGATATTATTAAATTCTCTGGACTTCTTCATCGGTTCCTGCCAATAATGTCTTGCGCAGAGCGACTATGGCGCTATGCTGCAAGGCTTTTACTGCCCCTTGGCTTTTACCCATAATCTTGGCTACCTGGGCTATTGATAGCTCACCGGCAAAGCGCAGGGAAATTACCTGGCGCTGTGCCTCGGTGAGTCGCTGGGTGGCTGAGAGCAACTGCTCAATATCTAGACTCTGTTCCGCCATTAACTGGGGATTACTATCACTGCTAGCCCGCGACTCATCAATGGGAACAGCAACACGTTTTTTCGTCTTTCTCAGGTGGTCAACTACCTGGTTGTGGGCAATACGGTATAGCCAGGCGGAGAAGGGGATGCCCTTCCACTTGAAGGAAGAGATGGACTGGAGGGCATTGAGAAAGACCTGTTGAGTCATATCCTCTGCCTCTACTTTATCGCCTATCTTGAGAGCTATGTAACGATAAATCCTATCAAAGTATTCTTCGTATAACTTGGCGAAAGCCTCCTGGTCTCGTTGCTTAGCTCGCTGGACAAGGCTCTCCTCATCTTGCACCTGACAACTCCCGTCTGCTAGACCTGAGGCTCATTATCTGCTTCAGTCTAGCTAGAATCAGGCGTTACCCTGTGCTATCTAGTATAACGAATAAAGCGGTAAAAAGATAGTTCGAGATTATATTGAAATAAGTATCAATATAGCTGATAATATAGGATTGACAATAAAACTTTATTCGAAGGGATGAAAACTTGACTTACCGTGTGCGTCTGATGCGCCGGGAAGATGTTGCTCAGGTTGCTGAGATTGACCGTGAAGCCTTCCCCACCCAATGGCCCCCGCCTAACTTTCAGCATGAACTGCGAAATCGGATGGCCCATTATATCGTAGCCTATGATGAAGAGAAGTTAGTTGAACAGCCCACGGCGAAAGCTTCCTCAGGGAGTGGTCTGACCAGGCTGGCATCCAGATTGAGGCAGTTATTTGGCCACGACCTTTCCTCGAGCGATAAACCATCCCCGCCAATTGAAAATTACATTACCGGTTTTGTTGGCTTCTGGGTTATGGCTGATGAGGCTCACATCACCAGTATCGCAGTGCGGGAAGCATACCGTCGGCGGGGGATAGGAGAACTGTTACTCCTGGCCGCTATGGACTGGGCTATGGAGTTAAAGACTCGTATCGTTACCCTTGAGGTTCGCGCCTCCAACACCGCTGCCCAGAATCTCTATTTAAGGTATGGCTTCACCCGGGTAGGCGTGCGTCGAGGCTACTACACTGATAATAGAGAAGATGCCTTAGTTATGTCCACCGAAGATATTTCTTCAGCCGCCTTTCAGAGGCGCTTCCGACAGTTGAGGAGAGCTCTCGCCCAAAAACTGGGAATAGCTGGCTATCAAATTGCCCGCTAGCTATCCAAGATGGAAGATTCTTTATCTTCTCCCGCCGAAGAAAATGTCAGTTATGCTGGGGTATTTCGTTTGGGGTTCTGTTGTCCCTGTCTTAGACAGGAGCCACTTTTCAAGTCCTTCACGGCTCTGGGTGAGTTTTTCTTTCAACTTCGCCATATCAATATTAGCCATGTAGCTGCTTGACTTATATTTCTTGGCCATACCGAGCTGATGATTGAAATCTTCGGCTATCGCAAAAGCATCGCTTAGAGTACTCTGTAATGACTGGTCGAGAAAGTCCAGCTTATTTTTATCTATCTGCCAGCTCGTGGTGATAAACCTTTTAGCCTGCCAGTTCAAGGTTAAGACATCGGCAAGCCTGAGATTAAATCTCACTTCAGCCAGCAGGCTCTCGACAATTTGCTGCTGTGTTGTTGCTGGTGAGCGTCTCCGCCTGAAGACAAACTGCAATACTAGGAGTCCGATTATCACAGCAAAAATCAGAATAGTTTGTCCAGTATCCCCGAAATCCATAAGTTTCTCCTTACCTCGGTTCTGGGAAGCTCAATAACATCCTATCTAAGCATACCATATATTCGGGAGTGTTTATCAACTTTCTGAAGCAAGTTTACCGCCGCTTGCCCAGTTGTGCTTGGGGTTATCCTTGATGATAATAGTGATATGCTCTGGAGAGATACCGAGCTTTGCGGTCATCACCGAGGTTATTCCCTCGGCGAGCTGTTTCTTCTGTTCAATGGTGCGTCCTTCCCACATCTCAACGGTAACTACTGGCATGGCATTCTCCTTTTTGATATATCTCGTTAGTCAAACACAATTACGTTGCGCAGTCCCTCTCCCTTCAAAGAAGACTGCACTGCCTCGTTAATCCTGCTCAGCGGATACCGGCCGGTGATGAGTTCGTCCAACTTTAGGCGTCCTGCCTTGTAAATTTCCACATACCGTGGGACATCCAGTTGCAGTCGAGTCGACCCCATCATGCTACCGGTAAGCACTTTCTCCATGATGAATTCCATCGCGGTGAACTTGGACAAATCCCCCATGGCGATTCCGACGACAACTACCATACCACGCTGAGCTACCATCGAAGCGCCCTGACGCACCGCTTCAATGCTCGGTGTCATAATAAAGGCATAGTCAACCCCTCTCCCATCCGTCATATCCCTTACCGCCTGTACTGGGTCCTTTACTTTGGCGGAGTTGAGGGTATGGGTTGCCCCAAAAGTCTTAGCCAACTTGAGCTTGCTATCCACGATGTCCACGGCGATAATCGGATGGGCTCCGGAGAATGCCGCTCCTTGCAGGGCATTGACGCCAACACCCCCGATGCCAAATACGGCGACACTCTCGAAGGGTCTGACCTGGGCGCGGTTAATCACTGCCCCGAACCCGGTTATGACAGCACAGCCTAGGAGGGCTGCCCTATCCATAGGCATGTCATCGGGAATCTTGGCACACTGGTATTCCCCGAGAACGACATACTCAGCGAAGCTACCCACGGGTCCAGACAGCGGGGCGATAGGTACTCCTTTCTTGGTATGGAGGTGTGGTGGCGAAGGTTTGTTGTTCTGGCAGAAGTTGCGGAGCCCCAACATACAGTTGACGCAATGCCCGCAACCCCCTGAGACTGGTGCCATAACAACATGGTCGCCCGGCTTTACCGAGGTGACCCCCGGTCCCACTTCGTCCACATAGCCTGAACACTCGTGACCAGCCACCCCAGGCAATTTTGCCGGCAAATCGCCCATAAGCATATGAAGGTCACTGTGACAGATAGCTGTTGCCGCCATGCGGACTTTCACTTCTCCCGGCCCCGGTGGGTCTATATCTACCTCTTCTACCACTAATGGTTTTTTTACTTCGTATAAGACGGCTGCTTTCATAGAACCTCCTCGGATGATGTTTTAGACAGTGCGCTTATTATAGTTTTGAGTGGCTACATTGTCAATTTAGCTCTTTATAAACCCATCCCCCTTGCCCCCCTCCCCTCATTAAGGGGAAGGGGGGAGTGTAGTAAAAGAG
>Ga0209314_10000749_pt1 | contig 14766 bp, 13 predicted proteins | sample I19B2metaG_FD_184146 | JGI IMG/M metagenome (GOLD analysis project Ga0209314, IMG submission 184146) | Lake sediment bacterial and archeal communities from Gulf of Boni, Indonesia to study Microbial Dark Matter (Phase II) - ​I19B2 metaG... | ecosystem: Environmental > Aquatic > Freshwater >...
AGTATTGACCATGAACGGTTCCCCGCATTGCCTTCAACTTCACTTCGCTGTGGAACAAGCAGTCAAGCAGACACGGTCCAGACTCAGGCCAAGACATTTTGTTGTTGAGAAAGGAGTGGTACGCGAAGTTGATCGTCACGTTGTTTGGCTGGCCAGACATCTCGCAGACCTAGGCCTGCTTCTCGAGTGTGGCAGGAAAGTCGCCCCGGGTGCTAGCCAAGGTCGAAAGGCTTAACAGATCTTCCGAGAGACATCATCTTGTGCTGAAATTGGAACTGAAAGTTGTCAAAATAGTGACTCCCAAAGACGTGCAGCTGATTCTGGGCACATCTCACTTCATTAAGTCAGTGGAAGACCTCTACGAAGCCATTGTCGGATCAGTGCCAAACGCCAAGTTTGGAATCGGCTTCTGCGAAAGTTCGGGGCCCTGCCTAGTGAGGGGTGAAGGAAATGACTCTGAGCTAACGGAACAGGCGAAGAAGAACGCTTTCGCTCTCAGCTCGGGCCACAGCTTCATCATACTACTGAAGGATGCGTATCCAATTAACGTTCTTAATGCGGTAAAGATGGTTCCGGAGGTCTGTACTATTCATTGTGCGACAGCGAACCCTGTGGAAGTCGTGGTGGCTGAGACCGAACAAGGGAGAGGAATACTTGGAGTAGTAGATGGCTTAAGATCAAAAGGCATTGAGACTCAAAGCGATGTCGAGGAGAGAAAGAAGTTTCTCAGAAAGATAGGATACAAACTCGGTTAGCTCACACGAGGCTCGGAAAACCCTTTTCTTCATCCGAAGCCCAAGTGGGGCAAGGGAGCAGAGACATGCGACGATTCAAAATGAAGCAAGTCGACGTCTTCACCAACCGTCCGCTCACTGGGAACCCACTCGCAGTATTCTTGGACGGCAGGGGCCTAAGCTCTGAGGAGATGCTTTCCACCGCTAGAGAGATGAATCTTTCAGAGACAACGTTTGTTCTGCCACCGGTTGAAAAAGCAGCAAACTACAAGGTCCGCATATTTACTCCCGCGAAGGAGATCCCCTTCGCAGGCCATCCGTCCATTGGCACAGCTCATGCCTTGATTGAAGACGGAAGAATAGCCTTGGACAAGGGAGCTACTGTTGTGCGCCAAGAGGTAGGCATAGGCGTTCTTCCGATCGAGATTGAGTCGACCGCGAATGGAAGACGCGTGATTACTATGACGCAGGGAAAACCCAAGCTCGGTCGAATCATAGAGGACGTCCAGAGCGTTGCTGACGCGTTGGGAATACCGAAAGCGGAGATTGCGGACGCCAGACTGCCCATTCAGATCTCATCGACAGGATTGGATCAGCTCATGGTACCAATCCGATCCCTTGAGAGGGTTCGCCGGCTCTCTCCCAGCTTTGATAGAATAGGGGAGCTGGAGAGGAAGCTGGGTGTACTGGGTATGCTTATCTTCACTCTTGAAACCTCCATTTCTGAAGCATCGGTTCATGCGAGATTCTTCGCTCCAGCATCCGGCGTCCCAGAAGACCCAGCCACCGGAAGCGCCGCTGGAGCTCTCGGCGTCTATCTTACGAGCCACAAGGTGTTCGGCCTTCAGAATCCAATATCCTTCACAGTGGAACAAGGCCTGGAAATCCACAGGCCAAGCATGATCCACGTGTCAGTGCAGCATGAGGCAGGTATTCCAAGCCTAGTGAAGGTTGGGGGAGAAGCTGTTACGATACTGGACGGAGAGCTCCTTCTGCCCTAAGGCTACGGGAAGCAACGGTCAGATGGAGCCGCTCATCGCTCCATATATGAAGATAGATCCCAGTACAGCAAGAAAGATGCCGCAGCCTCCCAACACAATTCTATACACATGATCGGTCATGTACCGTCTACTCTTGCTGACAGACCACGAAAGAAAAGTATACCATGATAGGTCAGACATCCAATGCGATAAGAAGAATACTGCTACCCCAATCAGGCCAGCGATCTCCAATCCCTTCACCGTGAACACGTTTCCGACTGTTGCCCACCACACGTAGAAGTACGGGTTTACGGAGCTGGCCAAGATGCCAGCTAGCACCGGATGTGACGACACAGATTTGGACTCGTTAATTGTCGCAGGAAATTCGGCATGTCCGCTGGCCTTCAACAAGCCAAGACTCATCCAGAAAAGAAAGCTACCTCCAACGAATCCCACCGCAGTCCGAACAAGCTGAATGCCAATGAAGGTACTCAATCCGAGAACAAGCGCCATCTCCAATGGCGCCTCCAACAACGCGTGCCCCAGAATTATCTGGGGCCCCACCTTCCAGCCTTTTCTTGCAGCTTGAAGAACAACGGCAACAAAGACTGTTCCGGGCATCAGGGCACCTGAGAAACCCGCCATGAAGGAGGCGCCTGCTAGAAATATGAGTTCCTCGAAGCCCAGGTAACCATCACCACAAGCCTATGACTTGGACACTTTCCTGCTCTTAAGTTGCGTCGGACAGCTTTCCAAAGCCTCTACTGTTCACCGATCTGAGGAAAGGTTATGCCCTTCACCGGATCTCTCCTTACCTAGAGAGAGGAGAACTTGTCTGAGAACAGCGCGTTGCCAGCGGAAATCGAGGAGCAGGTAGCCGAACTGCCGCAGACGCACGCTCTCTACTACGACGACCCCTATCTCCAGACCTTTGAAGCAAGAATCCTCAAGTCCATCGTGATTGGAGCCCACTCCTATGTCATACTTGACAGGACAGCATTCTTCCCGGAAGGGGGCGGCCAACCTGGAGACCAAGGAACAATAGAAGCGCAGGGAACCATGTTTGAGGTGATCGATACCAAGCCTGCTGGTCAAGCAACTGTGCATATCCTAGATCGACCTTTTCAAGACGGAGACATCTCGGTCAAAGGTTCAATCGACTGGCCGCGACGATACAGCAACATGAAACACCATACCGCAGCCCACATAGTCTTCTCAGCTGTGAGAAATGTTCTGAACATGAAGGACCTTCGCTACATGGGCTTTCAGATAAGCAGAGACCGTGTGCGGATTGATCTGAATCGTGAGGAGTCAATAACCCCAGAACAATTACGTGAGATCGAAGCGACCGCGAACCAGATTGCTCTCAAGCAGCTCCCTGTGAGAACTAGCTCCACAACCCGAGATGAAGCGGTCAAGAGGTTTGGAGGCGAACTGGGCCTGACAGAGGTTACTCCAACCGGCGATGTACGCCTTGTGGAGATTGGTGATCAAGATGTTAGCCTGTGCTGTGGGACACATGTTAGATCCACGATTGAGGTGGCCCCGATCAAAATCCTAGGAAGACTGAGGCTTCAGAAAGGGATTGAGAGGTTGGAGGTGTCCGCATCGGAGTATGGCTATGCAGAATTCTCGAGGAATTCCGAGGCGGTTTCGAAACTGACCAGCCTGCTCGACAGTGATATCAAAGATATCGTGCCCAAGGTGCAACAGTTACTCACGGAAAGAGAAAGGATGAAAGATGAACTGAGAAAAATGAGAATGACAGTTGCTGAATCAGAAGCTCTGCAGTATCTGTCAGATGCTGAGCAGATCGGTGACCTGAGAGTGGTCTCAAGAGCTTTGAAGGATGTGGATGCGGATGTCCTGAAAAGAATGGCACTGAAGATCACATACAACGATCAGGATTCGGTCGCTGTCTTGGGAAGCTCTGATGGAGCCACTCATGTGGTTGCAGCGGTAGGGTCGAACCTTGTTAAGAGAGGAATCAACGTTAGCGCGATGGTAACGGCTGCGGCGGCAAAAATAGGCTGCAGGGGGGGAGGAGCAGACAATTTGGCTCAGACAGGAGGAATTCCTGCAGATAGGCTTACGGAGTTCATGCAGGAACTGCGAGAAACGATCATTCGCGACGCCTCCAGAAGACCATGAACGTCTGGACAATCGGCTGGCTCTGTGACTAATTACCGCAAATCCTCACGCGCCGGGTCACGATACAATCTTAATAGATAGCGTCAGATACGGGCGTCACATGCGAAGGCGAATCACTGTCGGTGTGATCGGTGACTTCAATCCTCAATATGACTCGCACAGGGCTACCAACCTAGCTCTCCGTCATGCAGCGATTCGTCTCGAAGCTTCCATTGACGTGGAGTGGATACCAACTCCTTCCCTGGAGAAACATGTGGAAGGAAAAATCGACAAATTCGATGTGCTACTATGCGCTCCCGGCAGTCCCTACAGAAGTATGAACGGAGCTCTCAACGGCATCCGATTCGCTAGAGAGTCTAATCGACCCTTTCTGGGAACCTGTGGAGGGTTCCAGCACGTTGTTATCGAGTATGCGCGGAATGTCATGGGGTTCGTGGATGCACAGCATGCAGAAGAAAAACCTGACGCACCTCTCCTCCTCGTTACGCCTCTGTCCTGTTCGCTCGTCGGGAAGATTGAGAAGATCAAGATAAGCTCTGGCTCCCGTGCCTTCGAGATATATGGCAAGGGAGAGAGCGAGGAACGGTTCAACTGCAACTTCGGCCTGAACCCGGCCTACAGGGAAATGATGGAGGAGGCGGGCCTGCGTGCATCAGGCTTCGACCAGACCGGTGAGGTCAGGATCCTAGAGCTGCCGAATCACCTCTTCTACCTTGCGACGCTCTTCGTACCACAGATGACCTCATCTGAGCAACGGCCTCATCCAGTCATATGTTCGCTGCTGGAAGCCGCATCCAAGTTCCAAGAGTCGCGTCAGCATCGAAACACAAGACTATGAACCACAAGAATTTGCCACTCTGGCCACGCTGTTCTACCGGTGCTTCAAATTGCCTATTCAAAAATCCATCGAAAGCTCTTATTACCTTACCTTACATCGAAACGTTTGATATCGGTATTCGCGGGAAGAGCGGCATATATGAGTCTAGTAAGCTTTGATGAGTTCAAGAAACTTGACATGCGAATCGGTACGATAGCACAGGTCGAGAAAGTTCCGAGAACAGAGAGGCTGTACAAGATCATTGTGGATCTCGGAGAATTGGGCCGGAGACAAACGGTTTCAAGTCTTGTGGGCTACTACACAGCTGAGGAACTTGTTGGCAAGAGAATAGTGTTCTTAACTAATTTGAAGCCCACGAAGTTTGCCGGTGAGCCTTCTGAGGGAATGCTTCTTGCCGCTGAGAAAGGAGAGAAGCTCGTGCTTCTGACGACAGACATGGAAATCGTGAACGGGGCAAATGTGACATGAACAATCCTTATTTCGCATCCAGCCGTATTTATCGCTGGGAGCGACCGGATTTGGGGTGCAGCTAATGCCTCGAAAAGGCTCGACCGAGCAGGACATGCTTCAGGTCGTTAACGGCGTTGGGGAAGAGGGGATACTTCAGTCGGAACTGTGGAAGAGGCTAAAGGCTGATAGCAGGGAAGGGTCGAGGGCCGTCCTAAGGTTAGAGAAGAAGGGTCTCATCGAGAGAAGACGAGAACTTCATGGTGGACGTTGGACCTTTAGAGTTCTGTCGAAACGAAAGCTTTCACGTATTGATTCGATCGTCGATGTACCCTGTGCATTCTGCGAAGATGAATCCAAATGCGGACAGTCAGCGATCGTGACCCCCAGCAAATGCGTGAAGCTTACTTTTTGGCTTGAAGGAATCCCTCTACCTCAACCTTCGCCACAGATACCTGCTGGAGTCCGGCCGACTGGAGCTTGATATTTGTCTGAGCGCTGGAAGCAGGATAGAAGAAGAGATCAATTCTATAGACTCGCGAAGAAGCAGGGATACAGAAGCAGGTCAGCATTCAAACTTCTCCAGATGATTAGGAAACATCAGTTCATGAAGACAGGGGACAAGGTTGTCGACATTGGAGCCGCCCCGGGGGGATGGCTTCAGGTCTCTCGACAGATTGTTGGAAAAGAAGGATTTGTTCTCGGCCTTGACATAGAGCCAATCGCACAGTTTCCATGGGCAAATGTCAAGACAATTCTCGCAGATGTAACCGATGAATCCACCCCATCGCTTATTCTGGATCAAACAGGCTCTCAAGTTGATGTTGTGATCTCAGATGTTTCACCGAAGATAAGTGGGGCATGGGATGTTGACCATGCCAGACAATTGCACCTGGCAGAAAGATCTCTTGAGATCGCAAGGAGAACACTAAGGAGGAAAGGAAACTTCCTCTGCAAACTCTTCCATGGGCCCAATCTGAAGACATATGAGAACGCCGTGGCCGAACACTTTCAACAGGTCCGATTCGTAAAGCCCCCCGCAAGCAAACAGAAAAGCTCAGAGATCTACATACTTGCTGTAGGCTTCAGAGGTTGAACCTTGGCCTGCAAAATCCTTCTGACCGGAACACCTGGGATCGGTAAGACCACCGTTCTGAGGAAGATTGCCGACGAGTTGAAGCAGAGAGGAATCTTGGTCGGCGGAATGATTACTGAAGAGGCGAGGGAGGGCAATGTGCGAATAGGGTTCAAGCTCCGCGACATTTCATCCGGGAGAGAGGGATGGTTAGCGTCAACAAAGGGAAGGCAAGGGCCCAGAATCGGCAAATACGTCGTGGATCTTGAGGGATTGGTGGAGGTTGGCGTGCGAGCGATCGCAGATGCTCTTCATGACCCAAAAATAGCCGTGGTTCTCATTGATGAGTTAGGCCCGATGGAACTCCTCAGCAAAGAGTTCAAGACAACGGTTAAACAGAGCATTGCCAGCACCAAGGCGGTAATAGGCACAATCCACTACCGGGCGACTGACCCTCTGCTTCAGGAGATTAGAAGAGCAGAAGACATCAAGATACTGGTCATAACGATGGAGAACCGGGACGATCTGCACCTGAAAATCATAGACGAGTTGACGCAGGCCCGACTGGTGAAGAGGAACCTGTCTGACTAGGAAAAGAGATTAATCCTGTAACTCAGCTTTCAGTCATTGGACTAGGAAGACATGACAAAAGACATGTTTGGAGGGCGACAACGTTTAGCAGCGTGATATGCGGAGTGGATGACGCTGGGAGAGAGCTGGATCTGCCAGCTCCCCAACAGGCAGCGTAATAGGTCCACTCGTGATCGCAGGTGTCTCAATTCGAGAGAAAAGAATACCTGAAGTTGTGTCAATCGGCGTGAAAGATTCGAAGATGCTCAGCGCCAGACAGAGGACCCGCCTTGCGGCAGAGATCAGAAAAATCGCACAAGACATCTCGACAGTCGAACTGCAGCCGAAGGAGATTGACGGATTTGTAATTGATGGTAGAAAGCTTAGGAAGTTGAACTACCTTGAGGCCACTGCCATGGCGACGGTGATCGGCAGGTTGAATCCAACAGTTGCATATGTTGATTCTTCTGATGTTTTGCCTGAAAGATATGCGACAGATATTCAAAGCCATCTTCCAAGAAGAATCAAGATTGTCTCAGAGCATCATGCAGATCGAAAGTATCCTGTGGTCAGTGCAGCATCAATCATAGCCAAAGTGACAAGGGATCAAAGGATAGATGAGCTGGCAGCCAAATACGGGAGCTTTGGAAGTGGCTATCCATCTGATGATCGAACAATCCGCTTCTTGAGAGAGTGGATGGCAAGCCATGGATCCTTTCCGGCTTTCGTGAGAAAATCGTGGAAAACGATTGCGCGATTGGAGCAGGAACCAGGGCAGACGAAGCTGTAACCGATATCCGATGCCTTTGGCCATGCGATTGAAGAGCCGATTGCTTCTCTTTTTGCGCATTGAGAGAAAGCATTACCTTTTGTAGACCATAGAAACCATTATGTGATCGCGGTCAAAAGGCTCAAGTCTAAGCATAGACTTGACTTCAAAACCTCTTTGACTGAGCGTTTTCAATTCCTTTTCAAAGACCTCTGGTGGCGAAAGCGTTACGTCGATGCTTCGAGACTTTATCGCTAACATTGCGCCTGAGCCGCTCTTCAGGTATAGGTCCGCATTGTCGGATAGGATTCTTGCCTGGTCGGGTTGCGCTATGTCACAGTACATCGAGCCGACTCCTCTGACAATTTGGCTGTAGCGTTCAGGGAACCTTGCATCTTCCAGTACCGGGTAGACATTTCTTCGTCCGCTGCACAGGTTGGAGATAAGCTCTCTCATGGCTCTGGAGGCAAAATCAACACAGAAGACTGCGCCTTCTATGCCAACTATGTCGCTCACATGAGAGGCGGTGGTCCCAGAGGCTGCTCCAAGATACAGGATTCTGGTCCTAGGAGTGATTGGGACGGAGCTGATTCCTTTGAGTATTGCTGCGGCCAGTTTGCTTCGGTAGGCGTCCCAGACTCTATACTCCTTTCGAGCGAGTCGTATCAGTCTCTCTCCGTAGACGCTCTTGCCTGGGTCAAGGTTCAGGGTTGCGAGATGCTTGGAGCCGTCCTCCAGCTTGGCCCAATAGACACCTTTGAATTGTGTGTGCGGTTCAACGCTTACGTTGGGCATGCCTTCCCCTCTCAGGGGGAGTCTTGTACTTCTCAGCGATCTCCTTGAGTTTCTTATCCAGTCTCTCTTTCAGAAGATCACCTTTGAACTCCCCGCCGAAAAAGTCCAGCCTGGCTGCGATTGCGAGACTTCCTGACAGGGCTCTAGCTATCTTTCCTCTCTGCCAGCGCGGAGATTGATGAATTGGACCGTACTGGAATATCGCTCCATGTTTCGGAGGTCGCGCTCCCGTCCTCAAAGATCTAAACAGAGCCTTCTCAGCGCCTAGGACCTGAATCGTGCTCGCAGGCATCATCGCCAAATTCTCCAGACTACCTGCTATGGATGTGAGTCGAGCCGAAATCACTGGTCCAACAAGACTATTCATGTTGGCAGCTACCTGGCTCATCACCAACTCGACATATCCTGCCAGTTTCTCCCTGAACTTCATTAACTCCAGCCAATCCGTGCAGAATGACCTCAGCCACTCCAGATCCTCTTCCGAGACATCGGCACCCATCGACCGGTAAGCGGCCTCAGCAATGGCTTTGGCTCTTTCTTCAGGAAGCCCCTTCTCTATCAGAGCTTTCTCAGAGAAACCATCTCTCTTTCCGAGATCTGAGACAAGCCTTGCGTAGGTGTCATGCTTCTCGACCAGCCTATCCATCTCCGGAAAGTGCAGCCCATACCATTCACGCATTCTCCCTGCAAGAAGGTTCAGCGTCTTATCCATGTCATCTATTGCGCGAACGGCCTGAACCGCATGAAGATCTCTTCTGCCAACAGCGATCGTTACCGCGGCCTTCGCCATTTGGACAGATATTTCCCTGACTAGATTGTCATAATCCTCCTTGTTTTTGAAGACCCGTAGATTCACTGCTATTGTTGGAAGTTTGTCTCGGAACTTCTCAATGACCTTTGGCGATCGCTCAACTTCCACTTCCATGGCGAAGCCCTCTTTGATCGCCTGAGCGAGAGCTGAATTCTCAGAAACCAAAACATTGAATTTCCTCTTTGGAATCTCCTTCAGCACTTCTGAGAGTTCTTCTATCATCTTTCCGGAACGAAGCTCTTCAAGCTTTGAGGCAATCCTCTCCTTGTCTTTACCGAACAGCCTCTTCTCCACTACCTTACCTTTGGCGTCAAGAACGAACAACCCTATTGGGGACTCAGCTAAGTATGCCTTCAACTCCTTTTCCTCCACGCAAATCATTAGCCTCTCAGATCCGAGGCTTCAGAGACCACTAGCGTTATTTCCCATGCTTCAATAAACGTTTCCAACACAGTGAGATTGGATGGGACGAGGTATCGAGACAGAGATCGCCGGGCTCCGACTTAGGAACCCGTTCATTTTGGCGGCGGGAATACTTGGCATTACTGGGCATTCGCTCAGAAGGGTTGCTGAAGCAGGCGCAGGGGCTGTGGTGACAAAATCCCTTGGACTGGAGCCTCGAGTAGGCTATCCGAACCCAACCATTGTCGAGGTTCAGGGCGGGTTGCTCAATGCCATGGGCCTTCCGAATCCTGGGATTGATACGCTTAAGGAGGAGGTGGAGGAAGTGAGGAAAACCGGTGTCCCAGTCATAGCGAGTGTTTTTGGATGCCGTGGAGAAGACTATGCCGAAGCAGCGAAGAAGGCGGAGGAGGCTGGAGCGGACGCGGTTGAACTCAACGTGTCCTGTCCCCATGTGGAGGAGGTGGGCGCACAGATCGGCCAAGACCCGGATCTTGTCGCGTCCGTCACGGCTTCTGCGAAACGAAGCACGAAATTGCCGGTCATAGTAAAGCTCACCCCAAACATCACAAGCATAGTGGAGATTGCGAAGAAGGCTGTGGAGGGAGGAGCTGACGCCATCACAGCGATCAACACCGTCAAAGCGATTGCCATAGATGTGGATGTGCAGAAGCCGATTCTGGCAGCGGAAATGGGCGGCCTTTCCGGACCAGCCATCAAGCCAATCGCGTTAAGATGCGTCTACGAAATTCGCAAGGCGGTAGATGTTCCAATCATAGGCTGTGGAGGTGTGGCGACTTGGAGTGACGCCGTGGAATTCTTTCTTGCTGGAGCGACAGCAGTCCAAGTTGGAACGGCCATAATGTACAGGGATCTTGACATATTCACAGAGCTGCAGATTGGTTTGAGACAATACCTAGAAAGGAAAGGTTACGAAAGTGTTAGCCAGTTGACCGGGCTGGCGTGCAGAGAAAAGGTTGTTTGATCTGCAAATCAAGCCAAAGATCATCTATTCTTGATCACCTTGCCTCCGACAATAACCCTATCAATCTTGATCGATCTCAGCTTCTCAGGGGACACCTTGAATGGATCACTCGAAAGAACAATCAAGTCTGCAAGCCTCCCTTCGGTTATTGATCCCTTGTCATTCTCCTCAAAGCTCGCGTAAGCCGCGTTCACGGTGTACATCTGCAAGGCCTCTTCGACCGATATTCGTTCATCAGGCAGGAATCCAGCCCTCGTGACACCAGCCCACATCCCCTCCAACGGATCTAGATGTTCGACAGGGCAATCAGAGCCGGCAGATGCCACTAATCTCTTGAACAATGTCTTGAAAGGGTAAATCCATTTCTCTCTTCGTTTACCTACCCGATCCTTCGCCCAGAAGTCTGAAGTGACAAACGCCGGTTGCACTGAAGCAATCACTTTCATCTCTGCCATCCTATCGATCTGCTCAGGGCTGATTATTGAGGCGTGTTCTATTCTGTGCCGGTGGTTCTTTCTCGGCGTCTTCTTCTGAGCCTCTTCAATTGCGTCAAGCGCCAGTTCTATGGCATGATCTCCTATCGCGTGAATCGCCAGCTGGTAGCCAGAGTCGTGAGCCTTGCTCACAAGTTGCCGCACCTCTTCCTCTTGGTAGAGGAGGAGACCTTTGTTGGTTGGATCGTCGGCGTATGGTTCCTTCAATGCGGCGGTTCGGCCGCCTAAGGAGCCGTCTAGCAGCATTTTCACGCATCCGACTCTCAGCCAGCTGTCTCCGAAACCTGTTCCGATTCCCAGGCCGATCAAGTGATCCAGAAGTTCCACCGGTATTCCCATGTAGACTCGGACTCCGAGTCTGCCCGTGGCTCGGGCCTGTTGAAGCGCCTCCATGTAGGCCGAATTCCTGAGCAGGGCGTGAACGGAGGTGAGTCCTGCTGAGAGAGCTTTCTGACTTGCAGCATCTATCGCCTCTACAAGTTCCTCTTTTGTTGGCGGAGGAACATGATTCCAGACCAGTGGCATTGCTTCGTCACGAAGGATGCCTGCGGGCTCGCCGGTTTCAGGGTCCTTGTCGATTTGGCCTCCTTGTGGGTCCGGTGTCTCTTTTGAGACATTGGCGATTTGAAGTGCTGGGCTGTTGGCCACAGCTATGTGACCGCAGACTCGATTGAGTATTACGGGGTTCTGTGGCGAAACCTTGTCAAGGTCGTGTCTGTTTGGATACCGTTTCTCTTTGAGTCTCTCTTGATCCCAAGATCTTCCTGTGATCCATTTTCCAGGCCGGGTTGCCTTTGCCACTGCTCCAACCTTTGCCTGTATATCTGCAATAGACCTGGCATCTCTGAGATCGATTCTCTTGAGAGAAAGGCCGTAGTCAATGAAGTGTATGTGCGCGTCAATCATTCCTGGCACCACTGTTCTTCCGCGCAGATTGATGACCTTGGTCCTTCTGCCGACCAGTCGCTTTATCTCAGAGTTCTTTCCTGTGGCGATGATTCTCTCGCCTGCAATAGCGACGGCTTCTGCTCTCTCGGTCTTCCTGTCCATCGTTACGATGTTTCCTTTCAGAAGAACCAGATCACAGCCCATCCTTTGCCGGGACATTGGCAATCACATTCCACCATCCGAAGTATGGTTGATGAAATTCCATGTTTCTATGTAATTGAGTTGTGTGTAAGGTGTGCAGGCTCGAGGCGCGCGCGCGCTCGAGGAGAAGTCTTAAATAGGAGTTTCTCGTCTTGTGCAGGAACTTCGCTGACAGTAATCCGAGGCTCACACCGATTGGTATAAGCTTCGTGAAAAGGGAATCCCGATCCGGGATCGAAGTCAACGGATCGCTACGCCCTGCCTCGGTTACACCTTCATTTTCATGATTCACGGGACACGAAGTCAGGTGTAACGTCTGGCCCAGCTATTTTCCATCGCGCTTCTCGAAGAGAACCGGTATTGCGGGCCCGTCGGGAGTTGAACCCGAGACTCCCGGGTCGCTTCCGGCCTACGGTAAAAGCCTCACCGACCTTGCCTAGACAAGGGGTTGTCACCGGTGCTCTACCTTTTCAGGACCCTTTAGGGATCTGGCTGAGCTACGGGCCCACGAAGAAGGGAGAACTCTCGGCAGTCAATAAAAGCTTTTGTGAACTCCAAAATGGTTCAGAATAGCAGCGTTCGAGATCGGCTTTGGATTCCAGAGACATCCTGATTGGCGTTGAGGAGACTACGCTGATTAGAGACAAGTTTTTTTAGATTCGATTGTCAGGATTCGGTTTGGGGCCCGTAGCTCAGACCGGATAGAGCAGTAGGCCGGAGAGGACTGAACCTCCTAAGCTGAGTTGGCGAAAGCTAAAGGCCCGGGGTTCAAATCCCCGCGGGCCCGCCACAGAGGCAGAGATCACATCAATTCGAAGAGGTTGATGTTCCAACCGAGTACAGCGCAGTGTACTATTTCGGCTTCAGCGCAAGCTTCTTCTTCCTTCGGATTCCCAGAATCGTCGTGACTGTGACTGCTGCCGCGACCAGCGCGATGACGGAAAGTATCAGCCCTACCCTGGACATTCGCGTAGTGATTTGCAGAGTGCCTGCCAAGGTGGTCATAAGCGATGTGGCTGCAGTTGTCGTCATTGATTTCTCTTTCTTGTAGACGATTTTGCCGCCTACGATCGTGGTCTCTGCCTCCAAGTTCTTCAGCTGGCTGGGAGCCATTGAATATAGGTCATGGGACCAGATAACGAGATCAGCCACTTTTCCCTCTTCAATTGAACCTTTGATATCCTCTTCGAAGGAGGCATACGCTGAACCCATGGTGTGTATCCTCAGAGCGTCTTTCAAAGTGATACGTTCTCCTGGTGAAGGCGTATATCCTGACTCTGTGGTTCTGGTTACGGCTCCTAGAAATGCCCACTTTGGTTCAAGCATGATTGTAGCAGGAACATCGCATCCAAAGGCAAGGTGAATGCCCATATCTAGCATCGCTCGTATTGGCATAAATCGTTGCATCATTTTCTCGTCAGTTGAGCCTCTGTAACCATCGGCGTAGAAGGAGATCCATTGTGGCTGTGTCGACACAATCACCCCCAGCTTCTTGATGCGTTCCAGTGCCTCAACAGTAGGGTAGAGGACGTGTTCCAGCCTGTGCCGATGATTCTCTCTCGGAGTTTCCTTCAGAGCCGCTTCTATCGCGTTCAGAGCCATATCGATCGCTCTGTCTCCTCCGACATGGAATGCGACCTGAAAACCGGCTTTGTGCAGGGTCGCGACTATTCGGTCAAGAGTTTCTTGATCGTGGTACAGATACGAGCGGCTTGCAGCTGGGAGGCTGGCATCGTACATTAGGCATGTGCCTGCGGCGGGCCCCCCGTCCACTGCCAGCTTCCAACCTCCGAAAGACAGCATCTCCGTTTTGAAAGACTTCACAGTCGCAAGAAGGTTACCGGCAGCTTCCAGGGACTCAACGTATTCCATCAGACACAATCTCATCATGAGATCATTGCTTTCCGCCATCTTCTCGTAAATCCAAACATGCCTCGGTGCAGCCACTATTACATCCTGACCACTTGTATAACCCGCAGCCAAGCACAAATCCTGTCCTCTTTTGACATCGTCAGCGAGCTCTTTGTTAGTCCGCGACCCGTACCCTGCCGCCATCTTGCCAACAAGATTTTCGGCGGGGTAGTGAAATAGAATCCCGGTCGGCTCATTAGTGGCAGGATCCTTTGCGATTACTCCTCCGTAAGGATTCGGAGTGTTCTTGTCTATGCCTGCCAGTCGAAGCGCGTAGCTGTTCACGACAGCGTACTGGCCACTCGAATGTCGAAGATACACTGGGTTGTTCGGTGAGACCGCATCAAGCGCCCATCGGTCTGGTGTTTCCTTCATTGAGAGATGGAAACCTTGATTTCCTGAGATCCATCCGCCTTTTGCTGTTGTCTTTGCTCTCTCTCCCACTGACTTGAGGAGATCTGCTTTTGAACGAACGTTTGGAAAGCGGATGTTCAGAAATCCTTCCCAAAACTGGCGACCATGATACATGACATGAATGTGAGAATCCACTAATCCTGGAGTGGCAGTCTTTCCCTTCAGGTCCAGGACCGTGGTCTGTGGACCCACGAAACCTTTCACATATTCGTTCTTTCCAAGCGCAGCTATCTTCCCATTCCTAACAGCGACTGCCTCTACAATCGTGTCCTTGGAATCCACGGTTATTATCTTACCATTG
>Ga0209314_10000751_pt1 | contig 14749 bp, 13 predicted proteins | sample I19B2metaG_FD_184146 | JGI IMG/M metagenome (GOLD analysis project Ga0209314, IMG submission 184146) | Lake sediment bacterial and archeal communities from Gulf of Boni, Indonesia to study Microbial Dark Matter (Phase II) - ​I19B2 metaG... | ecosystem: Environmental > Aquatic > Freshwater >...
GGAGAGACCCTGAACTCAGGATCACGAGGTTGGCGCCTCTGTCTAGGCATCTCTCGCCGAAATGCCAAGCAGCCTCACGATTCGCTGCTTCCACAACGACATCAGGTCTCAAATCCAGAAGCTCATTCAGATCACCACAGGCCTTGCAGCCCAGCTCATCTGCCAACCTTCTGGCCGCGTCTGGTTTTGGCACATCCAGAACTCCAGCCAGCTCGTAATGTCCGCAGGCTCGGGAATGTATAGCTCTGGCCAAGTAGGATCCAATTGCGCCACACCCGATGATTGCCACTCGCATCGCTTTCCTTCCTGAGTTTGACGGGCTTGCCGCCTCAACAGTCAAAGAGCTCAGCTCACGATGGATATGTGAATCCTGCCTTTTCAATGATCTCGTTCCATGTTCACGCGTTACTGAAGGATCTGGAGATGCTCCGGGAGGCTCTTCGAATGGCGTCTCCGTGGTGGTATACGGAGTAGCTAGAGGCGCCTAGCTCGACCTATCAGATTCATATCGTAGAAGAGCAATGTTCTGTAATGCGTTTCGAATCACTTGGAAAGGAATTAGGATGAGTGAAGTTGCTGCCGGAGACATAATGATCAAGAATTTGCACACGGTCTTGGATGATAGGAAGGTTGCGTTTGCCAGGCTGACTATGCTTCGGAACAACATTGGGGCTCTTCCGGTCATAAACCGAAACAATGTTCTCGTCGGAATAGTGACTCAAAGAGACATCGACTTGGCTGGCAATGACACCTCTGATCTCTTGGTATCTGACTTGATGACTCGCAATCTGATCACGGCGAAAGAGACCACTCCGCTGCGCTGGGTAGTTGAGCAGATGATCAAGACGGGCATCCAGAGAATTCCTGTTGTGGATGACAAGTCGAAACTACTCGGATTGGTCACCCAAACCTCGGTCATCAAAGCCGCGTTGATGTACAATCTCCTTAAGTGAGTAGGCCAAGGACGGTGCGTAGCTTCGCTTCTCTTCTGAATAATAGATTAGTCAAGATCGTGGCCTGCCGAAGGCGTGGCCTGCATGTTCCTGTTCTGTTAACTTTAAATTGAGGAATGTGGTGGTCGGTTCCGAGGTGTGGCCGCCAAGGCGGGCAACAAGCCTCCTAACAAGGAGGCCCTAGATCCCTAGGATACTAGTACTTGCATTTTCTCCCTCCGCTCGCCTTGATCTCCCCCAGCCACATCTCACCAATTACCCTCTGTCAGTCTGTCGAGCTACGCAGAAGCTGAGCTAGCAACCGCTATAGGCTTCCAGCATTCCATAGTTCGCTCCAGCAAAGAGGCGAACACATGATGTCAAACGACCGGATGCTGATCGAGAATGGCTATGTCTTGACGATGACCGGGCCAGGCGTTGGGCTCATCGAGCAGGGATCTGTGGCTACAGAAGGAAGAAAGATCGTCAAGGTTGGCAAGGCTCATGAATTCTCAGGCATGCGAGGTGGAGCAGAGAAGATAGATGCAGCTGGCAAGGCCGTGATGCCTGGTTTGGTCGATGCGCACATTCACTCACACCTAACACTGTTGCGAGGCGAGGCCCAAGATGTTCCTGAAAACGAATGGATGATCAAGGCTGTGGCGCCGTTCACGAAGCACATGGACAGAGATTCTATGATCAAAGGATCTGCGTTGGGCATTTTGGAGGGAGTCAGATCGGGAACAACTATCTTCGGAGACTACGGCTCGAGCATGGATCAGATCCTTAGAGAGGTCTACTCGAAGATCGGTGTAAGGGCGAATGTGTGCACATCGGTGAATGAGATCAGCTCTCTCTCAGGCCAAGATGTGAACAAGCCCTATGATTTCGATGCTGCTGTGGGAGAGAGGAAGCTTAGGGAGAACTTGGAGCTAGTTGAAACTTGGCACAATGCTCTCGAGGGAAGGGTGACCTGTTGTCTCGGCCCGCAGGCAGCAGACATGATGAGTAAGGAGTTGTTGCTCAGAGTCAGAGACATTGCGGAAGAGAATAGGTTGATGATGCATTTCCATCTGGCGCAGGGAGGCAGAGAGAGTATTCAGATCAGGCTGAGATATGGGAAGTCAACGGTTCGATATTTGGACGAGATTGGTTTTCTGGGCCCAAGGGTCATGGGTGTTCACTGCCACGGCGCCAGTGAAGATGAGATTCAACTAATGGCGAAGAGAGGGGTGCGAATGATCAGTTGTCCCAGCTCGATAGGACTCATAGATGGCATAGTTTCTCCACTTCATGCATACTTGGCGGCGGGAGGAGAATCTGCAGCCTTGGGAAGTGATCAAGCATGTGGAAACAACTGCCACAACATGTTCGGTGAGATGAAGACCGCAGCTCTCCTCAACAAGGTTCGCCAACGCGACCCCACAGCGCTTCCTGCTTGGAAGGTGCTTCGCCTCGCCACCATCGAAGGCGCCAGAACACTAGGTCTGGACAGCAAGATCGGATCCTTAGAACCAGGCAAAGAAGCAGACATTATACTTGTGGACCTCAAGAAGCCTCATCTCACCCCGATACTGTCCAGGCCGGTCCGAAATCTGGCACCCAACCTTGTGTACAGCGCCAAAGGGAACGAAGTCACGACGGTGATAGTCGCCGGTAGGACAGTAATGCATGAAGGAAAAGCGCTGACCATCGATGAAAATAGAGTCTTGGAGGATGCTCAGAGGGCTGCAGAGCGAGTAGCATTACATGCGGAAGAGGATTTCTTCAATGCAGGTTCAAGGCTCACATACGATATGAGATCAGGGCTTCTTTGAAGCTTCAGGGTGACGCCGAGACAGTTCTTCACGCGTGCTCCGCGACATATTTCTCTACCATGTGGTGCGGGTGATAGCCTTCCTTTGCTCGTCTGAGTCCAGCTTCACCTAAATCCTGCTCTCGGTTAACATACGTATAGTCAGTCAAGCCGTTTTTGCAGAACCAGTTGTTGACCAGTTGATATAGCCCTCGAATCTTTGGATTCGCTTTCTCGAAGTGTATCACTGCAGTATCTCCGTTCAATCTTTCTCCAATTGTGAAGGCCTGTAGTTCTCCATCCACGCTTATGGCTGCTCCAAAAACATCCATGCGCTCATAGTGAAGGAAGATTTCTTTGATCGCCTGGTCCTCTTCTCTAAGCCCCTCCGACTCGTTGCAGTCCATGAGATTGCACCATTCTTCCTGAAGCTGGAGGCAGAGCTCCGCTGTATCCGGCGTGATCGGCACATATTCGCACTTGTGTTCTGACAAGACGCGTCTTATTGCTTGGCGTTTCGAATGATATCTTGTGCCTGGAAGCTCACTAAGGTCCTTGACTAGGTACACGTAGTCTGAGTTGTCGCGATCAAGCTTCACAGAGAAGCCAGCCTTGGCCAACACTTCAGCTTGAGCCTTGGACAGTCCATAGACTGGAGGAAGCTTCTTTCCTCCTGAGTCATGAGTCAAATCTCTGAAGGTTTGAGCAATATCGTTGGAACCTAGAGGCGCAAGCAAAACCTCTCTCGAGTCAGGATATCTCAACACCTTGACAAGAAGCATGTTGTCTCGCTTGGATAAGGCCGCGTGATCGGATTTCCTCCAGACATACAGGTTGGCAAACGTGTACTCCGAGATCTGGGGTTCTGAGGCCTTAAGGTACTCAGCTAGGAGCTTCTTGTCCTCTAGCAGTATGGGTCTGAAGTCGGGAAAGAGCGGTACATCAGGCATGGTTTCCAAAGCATCCTGTTCTCATGAACGGTAAGAAACCGTTCTCTTGAGTACAGCAGTGCCGCGTATTCGACCGTACAGTAGCCGAAGGTGTCTGGTTTAAGCGTATAGCTCCTCAAAGTGGCAACTTGTCGGCACTTTCGCACGTCTCTGTCAAATCAGCGGCATGGACTTCGAGCGAGATAGTGTCAATCTGAATTGTTCAGGGTGTGTTGATGCCTTAGCTGGCGAGTGACTCGAATTCTTCTATCGTTGGATTGATCAGCTGGGGTTGTGGGAACATCTGTGCCACGGTCGTTGGATCCTTCAGGCCCGAACCTGTGACTTCTGCAACAATGCATTCATCCCGCTCCACGATCCCCTTTTTGATCATCTTGATTAGGCAAGCGATGGAGGCTGCTCCTGATGGTTCGGCGAAAACACCTTCTTTCCTGGCCAGGAGCTTCTCTGCCTCCAAGATCTCTTCGTCTGAGACGGCTTCAGCTGTTCCTCCTGAATCTTTCATCGCCTTGAGGGCAGCGTCTCCGTCCCACGGTATGGGATCTCTCAGGCCGCCAGCCACTGTTCTGGGATTTGTCCAAGGTTGAATGCTGAGTGGATCCTGGCCTTCATTGAAGGCTCGAACAACAGGTGCGCACCCCTCCGCCTGCACGCCGGCAATTTTCGGCCTTCTGTTCACCAGGCCGAAGATCTCTGCTTCCAGAAACCCTCTCCAGTTCGCTCCCAAAACGCCACCGCCTCCTATCGGGATTATGACCCAATCTGGGCTGCTCCAGTCGAGCTGTTCCACGACCTCGTAGGCGATCGTCTTCGCGCCTTCGAACTGATACGGGTTGAATGGTCCAAAGCTTGGGCACGGGTACCACCCATACCTCTCAGTGACCAGCTTCAACATCTTGACAACCGGATCCTCGGCCGTCTCCAAATTCCGAACCCTGACCACTCGCGCACCGGTGCACGCAAGTTGAGCCAGCTTTCCGGATGGAGCATTTTCGTGAACGAATGCATAGCAGATAAGTCCTGCCTTCGCTGAGAAAGCCGAGAGGGAGGCCGCTGCATTGCCTGTTGAAGCGGAAGCAACTGTCTCGGCTTTGAACTCGACCGCTTTCGAGACACCAACCGTCATGGCTCTATCCTTGAAGGAGGCCGTAGGGTTTCTAGTCTCGTCCTTCACATAGAATTCCTTCAAGCCAAGTTCACGTCCCAACTTCTCGCATTTGAGCAGAGGCGTAGCCCCTTCAGCAAGAGTAACAATATTGCGCGTGTTCTGAAGTGGGAGCACTTCAACGTATCTCCAGACACCTCTTGGCCTCTGCTGAATCGCCTCCTTTGTCAACGTCTCCCTTGCTACCTCATAGTCATAGAATATGTCCAGTCTCCCATCGTCCCGTTCACGGCACGTGATGATCCTTTCATCTGCTCCATACGATGTGCCGCACCTAGAGCAGACAAGATGAGTGATGGAAGAGTTCACGTATGTCCTCCTCGCCGACAGTTGCAAAGAGCAGTGCCTATCTACGTTATCAATTCCAGGATTGAGTGAGCCAGAACTGAACGGGGGAGAATGACCGGTTTTCCCGTGATCTTTCTCACGGTCTCCTTCGTTTTCAGTGTGTAGCCCATGCAGTCTAGGACTATCAGATCCGGGTCAGAGGATGCGAGCCTCTTAGCGGACGGAGTGATCGTATCTTCGATTGAATATGGAGATGCGCTCTCAACGACGATCTTCCTTCCGTCCTGTTTCCATCTATTGGACATTTGGCCCAACTGTTCTTTTGAGGGGATGAGCACGCCCATAGTCTTCACTCCATGAATGCCGTTGACTACTCCATCGAGAAGTGCATCAGGCGTCAACAGGACTCTTCTGGATGTGAGTTCCGGGAATCTTCCTGTGCACAGCAATGCCAATATCTCGCAGTCCTTTGCCAAATGATCCACGCAATCTTGGAGCCTCGGGAGAATTCTTGATTCGGCAACTGTCACCTCCTCGCCAGACTGCATCCTGGTTACCAGAATAAGATCGTCACCTGTTGGGGCGAGTTCCTTAACCTTCTCCTTGGACAAGCCATCCAATGCGCCACATTCAATGACTTCGATTCCCTGTCCGAAGATCTGTTTGATCTCTGGCACGACATCGGTTCTAGGCGATTGTCCTATGGTCACCATGCCAACACGTTTCGTCATCTGGATCAACTCGTTGCCTTTCCAAGCGTTCCAAGATGCCTCATAGACCCGTACAGCTTCGTTATGAGGCTGAATTCCTTTTCGTCATAGAACCGGCATTTGCCCTCTCCAAAGGCCTTCGCTACTTCAATACAGAATCTTGTCGCAGTTTCTATATCCACGAGGTGGCTTGCGCCGGTTGCACATCCTGGCACCGGGACATCTGTAGTAATTGCTACTCCTACCACTGGAGCTGTGGTCGCAATCCAAGGCTGCATTATGCTATTCATGTGATCCAGGCCGTTGCCATACGGGGTGATGTCCTGGGTCGTTATTGGCACGACCCTTGGAAGCGTTCCGCTCACCCACTCAAGAATTGTCAAAAGATCGGTGCTGACCTTTAGGATGTAACCTTCCTTCACAGTAGGTGTGATTGCAACGCCTTTGAATTTGATGATTCTGTTTCCTTTCGTTGTGTCGACCGAGAGCACAGCCTCCATCTTCGGATCGATCTCATGCTTGTTCATGTCTGATATCTCGACCGGCGAACCCATGAATGGAACCGGTTCATGGGGCTCAACCGGGGCATTAGGGCACACATGCGTTCCAATGATAACATCTCCCTGAAGGTCATCCCCTTTACGTTTCATATCAGCAAGCTTGAGTGCGCACGTCAAAGCTGTCACGGCTCCATCACCATCGGAAACAAGACCAATCCTTTGCGGCCTAGCTCCTATGCCACCCAGCCTTCCAACAATTCCGAGGCTGGGTGATCTTCCTCCCGTAGATCTTCCATTAAGTCCTGGAACAATTGCTCTAACGAAATCCGTGCTCCCCTTCTTGCCTTTGATTGTTATCACTTCTGTCTTATCTATTCCTCTGCTTTTCAACAGCTCCTCGACAAGGCGACCATTGACTCCTGCGTCGTCAAGGACATCAAACATCTCAAGCGCCTGTTTCATCGCCATAAGGCAACACCTTCCACTTGCCTGACGTATTCCACCAAGTTCCTCTTAACGCCTCTGTCTTCTCTGCCTAGTTTTCCATACGTGAAACCGCGTGGCGAATGTGGCGAGCGTTGTCTCACTCAGCAGGTTTTGGAGCAATGCATATCAACGAGGGAATTCCACTAACGCATTGAACGGTGTGCCGGCTTGTACTGTCAGAAGTGCGGAAAAGAGGAGCCATTACCATTTCGATGTCCTTTCTGTGGAGGATACTTCTGCGCTGAGCATCGTCTCCCTGAAATTCATGGATGCACAGAATCATGGAAGGTGAAGGTACCGCGTCAGCCAGAACCTCTACCAGCTATTCCCGCAAGTACATATTCTGTTCAGTACAGCTGGACTCCTCCAACCAAGCGCCCAACATTCTGGTTTAGCTCTACTGAAGTGACGCATGTTCTAATTGGTGTAGGTCTGGTGTCCGCCGTAGGGCTTTCTTTGAGAAGAGGCCTAATGCTCATTGGTGTCCGCAACATGGGCTTGGTTGTGCTTGCTGTGGCCCTGTTCACATTGGGCTTCATTCTCCACGAATTGGCTCACAAATTTGCGGCTCAATCGTATGGGCTGTGGGCAGAATTCCGATTATCCACAATGGGGGTGGCGATAACCGCGATCTCAATTCTCTCCCCGATCAAGTTCATAGCTCCAGGCATGGTCCTCATAGCGGGGATGGCCTCACGAGATGTATTCGGAAGAGTTGCATTGGCTGGGCCGCTCACCAATCTCGGACTAGGACTCATATCCATGCTGGTTTCATTTGCCGTACCCGAGGGATATCGTCAAGTCTTCGAGATCGGGTGTTGGGTCAACACCTACATGGCGCTCTTCAACCTCATCCCCTTTGGCGATTTCGACGGTCTCAAGATCTTCAGATGGAACAAAGCGGCCTGGGCAATCATTGTCGTGCTCGGTCTCATCCTCCTGTTCCTAGTCAGCCCGTTCTTAGAGATGTAAGCGCATAAGCCTCAAGGCTCTGGCGCTGAAATGCGGAAAAGATCTAAATCACTGAATCAATAGACAGCCCTAGAGGTGATAAGATGAGCTTTCAAGAGGTAATTGTCGAGAAACTGGACAATATCGCACGGATCACGATCAACCGTCCAGATAAACTGAACGCGATCAGTAGAAGAACCTTGCAGGAGATGGAGCGCGCACTGAAGGAGCTCCGTAAGGACCCAACCATTCGCGTCGTCATTTTGACGGGCGCGGGAGAAAAAGCATTCTGCGCCGGAGCAGATCTTAAAGGCGGAATGTTCAACCCGGAAACAGACTCGGTTAAAGGAGCCAGACTGGCGAGGATGGGACAGGAATTCACCGAGTTGATTGAGAGATACGAAATGCCTGTAATCGCTGCCATTAATGGGTTGGCTTTCGGAGGAGGATGGGAGATAGCCATGGCATGCGACATGATAATTGCTTCTGAGAACGCCCAATTCTGTCACCCTGAAATCAACTTAGGCTTGATCCCTGGATGGGGAGGAACTCAAAGACTCCCCAGACTGATCGGGAAGAACAGAGCGAAGGAGCTCATTTTCACGGGCGATGGGCTGACAGCAAGGGAAGCTGAACGTATCGGAATGATCAGCAAGGCGGTTCCAACGAGAGATCTACAGAAGACAGCCCTAGATCTTGCAGCAAAGCTCGCGATGAAAAGTCCCATAATGCTTAAACTGGCAAAGCAAGCCATCAGCAGAGGAATTGACATGAATCTAAAGTCAGGGCTCGCAGAAGAGGTCAGAGCATTCAGAGTATGCTTCACAACCCAAGATTTCAGAGAAGGGATGAGGGCCTTCTTAGAGAAACGTCAGCCAAAGTTCCATGGAAGATGAGAGACACTAGAACCTGAAGGATCAATATGCATTAATCGCGAGTACCTTTCATCTCCCTCTGCAAAAGACAATGAGTCAGTTGGTCATTCGAAAAGGAGCAATTCAACCGTGAGAATATGCTATCTTGCAGATGCCATGTCCATCCATACTCGAAAATGGGCAGGATATTTCGCTGATCGGGGGCACGAGGTTCACTTAGTATCAGAAAACATGCCTGAAGGAGACAGTCTTCCCAATATCGAGTTTCATCACCTCAGGACGGTGCAGGGTATCCGAATCATTCCTCTTCTTGTACTCATGGTCAGGATCAAGAGACTGATTAGTAAGGTGAAACCCGATATTCTTCATGCTCACTATGCCACAACATATGGATTTTGGGCGGCGCTCACAATGTTTCATCCATTTGTCCTAACTGTGTGGGGATCTGACATACTGATAACCCCCGGCAGTTCCAGGTTGGCAAAGCACAAGACGAGGTTTCTTTTGAGAAGGGCCGACCTGATAACTTGTGATGCAGACCATGTGCTTGGCAGAATGGTTGAGTTGGGTGCTGATAGACAGAAAATACGCCTTGTCTTCTTCGGCGTCGACACTGAGGTATTCACACCATCAAGAAGAGACCTTGATTTCAGGAAAGAGATGGAACTTGAGGAAGATTCACCGATTGTAATATCTCTTCGGAATCTCAATCCCATTTATAACGTTGAATCATTAGTCAGAGCCGTGCCGTTGGTCTTAAGAAAGGTGCCTCAAGCAAGGTTCATTATTGCTGGAAAGGGGGAGCAGGAAAGCTATCTGAGGGAGTTAGCCCGATCTTTGGGGGTTACCCAGAACATCCGCTTTGTGGGTTCTATTCCCAATGTTGAGATGCCAAGATACCTATCTTCTTCTGATGTCTATGTTTCTACATCACTTTCTGACGCAGGAATAGCCGCAAGCACGGCGGAAGCGATGGCTTGTCAGATGCCGGTCGTAATCACGGATGTCGCGGAAAACAGGAAATGGGTCAAAGATAAAGAAGGAGGATTCATTGTCCCTCCGAAGGACCCGATGATTCTCGCTGAAAGAATTGCGTATCTACTGGAGAACAAATCCATTAGAGAGAGTTTTGGAATTGTCAACAGGAAGACCATCCAGGAGCGCAACGAGTATAAGAAACAGATGAAGGAAATGGAACGTGCTTATGAGGAACTTGTGGAGAAGACTTGATACATGAGAATTCTGATAACGGGCGGAGCGGGGTTCATCGGAAGCCATCTCTGCGACAAATACACGAAACAGGGGCACACGGTTCTCTGCCTCGACAATTTCCTTAGCGGCAACCTAATGAACGTGAAGCACCTGCTTGACTACAACAACTTCAAGTTGCTGAAGCGTGACATTAGAGATTCTGACGCCTTGGAAAGCCTAATGCAAGACATTGATACCGTTTTTCACCTAGCCGCTCAGGCACACGTGGACCGGTCATACATCGAACCCAAGCTCACCTATGAGGTGAATGTGATAGGCACACAGAACGTACTTGAGGCTGCTAGAATCCATGATCCTAAGAAGGTAATCTTCGCTTCCACCAGTGAAGTCTACGGCTCAGCACAATATGTGCCCATAGATGAGAAACATCCCCTTAATGCGCCTCATCCTTATGGCGCGAGCAAAATTGCAGCTGACAGAATGTGCCATGCATACGTTCAAACCTATGGAATGAATATCTCCATTCTTAGATGCTTCAATTCCTTCGGCCCAAGACAAAGAGACCTGGGGTATGGGGGAGTAATATCAATCTTCACAAGAAGAGTTCTCAGCAATATGCCACCAATTATCTATGGAAACGGTTTGCAAACAAGAGACTACACCTACATTGAGGACACGGTAAGAGCCTATGATGCCGTGCTAAACCATGATAGGCAAATAAGGGAACCGGTCAACTTTGGTAGCGGCGTGGCTGTGAATATAGTCGATCTGGCAGGGAAGATAATCGACTCATGTGGCAAACATGGACAGATAGAGCCCATATTCGTAGAACCAAGAATAGGTGAGGTCCAGCAACTAATCGCTGACCCATCGAAGGCAATGGACCTGCTCGGATGGAAGCCCGAATACACCTTGGAGCAAGGATTGAAGGCATACATTGAATGGTATAGGAAATTCGGATTTGATGAGTGTATTAGGATCTAGGTAGTGTCAAGTGACAGATGATATGGCAGGAAGTCCAACGCCGTCTGACAAGTCTCTTCCAAGTATTCCCCCGGAAACACTAGTTTCCATGTACGTTGCTATGTTGCGGATACGTATGGCAGAAGAGCAGCTAGGTGAGATGGTTTCCAGTGGCGAAGTGAAATGCCCAGCGCATCTCTACATTGGACAAGAAGCAGTGGCCGTTGGGGTGTGTCAAGCTTTGAACAGAGATGATTATGTCTTTGGGAATCATCGCTCGCATGGACACTATCTCGCCAAGGGAGGTGCCCTTAACGAGATGATGGCAGAAGTGCTTGGAAAGAAGACTGGTTGCTCAAGGGGAAGAGGCGGCTCGATGCATCTGGTAGCCCAGGAGGTCGGGTTTATGGGAACATCAGCCATGGTGGGATCAAGTATACCACTAGCAGTTGGAGCAGCCATAGCGTTCGCTATGCAGGACACCCAAAGGATCGCAGTGACCTTCTTTGGAGATGGTGCGACAGATGAAGGCGTGTTTTGCGAGTCTCTTAACCTTGCAGCCCTCAGAAAGGCTCCAGTTGTCTTTGTCTGTGAGAACAACCTCTACTCCACTCACATGCATATCAGGGATCGCAAGCCAGCCGACAATATCCCCGATATAGCGAAAGCTCATTGCGTACCCGCCACTCGGATCGATGGGAACGATGTGTGTGCAGTGCATAAGACTGCCCGGGAGGCTGTTCAGAACGCCCGCCAAGGAAAGGGCCCCGCCTTGATCGAGTGCAGAACGTACCGTTGGCGCGGACACGTTGGCCCAAACTACGACTTGGATAAGGGACTTAGAAGTAAAGAAGAATTGGATAAGTGGATGGCCCGCTGTCCGATCAAGCTACTTGAAGCGCATCTGATCAAGGACGCCATCCTTACTCAGGCCGAGGCTAGCCGCTTGCACAGGAAAGTGACGGATGAAGTCGATGAAGCAGTAGCTTGGGCCAGAGCAAGTCCCATGCCTAGTGAATCAGAGCTATCAGACTACGTCCTGAAATAGGAGTGGAAGATAACTCATGGCCAGACTACTTTCCTACGGTATGGCTATCAACGAGGCCACCCGACAATTGATGGATGAAGATGGATTGGTTTTTCTGATCGGCCAGGGAGTGAACAGCCCTTGGTATGTGGGCAACACCACCATGGGCCTGAAAGATAGGTTTGGCTCTCAGAGGGTATTCGATACGCCGGTTTCGGAAAATGCCATTACTGGAGTGGCAATTGGCGCTGCATTGGCCGGCATGAGACCTATCATCGTCCATCCAAGGATGGATTTCGCCCTGTTAGCCAATGAACAAATCTTCAACCAAGCTTCCAACATGTATTACATGTTCGGTGGCAAAGTTAGTGCGCCTCTTGTCATCAGAGCAATCATCAACAGAGGCGGCGAACAGGCTGCCCAGCATTCGCAAGCTCTTCAAGCAATCTACACCCATAGCCCAGGCCTGAAAGTTGTGATGCCAAGTACCCCCTACGACGCGAAAGGCCTGCTCATTGCAAGCATCCGAGACAGGAGTCCGGTTGTGTATATTGAAGACAGATGGTTATATGATGATGCCGGAGATGTCCCTGAGGAGATCTATGAGGTTCCGATAGGGAAAGGCGCCCTAAGGAAGAAGGGACACGACGTTACGGTCGTTGCCACATCCTATATGTCAGTTCAGGCAGTGAAGGCAGCGGAGGACTTAGCAACGCATGGTATTGAAGTTGAAGTGATTGACGTTCGCTCATTGAAACCTCTCGACAAAGAGTTGATCTTGAAATCGGTAGTCAAGACAGGCCGACTGATAGTTGCCGACGGAGGTTGGACCACCTGTGGATTCGCTGCCGAGATTTCTGCTATGGTAGCAAGCACTGTCTTTGAGTCCCTGAAAGCTCCAATTCTTAGAGTGGCATTGCCAGATACACCTGCTCCAATGAGTAGATCTTTGGAGAAAGCATACTATCCTACTGCCACGAACATCGTGTCTACCGTGAAAAGAGTCTTGGACTGGTCTCCATCATCCCAAAGAGTAGCTCTAAGACATCACTCTAGTCAACAATGTCAGTCCTAAGAAGTCGTTGAAGGAAGGAGAAAACAAATATGACATACAAGGTCCGCTTCGTCGAACCTGATGTTCACTACAACAGAATAAAGGATCAGATTGACACAACTATACAAGCTATCCTGGCAAGGGGAGACTTGGTTTACCGAAGTCAACTGAAGGAATTCGAAAAAAGTCTAGCGGCTTTTGTCGGAACGAAATACGCTGTAGGATTGAATAGCGGATTCCATGCATTGCACCTCTCTCTAATTGCCGCACATATTGGACCAGGCGATGAAGTCATCACACCTGCCCACACATTCCTTGCAGCAGTATCGGCAATCGTCCATGTTGGAGCCAAACCTGTTCTCGTTGACGTCGCCCAAGACTACAACGTGGATGCTACAGCAGTTGAACGCGCCGTAACTCCAAAGACCAAAGCCATTGTTCCGACCCATCTGAACGGAAGAGTATGCAACATGGATGCGCTGATGGATCTAGCTGAAAGACACAACCTAATCGTGATCGAGGATGCAGCTCAGGCATTGGGAGCCATGTTCAAGAATGTAAAGGCTGGAGCTTTCGGTCTCACAGGTTGTTTCAGTTTCTATCCTTTCAAAGTGCTGGGAGCCTTTGGAGATGCAGGCGCCGTGACCACCAACAATGAGGAAGTCGCAACAAAGATCTCGCGACTGCGTTACAACGGTGAGGATCGCGAGACCGGAGAATACCATTATCATGGCTTCTCTTGCCTGATGGACAATCTGCAGGCGGCCATATTGAACGTGAAGATGACATATCTACCAAGGTGGCTTGAACGTCGTCGCCAAGTGGCTGACATGTACAGGAAAGGATTGTCAGGCGTTGGAGATCTGAGACTGCCTCACTTTAGGGGCGATGAATACAACGATATCTATCAGAACTACGTGGTACGAACAGAGCAACGCGACGATCTGACGAGACACTTGAAGGATAACGGCGTAGAGGTCTTGGTTCACTGGCCAAAACCTATGTGGAAACACGTGGGACTAGGAATGGAAACATACAACCTGCCAGAAACAGAAGCTATCTGTCGTGAAGTCTTGTCTCTACCAATGAACTCAGAGATCAACGACGAAGACATCGAATATGTAATTGAAACCATTCGACGCTACTACTCAAATTAGGAACATAATAGACAATTTCAAACCAGACTATTGTGGAGCATCAATTCCAATCAAGGGCTGTCTGATCTTGACTTGCCACCCTAACTATTTCATAAACTCACGCACATCGCTCGTGATTTGCAGTTCTTGTCTCTGAGCAGTCAATTGGATACCAGGGACAGAAAAAGAAATGACAACAAACTATGATCCCAGATCCTTCTGGAATGCAAGGTTTGAAAGATATGGACACACAGGAGAAGTTGACAAGTTGCTCTACGCCTATGACCAAGGTCAGCGTCTGAGAGCAATTGACAAGATCCTTTCTCGCGCCCACATCACAATAAACTCCAATACCGAGATCTTGGATGTGGGGTGCGGGACCGGAGACCTAATCTGGTCATTTAGGAAATATGGAGAGCCAACCACAACTGGAATAGATGTCAGCAACGAGACTACTGACTATGCCAGAAGACGATTTGTCGGTAGCGGCAAGGTGAGACTCCACACTATCGGAGTCGAAGAAATGGATTTCGCCTCGGATTCCTTTGATTTAGTGACCTGCATCAACGTTCTTCAACACATAACTGATGACCGAAAATTCCTCAGAGCAGTCGAAAACATAACGAATGTGTTAAGAATGGGCGGGCACATTCTCACCATGGATTTCTGTCCAATCAAAGTAAAGAACAAGAAACCTGCACCTTA
>Ga0209314_10000752_pt1 | contig 14742 bp, 14 predicted proteins | sample I19B2metaG_FD_184146 | JGI IMG/M metagenome (GOLD analysis project Ga0209314, IMG submission 184146) | Lake sediment bacterial and archeal communities from Gulf of Boni, Indonesia to study Microbial Dark Matter (Phase II) - ​I19B2 metaG... | ecosystem: Environmental > Aquatic > Freshwater >...
ATCTGGACCCCTATGAAGGCTGGTCATCATCCGCCTCTGAGAACTAAATGGGATTAGGCCAATTCTCTGGTTCTCCGCCAAGGCTTTGCTAACGTTGAAATCCCCCTTTCCAGCGAAGACGAGAAAAGCTCCATCAGTGGGATCTCCCAAAACCGTCCATCTGCCGATTCTGTCCGACGGCGCGTTTAGCTCAGCGTTGTTGCAGAAGGCACTCACCTCTAAGGGCTTGGAGATTGCTGGATCCTCACGACGACCTATTTTTTTGCCACCGAAGCTGATATAACCATCTGGGCTGTATCCATCGCCAGTGACTTCAAAAATCTTCCCTGCAGTCCAAATTTTTTTCACCATCATCTCTCCACTCGTGATCGTGCCTGTCTTGTCTACACATAGTACAGTCATCGACCCAGCGGTTTCAACAGAGGAAAGTCGCTTCACGACAACGTTTCTCTTGGCCATTATAAGTGCAGTCAGAGCTAGGGAGAGAGAAACAGTTAGCTGGAAGCCCTCTGGCACCAAGCATATCATAACGCCGATTGCAAATATGATACTCGTGAGGAAATCTAATCTGACGAGCAACAATGCTGCTGAAAAAAAGATTATGCTCACAAGAAGTGCCGCGAGGAGATCGATCTTAGCAGTGTAGTTGATATCTTTCTCGAGTAGGCTCAAGGGCTCGTGGGCTTCGCTGGATAGGGAAACAATCCTGCTGAACTCGGTATTCCTTGCCGTGGACAGAACGACACCTCTGGCGACACCTGAGACCAGAGTTGTCCCTGCGAATAGTATGTTATGCAGGTCATAGAGGGTGCTTGTCGCTATCGCCGGGGACATTGTGGCGAATCGTCTCTGGGCGCCGGACTCGCCAGTCAGTGCCGAATTGTCAACGGAGACCTCAAATGCGCTTGTCAGCCTCAGATCGGCGGGCACTCTGTCTCCTTCTTCCAGGGCTAATATGTCCCCGGGAACTATGTCAGTTACCTCAACTTCCTTCATTTGACTGTCTCTGATGACCTTCGTCTTCGTAGGGATGAGGCTATGTATGACCTGCACAGCCCTCTCGGCCCTGTACTCTTGGAAAAGGCTGAAAATGACGTTCAGAAAAACCACAGCGAGTATTGCGAGACCCATTTGGATTGAACCTGCATCATTGAAGAACAAACCGCTTACAAATGAGAGAAACGAAGCAATAAACAGCAGGACGTTGAACATGTTCCTGAATTGTGAGACGAGCCTACCAGCCAAGTTCGCCTTCTTGCCCTTGGGTAAGACGTTCGGACCCATCTTCAGAAGCTGACGTTCCGCCTCTTGATCAGAAAGACCCTCAGGTCCAGTTTCAAGTTCTTTATAGAGGTCTTCGATATTGGCTAGGGCGGCTCTCTTATATGACATAACGTTGCCTTCTTTAACGGAGTATTACTAGATTGAAGGGGGAACCAAGAGAAACATAACCCTAGCCTTGCTTACACCATATTTTACTTCAGCCCATTCTTAACAGGACTTATTAACCTTTCTGAACCGTTATCTCCAATAGTCGTCAATCACCAGAAAAAAGTAAACTGAAGATGTCGTTACTCGACAACGAATATGAACCCAATACTCGCACATTCATTGGACCCGGGAGTTTGAACATCATCCTGATTAGGGTTTGTTGGTAGCCCGGGGGAATTTCGAAAACTCCCGTCTCTCGATTATTTCCCACGTAGCTACAAATACCGCACAACACAGCGACCCCGCTTGAGCCTAGGCATACGGGCTCGTTAATGTTTTGTTAAAAAATGGTAAAGGCTTAACGCTGTCAAAACAAAGAATGCCGGAAATTTTAGAAGGCAGGTTTACCCTCCCTTCTCACGCCTGCCTAAGTAGACCCAGAGCACTACCATGAGTAGGGTCAGAAAGGCGCCAGCAATCCCTGACAAGACCCACTCAGCTAGGAGGATTCCTGGAAAAATCGCCAAGAGGACAGGAAAGACTCGGTGGTAAGCGAAGTTCGCCGCGACCCCAGCTACGAAACCGAGCAATGCGAATGACCCCAATATTTTTATTCTTCCGCCCATCATGGTCACCTTGCCTTAACATTTTAAGGTTTACCCTTTTGAGCCTAACTTACATGATTTTGTTTATTGAAAACAGCTATGCTTGGTTTCTTTGCATGTGTGAATTTAAACTTCAAGATGAGAAGAAACGGAGACCATACTGCTATGTATATACTCCAATGTTGTCAGCATATTAAAAATGTAATAATACGTTTAAACCGCTCGTCCTTTTGGAGGAATGTATATTGTCAGAAAAATTTGCGAAAAAGTGGGGAGAAAGAGAAATCGAAACACCTTTCGCCACCAAAGTCAAGGAAGCCGTTCGACCTCCAGGTCCACTGAAGCCACGCCTCGATTTCGCCATCAGGCGCATTGAGTTGCAGATTCAACGGCTAGACCAAGCGACCGACCGCTTCTCCGAACGCGACAAATCCATCTTTGCAAGAATCGTTGAGGCATACTCGAGGCATGACATGCCACGTGCCAATGTTTTTGCCAATGAGCTGGCAGAAATACGGAAAATGGAAAAGATGATAATGCACGCGAGACTCGCCTTGGAACAAATCGTCCTTAGGCTGAAGACGGTTTCAGAGCTTGGCGACGTCGTGAGCACGCTTGCTCCAGCAGTGGGCGTGCTGCGGGGTATCAGAACAGGAATGGCCAGCGTTTTACCCGAGGCTGAAAAAGAACTTGGACAAATCGGGACGATGCTCAGCGGAATAATTATCGATGCTGGACAAAGCACTGGGTTGACCATAAACTTTGAAGCAGCGAATGAAGACGCCCAAAAGATTCTAACCGAGGCTGCCTCGGTGGCGGAGCAGAGAATTAAAGAGAAGTTCCCAGAGTTGCCTGCGGGTATGCCAGCTGTAGGCGAGAAGGCTCCGACTCAAACATAGCGACTTCACGAAAATGGTAGTGTCCATAAATGTGAGGAGGTGAGATCATGTCTAAGCTTTCTTCCACTGACCCCTTTTTATTTATTGGTAAGCCAGTTAAAGACGAGTATGGGCGTCAAATCGGTCGAATAGCCTCATTTATGGTCAGTCCTAATGGACGTGTGGACGGGGTTTTCGTTGAGCATGGAGACGGAGAATTTTTCCGATACTCAAGCAATCAGTTTAAACTAGACGAAGACGGCGTTATGCTCTTGTCGATGATCAAGCTGAGAGTCAAAACTCTCTGCGACGATATTCCCTTGATCTGGCGAAAAGACCAAGCATTAAGTGAGCTCTTAGAAAAGAAGAAGATTCCGTCAGAAATGTTCGGCAGCCTTCACAAGAATTTTGAAAACATGTTAAATCAACTGAAAGCGGAAGCTCAAGCCACTCTAGAGACCATAGATAAACAAGTTGTTAGATGCGACCAGCAAGTCAAGGAACTCAACTCAGCCACGGTATACTTGGAGCTTGAACGTGAGATCGGCAAGATCGACGAGAAATCATATCAGATGGCTGTAGAAATGATACAAGGGAATTTAAAACGAACTAGTGCTGAAAAAAGTGACCTTGAAGCGATAAAAAGCAAGTTGTCTAACCTGCTTCTCGGGGAGACGCCCACAACGATAACGCCGACGGAGACCAAGAAAGAGGTTCTTCCGGTTCCTCCGACCCCTCCAGCTCCAACGCTTCCAGAGCCTCCAGTTGTGGTTCACGTAAAGGGTTAAGCAAGCGGTCCTAGATCTGGAAGCGGGCGGTGGTCGTGATCAAGGATTTTCTCCACTCTTCACCAAGACTCGGAGATTTAATCTTTCAAACCATACATAAACTAAAGGTTCAGCGTGTAAAACTGGAGCAGGTCACGGTTAGGCTGCGTGAAAGAGACAGAGTTCTCTTCGAAACTTGCGCCTTTGCGATTAGGAAGAAAAACAAAGAACGAGCAGTAATGTGTGCCAACGAGCTAGTTGAGGTTAGAAAACTACTTAACACCGTTGTGCGAAGTCAGCTTGCCATAGAACGTATCATTTTAAGACTTGAAACCATCAGAGAACTGAGCGACGTGATCATAGACCTAAAGCCCGCACTCAGCAGTCTCAAAGACGTAGCGAGGCATCTTGTTAGGGTCATGCCTGAGATTGCGTCTGAGCTAGAAAAGGTGAACGACAGCATAAGCGAGACCCTAGCAATTACTAGCGTAGATTCCCCGCAACCCATCACACCATATGAAGTAAAAACTCCAGACAGCGAAGAAGTTCTTAAAGAGGTATCCGCGTTTCTAGAACAGAGGCTGACCGAAAAGCTTCCTGAACCGCCCGCTTCCGTCATTGTTTCAGAAAAGGCTGAACCTGCGGAAAACGTAAGGCAGATGGTTGCTCTCACCGCTACTTGCTCAGAAGTTTGTGAGCAAGGGGAGCCTCAAACACGCCTCTCCTACAGGGACGTGGAACTACAAAGCGTTTCCTTCAGGATCCAACGTTCATCATCGCTAGAGGACACTCTGTTGGAGTATGCTAAACAATACAAAGGCGAAATCGACGTTGACCGATGCGCGCTGGAGTTAAACGTTCCATCTAAGGACGTAAGGAGAGCGCTGGAGAACCTAGGTGCAAAAGGAAAAATAGAGATCAAGCGGTAATCGGTTATGAGCGCATCTCAGGAACTTGAAAAGGCTGCAACAAGCTATGCAACAGAAGCTGTTCGGCTCGATAAGCAAGGCGCTAAAGGAATGGCCATCACCATGTATCAGAAGGCCATCGAGACCCTCCTAAAACTTGTTCAGTTGTACCCCGATTACGGCTTGAACAAGGTCTACATTCAACGAGCCATGGCATATCAAGAGAGAATACGGATGCTGCAGGGTGTGGGACCCCCCGTGGAGCCGTCCACGATGGAAGAGGAAAGACCTTCTGAAATGGCAGCGCCTTCAGAGGCAAAAAAGGCAAGCTACGACGAGCTTGTGCTCAAAGAGAAACCAGACGTAAAATGGGAGGAAGTCGTGGGACTAGATCAAGCAAAGAAAGCCATCAAGGAAGCCATCGTTTACCCAGTTCAAAGGCCAGACCTGTTCCCGTTAGGATGGCCCAGAGGAATCCTCTTGTTTGGCCCGCCTGGCTGCGGAAAAACCTTGCTGGCTGCTGCCGTAGCTACGGAGATCGAAGCAGCCTTCGTTTCCGTGGACGCAGCGTCGATCATGTCTAAATGGCTGGGGGAGGCTGAACAAAACGTTGCCCGACTTTTTATGTCAGCTCGAAAGTCCGCTGAGGAGGGGCGCCCAGCCATCGTCTTCATCGATGAGCTTGACTCCTTAATTGGGATACGTTCGAGTGAGGTGGGCGGAGAGGTTAGGGTGCGCAATCAGTTTCTCAAGGAAACAGACGGCATCATCGATAAGGGAAAGAACCTTCACGTATACGTGATCGGAGCTACTAATAAGCCGTGGTCCCTCGACTGGCCGTTTATAAGGAGGTTTCAGAAGCGAATCTTGGTTCCCCTGCCTGACTTTCAAGCGCGCATATCAATGTTCAGGCTGTACACTAAACACCTGAATTTGGCGGCAGATGTGGACCTTCATGAGCTTGCCAGAATTTCCGAGGGATTTTCTGGAAGTGACATACGTGACGTGTGTCAGTCAGCCCATCTTAGAGTGATTGGGGAACTCTTCGAGTCGGGTCAAGCCAGCAACAAGCAGGCTCAGCCTAGACCCTTATCCATGAGCGACTTTAAGGGAATACTGGAAGAGAGAAAGCCCAGCGTTTCACCCGACATGTTAGCGTCCTATAACCGATGGTTTGAAGCCTTCAAGGCTCTTTAGAACCAACGTTCCCTTCTAGAATAAGCACTCCGGCTACGTGTTTTCTATTTGTGAGTCCTGTCTACTCGATGATCTCCCAACCAGCCTGGTACTTGTCTAACTCCCTGATGGTGTACTCGTCCAAGGGGTGTTCACGTTCCGGAATCTCCACCTCCTTCGCTTCCCCGCATAGCTCAGTGGAAAAGTACCTCTGGCCAGTGTCGTTGATCATAGTCACTATGGACTTGAACTCAGGGTGGCGCTTAGCGACTTTAATGGCTGCGGCAACGTTACAACCCGAGGAGATTCCGCAGAACAGCCCCTCCTCCATGGAAAGTCTCTTCGCCATCTCAATCGATTCCTCAGACGTGGTGGTCACGATGCCCCGTAACAGGCTTAGGTCCAAGGTGCGGGGGACAAAGCCGTCTCCGATGCCCTCAATCTTGTGAGAACCCCACGTTCGCTTCGACAATATGGGCGCCTCGGCTGGCTCCACCGCGTACAGAACCACCTTCGGGTTCCTCTCTTTTAGGAATCTTCCAACACCAGTTAGGGTTCCGCCGGTGCCCTGGGACGCTACGAAGCAGTCCACCTTGCCCCCAGTTTGTTGCCATATTTCAGGGCCTGTCGTCTTATAGTGAGCGTTGGGGTTGTGGGGATTGGTGAACTGGCTTGGCTCCCAGTACCTGCCAGGATGAGCCTCCTTTAACTCCGTAATCTTTTTGATACAGAGGTCGACGTCGCTTTCCCCGCCTGGGGTGAAAATGATCTCTGCCCCGTAGGCACGCATAATCTTCTTTCTTTCCTCACTCATCCCCTCGGGCATGACGATGGTGACCTTATAGCCCATCTTCCCGCCCACGAAGGCGCAGGCGATGCCCGCGTTTCCTGTGGATGCCTCGATGATCTCCATCCCTGGCTTCAACTTTTCGGCTTCGATGGCCTTCGTGATCATCTCGTAGTAGATGCGGTCCTTTAAGCTGCCAGTGGGGTTAAAGTACTCCACCTTCCCCAAAATATCGGCGTTCACGCCCTCTGCTTTTGGAATCTTCCGCAGCTTGACGAGAGGAGTTCTTCCTATGACCTGAAACATGTCCTCTACGACGTTTTTGTTTCTATCCCAATCAACACCCATTTTCACCAAACTCACCACCCATACTCATGGTTATTAAATGGAATATATTCGTTGATTACCTTTACTTACTCCTTCTCCTTCAAGATCCTCTTAACGGCTACGAAAACGTTTTCGTCCCCCTCGACCATGAACGAAGTGGCGATATCCCAGCAAACTTCCCTTCCCAAATTTTCCTCCGGGGGATTTGAGTCCTTTCCCTCCCGATCAGCGAACGCTGTGGAGGGTCTGTTGGGGGCGATCGCTAGAGTGAAGAGGGACGAGGGCTGGGCAATTACGTTTGAGGACATATCTGTCGGGAAAAGCTGCCTCCGTGTACGGATAATCGTCCAAGACTTTTTCAGGGATCTACCTAGCCAGCGCCCTACTCATGATCCTAACACCAAGCGCACGCACACACAAGATCGAACTCGTGGAAAAATGCACAAAGAGGGGGAAACAAAACACTATGCGTTTAACGTTACCTCTAAGGAAAGCACTACCCCTAAAGCGTGGAACAGAGAGCAGTGTAGGCGGCTTGAAAGTTTAAGCCGCCTAAGTAATTGATGTGCCTCTGGTCTTACCATCGCAGCTTGAGGGGGCCTAGTCGTGATTCCTGTTTTCGTAGGAATGCGCTTTCCACGCCGGTGAGGACGGCCATGACTGTGGCGGTTCCCTCGAGCTCCTTGGACACTCTGGCTCCCCAGACAACCTTTGCTTTCGGTGGAATGGACCTTTTTACGAGTTCTCCTGCGTGTTGGACCTCTTGAAGGGTCATGTCTTCTCCGCCCGAGATGTGGATCAACAGCCCACGAGCCTTGGTCACGTCTTCTACGTCGAGTAGGCGCCCGTTCAACGCTCTTTCCGTTGCCTGCTCTACCCTGCCTTCTCCCTTCCCTTCACCGACCCCTATGGAGGCGATCCCGGCACCTCTCATGATGGCGCGTAGGTCTGCGTAGTCTAAGTTGATTAAGCTCGCAGTTGTTATGGTTTCGGTTACGCCCTTGATGAATTTTCCCACAGTTGTGTTGGCTACGCCCAGAGCCTCTCTGAAGGGCAGGTTTCCAGCAAGTTTGGTGAGCCTATTATTGTCGATGACCACAACAGTGTCGCAGGCCATTTTGAGTCTCTGTATTCCCTTCTTCGCTATCTCCATTCTCGCTGTTTCGATGTCGAAGGGGAGAGTGACCACCCCTACGATCAGGTGGGGAGACACATCTGAAGAGAACCGTGAGCGCAGTTCCTCTGCTAAGGTGTAGATGCCCCCGGTTCCGGTTCCTCCACCCAACCCGGCCACAAGAAATATGATGTTTGACCCGATGACATCCTCGATGATTTCGTTCACGTTTTCACGCATCGCCCGCTCCCCTAATTCCGGATAGCCTCCACATCCCAGCCCCCTGCACACCTTCTCGCCTATGAGGATTCTTCGGTCAGCCTCGCTTATAGCTAAGTGGTTTGCGTCAGTGTTCACTGAAACGAGCCTGCCTCCAGCCAAACCCCTCTCCTTTACCCATGAGATCACGTTGCAGCCAGCTCCGCCAATGCCCACCGCCATCACTGTGGGCCTAGCGACTCTTGCCATCTGCTCGATTCTTTCCTGCTCCTTGAGAATGGTTTTTTGTTTCCGTAGCTCCTCGAGTTCATCCACCTCAATCTTGTCTAACTTCTGCATGTTTTTCTCTTCTCCTTTCGATAAGTGTAATCAGTCTCAAGTTTATAAATCTTACGACTTACGACTTATTATTCGAGATAGAGTATTGGGTTTTTCGAAACATCCTTTAAATTCTCTTAAGGTTAAAAAATGAGTCTTGTGGGCGTGGTCGAGTGACTACGATGAATAAAATAGAGTTAATGAAGAACTTTATGAACACCTTTGTGGGTAACGACTTCCACCTGATCATTAAGGAGGGTGAAAGCCACTTTATAGTTGATACCATTGAGGTCATCCAGAAAATAGACGACTCCTGCCCCGTCAAGGAGGTCCCGGTGGGAGACTGCTTTCTTCGCCTCTGGGTGAGGGATGAAAACGGAAGGGAAGCGTCCATCTTATGTGTCTGGAGCGAGCAACTCCTACAAAACTTACTAGACCAGTATGCTTCCGCTAAAGAGGCAGGATGTAAGGAGATCATGATGCTTAGAAATCCGAACAATTCAGATAACTGGCTCCTAGTGTGGGGTAACGGACTCGAAAAATCTGTGGGAAAAATCTCACGGACACCTCATCCTCAGGCATACATTTCTTAGTAGTTTTAATGTGTACGCATCAGCCGAGGATTGTTGCTAAGAACAGCCCGTATATGAACAGCAAGATGGCTCCTTCTCTCAAGCTTGTCCTCCAAATCGTTAAGAAGTACTATAAGAAGGGTTAGCGATGAGAGATAAGGTTACTAGGTCTGAAAATACCATCATGTTTTACTCTTAGTGGGGAGACGACCAGAGCAATTTCCTCCCCTTTCTGTTCATTTGCTACGTTTTAGGTTATTTAGGCGCGCTATTTTATTTTTGCCCAGGCTACTCCGGCGAGGATAATGTAGGCTATGGCAATCCAGAAAAAGTAGGCGAGGGCCTGAGTGGCAAAAGCAGCCATTTGCTCGTACAATTCTGACACGCTCAGGAAAGATGTCGAAGGAGGGATTTATAAGCGGTATTTCGACGGAGGCAATGAGGCAGGTTTCGATATATTTCGAGTTTTGTTTATGGGTGAGCCACTACTTTTGCTCCTCGAGGTGTAGTCGGGGCATTTATCGTATTCTGCTGGTGCGTTGTAGAACTTCTTGAGTTTTCGGCACCAAGCGATGGCCTTAGGAAGTGAAAATAGTTATTCGCCGCCCACTGTTTTGATTACGACAAGAACGTGTTCATTTCCTTTGATTTTTGCCCCCTTTAACGTAGAAACCATGGACAGGATTGTGTTCCTCACGATTCTCTGGACAAAAGGTTTTAAGGGCAAGACGTTTCCGTCAATCTGGACACTCAGCACCTCCTTGCGTTCCCGCCTCTTTCTAACCAAAGCTGCGAGCCTTTCGTCCACCATGTCTACCAGTCTATCTGGCTCCTTCAGCACATCCACGTAGGGAATTTCCAGTCTCGCTGCCTCGGTTGGTATGGGACCCACGAACGTGAGTATGGGCTTATACCGACTAGAAGCCTCCGAGACTTCATCGACGGCTTTCACAGCCACGATCTTTGGCACAGCGGGATCTTGTCCAACTAGCTTTCTAAAGCCCTCAAGAACGATGATTTCCACGTCTTTTCCATATTCTCGGACGATTTCTTCCAAGCCATATCTTGAGGTGTCGACTTTTTTGATAGTGGCGAGCTCATGAGGCGCCACGCTGATTACAATGGATGCTCCCGCCCTCGCGTGTCTCCACGTGTCCTTCCCCTCGGTGTCGATAGTGAAGTTGACTTCTGGAATATGTTTAACTGTGGCGACTCGGTAACCCCTTTTTGTTAATCCTTGAACGAGGGTTTCTACAGCGGTTGTTTTTCCGGACTGTCTACTTCCCACCACCGCGATCATCGCCATCTTAATAGTCCTCCCCTCCTCACGTATCCTAACATGCTTGTAGAACTTAAAATAAAACGTTTTCACCTCTGTTCAGCTACCTTTGGAGCAGTATTGCAACAAACTTTGTCATGCAAAGTTTTATTAAATGTTGTGTAAAAAATTACACAGAATTGAAAATTCATACATAGAGGAAGGGCGAATGAGCAAAATAGGTTATTTCAGCGCGAAAGGGGTGGCTCTACTTGCTTGCTTAACCGCTGCTTACGTAGCTGTTGCCTTGGTAGTTCCTGGGATTCCGGTCATCGGCGCCTCTGGCGCCAAGATTGCGCTTTCGGCGACGCTCGCTCCGGTATATGGGTTCATGTTAGGTCCCTACTTCGGGGCTCTCGTTGTTTTGTTTGCGAACTTCGTGGCATGGGTCATTCCTCCAGCTGACTTATTCGGCTTATTTACTATAGCAAGTCCGGTTCTCTCAGCGTTTACTGCCGGGGCACTAACTAAAAGAGGTAAAGGCTGGGTTTTAGCAGCCACCCCATTAGCTGTTCTCATCTTGGCGTGGTATAGTACTTGGGTTGGGCAAGCAGTGCTCTACGTTCCTTTGCTTCATTTCGCGGCATTGGCTGTCGTCCTGCTCCTTCGAAATAGGTTAGCAGACTGGTTTTGGAAGGGTAGGAAATGGCTAGGAATAACTATTCCCTTGTGCAGTTACGCCGGTTTCATGACTGATCACATGTTTGGAAGCCTTGCTTTTATCGGGCTAGCACCACTACTGTTCCCAAAGGCGGTTTCTGCGTTGCCCATGCTTTTTATGGGAGCTTTCCCAGTGACTATCGCCGAGAGAATTTTCATGACTGTAGTTGCTTCTGTTATAAGTCCCGGGGTCATTCTCGCGTTAAGAGCAAGACAGTATGTCCTTCGCACAGAAAGCTAGACTGGGAGCAGCAATGAAGGCTCGAGAAGGCGACTTCATCGAAACCCTCGACGGCAATATCTTTGACGTTAAAGGACTGATTCATCCACCGGGGAAAGTCATAGCTTACATTCGTTTCATGCCTGACCCGAAAGGCGACAGAAAAAGAGAAGAAGTGACTTATCGCAAAGTCTATCCGCTTCACGAGCGATACGAGTTGCTTCTGGAGAGGTTTCCGCAGTATTTGGTTTATGACCAAGTTTTCAACGAGCGACTCTGCGAAGTTCCAATTGAAGCAATAAAGCGCCATTATAAACCAGTTGACCGCTTGCGAAAGCTTCGCCAGAAGAGGCAACTGACCAAACTTGAAACAGCAGCGTTGCATTTCGCAGAACTGTTAAAGAAAAACGCTGACGTTTCGTGGAATGCGCTCGGCGTCTCTGGTTCGTTGCTTGCTGGACTGCACACGCCCAAGTCAGATATTGACCTTATCGTTTACGGGTCACAAAACTGCTACCAGGTCTACGACTCACTGAGAACCCTAATGAATGAAAGAGGGAGCCCAGTCAAATCGTACAGCATGGAAGAGTTGAGGCGTCTATTCGATTTTCGTTCGAAGGATACGGTCATGTCCTTCGAAGATTTTGTTCGAACCGAGTCGCGGAAGGTCTTGCAGGGTAGGTTCATGGGAATAGACTACTTTCTTCGATTTGTGAAAGACTGGAACGAAATTGAGGAACGTTATGGCGTGGTTCACTACAAGCCCGAGGGCTACGTGAAGATTAGGGCTAGGGTGGTGGACGACTCTGAAAGAATTTTCACTCCATGCCGCTATAAGGTTGACTGCGTGGAAGTTCTTGAGGGGACTCATGTTACTTCAATCGAGGAAATCGTGTCTTTTCGTGGGAGGTTTTGTGAGCAAGCCAAGAACGGCGAGACCGTGGTGGCGCAAGGTAAAGTTGAGCGGGTGCAGAAAGAGGGAGAACGTGAACACCACCGACTGCTTTTAGGAAACAAGGCTTCGCACCACATGGTCTTAGTGTAGAATAGGTGATTAAACCTTAAAAGTAGTTTGAACATATTTCTTCGGTTGTAGGTGGTGTCTTTGTCTCAGCCAGTTACGTTACGGGACGTTTATGAGGCTCGAAGAATTGTGAGCAAGCATCTTCCTCGAACACCCCTCGTTAGGTCTTCAACTCTTTGTAAGCAGCTGGGTTTTGAAGCCTACGTGAAGTGTGAGAACCTTCTGCCAATAGGGGCCTTCAAAGTGAGAGGAGGCTTAAACCTTATTTCTAGGCTTTCCGAGGAGGAGAGACTGAAAGGGGTTATCACGGCCTCGACTGGAAACCATGGCCAGTCCATAGCCTACTCCGCCTCCCTTTTCGGCGTGAAAGCGGTTGTTGGCGTGCCTAAGGGTGCTAACCCGATCAAGGTTGAAGCTATAAAGAACCTTGGAGCCGTCGTCGAGTTTCACGGCTCGGACTTCGATGAAGCAAGGCTCTGGGTGGAGGAGGAAGCCAAAAAGAAGGGTTACCGATATATTCACCCCGCCAACGAGCCTCTTTTGATCGCCGGAGTTGGCACCCTCTATCTGGAGATCATGGAGGACCTCCCCGACGTTGAGGTCATCATCGTCCCCATCGGTGGTGGCAGTGGTGCCGCGGCAGCATGCATCGTGGCGAAATCCATCAACCCTAAGGTGAAAGTTTTCGGGGTTCAAGCTGAGGGGGCCCCAGTCGTCTATCTATCTTGGAAGAACAAGAAGATGGTGGAAACTGCGTCGGCGGAAACCTTCGCCGATGGGCTGGCTACGAGGGTTCCCTTTCAACTCACCCTCGACATCATCAACCCGCTAATCGACGATATCGTTCTTGTAAGCGATGAGCAGATAAAAAGGGCGATCCTCACTCTGCTTGAAACAACCCACCAGCTGGCTGAGGGAGCGGGAGCAGCCTCCACAGCAGCCGCTTTCAAGCTGAGAGAAAAGCTTCAAGGGAAGAAGGTAGCCCTCGTCTTAACTGGAGGAAACCTAACCCTCCAAACCCTCCAAGGCATCTTTAAGGATTTCGATATGTCTAAAGCAAATGTTAGGTTTTAAAGCCAAGTAGCCTTATTTTAGCTTTGTTTAGGATATCCAGAAGATACTTTCATTAGTGTTTACATTCGATACATTTTATCATTTACTATTTCATCCATACATCAAGTCGTTTTGTTGGCTTCTTTAGAGGCATCCATTTCTCAGCAGAAGCGGTGAGTGGAAGAAACATCTGGATTTATAATCCATATACATGAATTAGAGTTTCATAAGACGTATAAGTGGTGTAATTGATGTAAATTTGGGGTAAGGATAGATGAGATTTCGTGTTTTGTGTCTTCTGCTACTTGTGAGCTCTCTTCTCCTTAGCGTTGTAGGCGTGGCATCGGTATCAGCTGACTTTGAATTAGCATACGATGACGGAAGCTTCGAGACCAATGTAATATTGCAGAATTATTGGGATACCGCGCTACAACGAACGCATCTGCGGCAGAAGTTCGTGCTAAGCGATTTTCCTCAATACACTTTGACTCAAGGATGGGTAAAGGTTGAGGCGGTGGAAGTATGTTGGGGTTCTCCCACAATAGTGATTGATACGGTGGTATTTGATATTAGGCTTCGTGATGGAGACGGCACCCCAATCACTGCTCTCAGCGGGTTGACTAGCCCTGTCGGGGTTACCCCTCCCTTCTGGTCTAGATACGACGACGTTTCAAGCGCAGGCTTCACTAGCAACAGCTACTTCTATGTGGAACTCATAGCCAAAAGCGGAGCTGAATATGTAGCTGCGGATTCAGGTCAACTGGAGTGTAGTGAATACAGCACAGACGAGAACGGGGTCGCGTGGACGCAGGAGGCTGTACTCCACTACGGCATCCGCGTAATCGTCTCCAAACTGCTAGGTCCAGTCCCAGAGTTCAGTCTTAGCATTCCCATAGTCGCCTCAATAGCCACAGTAGCCTACCTAGCCATCAGAAAACGAATATCGAGAAAGCTAGAATAGAAACACACCCCTTCTTTTTCTATACTACTTGAACAAACAATCAAAGAATTGATCATAAGCTCTTTATTTTCAAATGTTTAGCTTGTCTTCCTAAAACATACCTTCCACTTTATTCATAACATCGACGACCACAGGGTAGGCCTAGACACACGATTTATACAGAATTATCATATGCGCTGGTTACCAAGTAAGGTTGACCACATACACGTTCATGTAGCCTTCGTTCATCGTAACTTGGTAGCCTGCTGCCTGCATTTTTTCCATGGACCGTTTTAACCAAACGTGAAAAGACTCTGCTAGGCTACCCTTATCTGAGTTGTCTGGATCCAGCGAAGCAGTGCTCTTTTCTCCCCTTAAAATGGCAGTTTGCAGGAGCACATGCTTGGCAGCCCAATAGTCAAGGG
>Ga0209314_10000754_pt1 | contig 14724 bp, 12 predicted proteins | sample I19B2metaG_FD_184146 | JGI IMG/M metagenome (GOLD analysis project Ga0209314, IMG submission 184146) | Lake sediment bacterial and archeal communities from Gulf of Boni, Indonesia to study Microbial Dark Matter (Phase II) - ​I19B2 metaG... | ecosystem: Environmental > Aquatic > Freshwater >...
TTTACTTCCCAGCCAAAATCAATATACTTCCAGCTAATCTCATTATTTGTTGCGGTGAGCAACACATATCCCTCCTCAAGACCTTTGTTTGGTCCGTCCCACCATCCGGATGACACAGCTCCTCCTGTTAGGAAATGGATCCCGTCAATATAGATATCTTCAAGGGAATGTAAATGTCCCTGCAAAACCAGTTTCAGGTTATGGTTGCTGAAAAGTTCAAGAACTTCCTTGCCATTGTAAATTACAGTTGAAGAGTCGCTGGCAACAGTTGTTCCGACATACTTTTGTGTATTTGCCGTGATAAACGGGATGTGGGTACTGATTACAATAGGGGTGCTTTTATCAGTTGAACCTAATTCTTTCTTTATCCATTCGATCTGTGCATCATCAATTTTTCCTATGTAACTGTCTTTTCCGGTGTCTTCAACTGAGTTAAGAATCATGAATTTCCATCCTTTATGCATGAATGATTTGTATAAATCGCCAAGCCTTTTTTCAAACATCTTCTCCCCATATTCAGGATTTAACTTATCAGCACCGCTCTGAGTGTAGATACCATATATTTCATGGTTGCCCATTGTATTGAAAACAGGCATATTAAAATTTTTAACCGTTTCATTATAAAGATTATAAAGCGAATCTGCAAGAGAATATCTCTGTCCCAGGGCATCCATTATAAGGTCACCACCCATTATTACGAAATCGGGTTTAAGGTCATTTACAGATTTTATGGCCTGATTAAAACCCGGAACAGCATTTCTTTCATAAGTAAGGTGAACATCTGTCAAAAATGCAAATGTGAATGATTCACCTGGAGGTTTAGGCTTGCATGAGAATACAAGAAACAAAGTCAGCATGAGGCTGATATTTGTGAAGAGACTGAATTTTTTCATATCTGAGGGTTTGTATGTTACTGATTCAAAAATAATAAGAATCCCGGCCATTATGGTTACAATTTCATTAAAATCAAAATAATTGCTAAATTAGTAGTAAGCATGGCTTTATAATGATTTATCTTATAACAAAATTATTCTGAAAAATGAATTCGAAGGAGAGAGTATTCAGGGCATTAAGGAGAAAAGAGGGTAATCCCGACAGGGTACCAATTCAGTTTGACCTTTGCAGACAGCATACTGAAACATTCGGGAAAAAACTTGGGATCGAACCTGATTACGCTTTATCGTATTATGAAGATCTTACCTACAGGATCTCGGCAAATGAGATCAGAACAAGGATGGGAAGCGATGTTGTAGTTGTAGGGGGTACTGTTCCGACCGGATACAGGCCTGTTCCTGTATCGGGAAATATAACAATGAATGAATTCGGAATGCATATGAAACCGACTTCTCTCTATGTTGAAGTTGTTAAATGTCCACTCGAAAATGTATCAACATCATGCGAAATTGAGCAGTATCGTTTCCCTGATGCTTATGCTTCCGGAAGATTCGACAAGGCAAGAAGAGATATTGCCAGGTTTGGGAAAGATTATTTTATTATTGGTGATGTGGAAATCTCTCTGTTTGAGATGGCATGGCATCTTACCGGGCTTGAAAAGTACCTGATAGGCATGATGCAGGATTCAACATGGATCGAAGCCTTAAATGACAAGGTTGAACAATGGAGCACAGGACTTGCCATTCAACTTGTAAAAGCAGGAGTGGATGCGATCTGGCTGGGTGAGGATCTGGGCAGCCAGACATCAACACTAATTGCACCGGAGGAGTGGAGAATAAGATTTAAACCGAGATATGAAAGGATGATCGTGGAAATTAAACAGGAGAATCCCGACATTATAATGATAATGCATTCAGACGGGGCGGTTGCACCACTTATTGATGATTTTATTGAATTGGGTATTGAAGTTTATAATCCTGTTCAGCCTAATGTTGAAGGTTCTGATCCGCAGGAGCTTAAAGATAAATACGGTGACAGAATATGTTTCTTCGGAGGCATTGATCAGCAGTCATTGCTCCCCTCAGGAGACATACAGGCCATACGCAAAGAGATAGACAGAAGAATCCGGATACTCGGCAGGAATAAGGGTTACCTGCTTGCCCCGGCACACATCATACAGACAGATGTATCAACAGATACAATTGAGGCGATGATAAAAGCAGCTATGGATTTTGGCAGTTACTAAACTTCAGAAAAATATTTCCCCTTAAAGAAAAGGGCAACATGGCAACTGCATCAACAAAGTATTTTTCGCTTCTGCGGTCAAAGAGCTTCCTTTTTTTTATTACCTTATCTTTCTCTGCAGCTCCTTTTCATAGAATTTATAGAACTCATCCTTTATGTCATTCCTGATCCTGTAGAACTCATTAATAATTTCAGTATAATTTCCTTTAGTCTCTGAGGGATCTTCAAAACCCATATGGAGCCTGTGTCTTACTTTTCCGGGAAATCCAGGACAAACTTCATTTGCATGATCGCATACTGTAATTACGTAATCCCACTCTTCATTGAGATACTGCTCAACATTTGCTGGCTTATGCTGACTGATATCGACCCCGGCTTTCTTCATAACGTCAACAGCCATTGGATTGACTTTTAACGCTGGATTGGTTCCCGCAGAGAATACCTTCAGTCTTTTATCAAAGGATTGCAGAAATCCATGAGCCATCTGACTACGGCAACTGTTCCCAGTACACAGTATCAATATTTTAAAAGTAATTGAAGTCAAGAAAAATGAATTTCATGCAAACTTAAGATTCTTAAACCCTGAACAATTTTAGAGTCAACTTATTCAGTTCTTTATGCAGCGTACCGAATACCTGTCATTTTTATCTGTGCCCAGAATATCATCAACATCCTCCTTCCTGGAGAGGTCAGTAACAACCATGTTGTCTATAATCAGGTAGCTGAAGTATTCGGCGCTTTTATTATCATATTCCGTGGCTGTCCAATAATATCCGCTTTCATCAATTTCAGAAAAGGTACCTTCATGGTCCTGTAAACCTCCCAGTTGTATGGTAAATGAAACTGTATCTTTTGATTCCTTTCTCCAGGATTCATGATGCTGGAAATGATCAGAGAGGGTCCTGAATTCATTTCCTGTGGGTAAATGCCAGCCATCGGGGCATACTGTTTTTGCAGTTTTCCAGTCATATAACATTCCATATACTTTTGCATTCTGCGGATCATTATCATAATAAGCCGCGCCCTGTTTCGGTTTGAACCTCAAATTCTCAGCCATCCAGGTAACTCCATTCAGTGTAATGGTCCGATAAACATTCCCGTCTCTTTTATCGGTAAAAATATCCTGTCCTGATAATGATGAAATGATCATTGCTAAAACTGCAGCAAACAAAATTCTTTTCATATCGTTATACTTTTCTATGAATGAATAAATTCCACAAAAACTATTCCATAAAACCGGTTAAACTCAAAATTAATTCATCTTACGAAATTATATATTTGAAAACCAACATTTTTATGAACCGACTTATTTTTGCAATATGCATTAAATAATAATGTCTGTTGATACCACAACAAAAGATAATTATAGAAAATCATTAACTTTGAATCTTCTTTTTAAATTGCTACATTAAGTAAATATGGCTAAAAAGAACCTGCTCAGACCATACGGAGAAAAACAGGTAACTTTTGACAGACGATATCTGGAGATGGCTCTGATATGGGCTCAGAATTCCTATTGCAAAAGAAGACAGGTTGGCGCTCTTATTGTAAGGGAGAAAATGATAATATCAGATGGTTATAACGGCACCCCTGCCGGTTTCGAAAACATTTGTGAGGATGAGAATAATATCACAAAACCATATGTTCTTCATGCTGAAGCAAATGCCATAACAAAAGTTGCAAAGTCAAACAACTCGAGTGAAGGCTCAACTCTTTATGTTACAACCTCCCCATGCATGGAATGTGCCAAGCTGATAATACAATCCGGTATCAGAAGAGTTGTTTACTGTAACCGTTACCATAAAACAGACGGACTCGAACTCCTGAAAAGAGCCGGAATAGAACTTGTATATATAGATCCAGAAAAAAATATCTATGAATTACAATAACTCAAGAATAAGCATATTTCTGCCCATCCTTCTTTCCATTGCCGTAGCTGCCGGAATTTTTATTGGCAGGCTGCTTCCCTCAGATACTGATATTCAGTACCACTCAACAATAAAACCGAGGAATGATAAAATCAGCAATATCCTGAATATCATTGAGGCAACCTATGTTGACACAGTAAACAGGGGGGAACTTACTGAAACTGCCATTCCCGCAATCCTAAGAAAACTTGATCCTCATTCGATCTACATACCTGCAAAGGATCTTGCACGGGCCAATGAACCATTGCAGGGTAATTTTGAAGGTATCGGCATTTCATTTAACATGCTTACCGATACTATTCTTGTTATTAGCACTATACCTGGTGGACCGTCTGAAAAGCTAGGACTACTGCCCGGTGATAAGATCATCTATGTTAATGATTCACTTGTTGCGGGTAAAAAGATTGCTGATGAAGATGTGATGAAGATGCTCAAAGGTCCAAAAGGGACTGTAGTAAAGGTCAGGATACTCAGGAGCGGTTACAGGGAGCTAATTCCTTTTGAAATTACACGCGATAAGATTCCTATTTACAGTGTTGATGTTGATTATATGGTAAATGATCTCACTGGTTATATACGAATCAACTCATTTGCAGTAACCACATATGAGGAGTTCATGAATGGTCTTCTGGAGCTGAAAGGGAAAGGGATGAAGAAACTGATCCTTGATCTTCGCGGAAATTCGGGTGGTATTATGGAAGCAGCCATTAGGATTGCAAATGAATTTCTCAGTGAGGATCAGCTAATCGTTTACACACTTGGAAGAACCCAGCCACGGTCTGAGGCAAGGGCCACCGGTAAAGGAATCTTCCAGGAGGGTGACCTGGTGATACTTATTGATGAATTCAGCGCTTCTGCAAGTGAAATCCTTGCCGGTGCAATTCAGGATAATGACAGGGGCACAATTATAGGAAGACGTTCATTCGGGAAAGGACTTGTTCAGGAACCGGTTAGCCTGCCAGACGGTTCAGGGATGCGTCTTACAATTGCCAGATATTATACTCCAACAGGAAGATCTATACAGAAACCATATAGTGATGGTTTTGAAAAATACTATGATGATCTGAATGTCAGGATGGAACATGGTGAACTTGAGGTATCAGACAGCATCCATTTTGCCGATTCGTTGAAATTTATCACCCCGGGAGGAAAAATTGTATATGGCGGCGGCGGAATAATGCCTGACAAATTCGTTCCTGTAGACACAACAATGATTTCACCTTATCTCGCAAAGGTAAGGGCTCTCATCTACAGGTTTGCCATGAAATATACTGATACTAACAGGGAACTGTTGAAGAAGTATACCGAATCCGGCGAGATGGAAAAATATCTCGATAAACAGGCATTGCTAGATCAGTTTGTTGCTTTTGCTGAACAAAACAAAGTTAAAAGAGATCCTGCAGGATTAAAGACCTCAGGCAAAATAATCCATACACAGCTGAAAGCATATATTGCCCGTAATATTCTGGACAACAAAGGATTCTACCCCATATGGGAGGATATTGATACTACCCTTAAATATGCGATTGATTACCTGAAAGAATAAGATCGCATAAACTAACAATAGATATATGATCTTGTTTTCCCGCAGATCACGCAGATTGACACAGATGGTACTCTGTGAAAATCTGCGTGATCTGCGGGAAATTTAAATAACTAAAGATCCTGCAAATTCTGTTAAATATTTCACAGAAAGATCTTCTTCCTCAATAAATCCCATATGGCCCGAGTTGTGAAGAATAACAACTCTGGAATTTCCTGGCAATCTTACCTTCTGCTGAATTGCCAAATGATTAATATGATTGTCCATCATACCAAGTATCCATAGGAAAGGTACTTTTCCTGCTTCAACAAGGTCAGACAGGGATGGTCTTTCCATCATACCCCTCAGATCAGCAATTATTGTTGCCTCTGAGGTCGCTGAAGCAATTTTAAGCGATTTCTCAACTTTTTCTTTTAACAAGTCAAGATTGGTTCCTGCAAAGAGTCCATTTACAAAGCCAGGAATCATTTCGTCTTTTTTACCAGATTCAATGAGTTTAATATTTTTTACCCTTTTCTCAATAACCTCAGGCGGGTCGGCAAAAGGATGGGAATGAAATAAACAATATCCTGAAAGATATTCAGCAAACAATCGGAGAAACGCAAGTGTCGCATACCCTCCCATTGAATGTCCGACAAGAAAACATTTCCGTACACCCAGAAAGTCAAGCACAACTTTGATTGCCCCGGCAAAAATATCCATTGTGTTTGTTACACCAATTAAATCTGATTGTCCATGACCCGGCAGGTCGATTTTGATCACTCTGTAATTTTTAATAACATTGCCGGCAAACTGATCCCATACTTCCATTGTTTCAAGGTATCCGTGTATAAGGACAATAACAACGCCCTTTCCTGAATCGGTATAATGAATTTTTCCGCCTCTGAATGAAATAAACATATCCATTATTTACTAGTTTTGTAAAGGTAGCTAATTAATTATTGCTGAATTCTGATCAATTTTTATTTACCGGTAATGATAATTAGCATTTCATTTTAATAACTTTCAAAGGAGATAAAACTTAGTTTTGTTTGCGACCGATATCCTTCAGAAAAACTAAATATTCCAAAACCAATGAGTAAAGTTCTGTTTGCCTCAATTTCCAAGAAATTTGTAATGGCCCTGGCAGGTCTTTTCCTGCTTACATTCCTCCCTGTTCATCTTATCATAAACTTCCTGCTGCTTAAGAACAATCCTGAACCTTTCAATAAAGCTGCGCATTTCATGGCTACATTCCCACTGGTTAAAATTTTTGAGATAGTTCTAATGGCTGCAATATTAATCCATGTAATGTACGGTATTTATCTTCAGATATCAAACTGGCTCGCACGACCGGTCGGTTATGTCAGTGGAAATAAGGCGGAAACTTCGTTCTTTTCAAAGTTTATGATCTGGACCGGAGCTACAGTTCTGACATTTCTTGTTCTTCACTTCTTCAACTTCTATTTTATAAAACTGGGACTGATTGAAGGTGATCCGGAAAACTTTTATTCAGTTGCCCATAATCTTTTCAAGATTCCAGCCTACAACTATATATACCTTGTATGTTTCTTCCTGCTGGGTTTTCATCTTTATCATGCTTTTTCGTCAGCATTTCAGACTCTTGGATTAAATCACAGGATCTGGACCCCGATAGTGAAAAAAGTTGCCCTGTTCTATGCAATCCTCATACCGGCAGGATTTGCTTTTATTTCAATTACTTTATGGCTTTTCAGATAGATCAGTAGAAAACAGATATACCATGGCAAAACTTGATGCAAAAATACCCGGAGGACCTCTTGCACAGAAATGGACAAATTATAAGGCTACCACAAAACTGGTAAATCCGGCAAACAAAAAGAAGCTTGATATAATTGTGATAGGGACCGGTTTGTCAGGCGCCGGTGCCTCTTCCGCCCTGGGTGAACTGGGTTACAATGTCAAAACATTCTGCTACCAGGATTCTCCCAGAAGAGCACATTCGGTTGCAGCACAGGGTGGAATCAATGCTGCCAAAAATTATCAGAGTGACAATGACAGTGTTTATCGTCTTTTTTATGATATGATAAAGGGTGGCGACTTCAGGGCACGTGAGGCAAATGTCTACAGGGCCGCTGAAGTCAGCAACCAGGTTATTGACCATTTTACAGCACTCGGTGTTCCATTTGCACGTGACTATGGAGGAACCCTTACTACCAGGTCATTCGGAGGTGTTCAGGTTTCGAGGACATTCTATTCCAGCGGACAGACAGGTCAGCAGTGTCTTCTCGGAGCCTACTCATCGCTTAACAGACAGATAAAAAACGGAAATGTAAAAATGTTTCCGCGACGTGAGATGCTCGACCTGGTATTGATTGATGGCAAAGCCCGGGGTATTATAACACGCAACCTTGTTACCGGAGAGATCGAAAGACATTCGGCTCATGCAGTTGTTCTGGCCACAGGCGGCTATGGTACAATCTATTATCTTTCTACACTTGCAGTTAACTCGAATGCATCAGCCGCATGGAAGGCTCACAAGAAAGGAGCATTTTTTGCCAATCCCAGTTTTGTTCAGATACATCCTACAAGTATTCCCCAGTTAAATGAGTTCCAGTCAAAGCTGACACTTATGTCTGAATCGCTCAGAAATGACGGAAGGATCTGGGTTCCAAAAATCAAGGGAGATAAACGTAAAGCAAACGATATTCCGGAAGAAGAAAGAGATTATTATCTTGAAAGAAGGTACCCCACTTTCGGAAACCTGGTTCCAAGGGATGTAGCCTCCCGGGCAGCAAAGGAAAGATGTGATGCCGGTTATGGTGTCGGAGAAACCGGCCTTGCCGTTAACCTTGATTTCAGGGATGCAATAAAGAAACAGGGGAAAAAGGCTATAGAAAATAAATACGGTAACCTGTTTGAAATGTATAAGAACATCACCGGCATTGATTCCTACGAAGAACCTATGCGCATCTATCCTGCCGGACACTACACAATGGGCGGTCTTTGGGTCGACTACGAACTGATGACAACAATACCGGGGCTCTATTCAATAGGCGAATCGAATTTTTCTGATCATGGCGCAAACAGGCTTGGAGCAAGCTCACTTATGCAGGCATCAGGTGATGGTTACTTTATACTTCCCAACACTATCAACAATTATCTTTCAGGAGAAATAAGCGTTCCGAAAATCTCCACCGACAGACCCGAATTTGCAGATGCCGAGAAAGCTTCGGTTGACAGGTTAAATAAGCTGATCTCTATAAAGGGAAAGAAAAATGCCGGATCTTTTCACAAAAGGCTTGGAAAAATTATGTGGGATCATTGCGGAATGAGCAGGAATGAAGCAGGATTGAAAGAAGCGCTAAAACTGATAAGTGAACTGAAGGAAGAATTCTGGAGAGATCTGAATGTTACAGGTTCACTTAATGAAGTAAACCCTGAACTTGAAAAGGCAGGGCGAGTTGCTGATTACTTTGAACTTGCAGAGCTCCTTGTAACTGATGCCCTTTCAAGAAAAGAGTCCTGCGGCGCGCATTTCCGTGAAGAATTTCAGACACCTGATGGTGAAGCCATGAGGAATGATGATGAATTTGCCTATGTGGCTGCCTGGGAATATGCCGGTGAGGGAAAAGCTCCGGTCCTCCATAAGGAAGAATTGAAGTTTGAAGAAGTTGAAATGAAAGTGCGAAGTTATAAATAAAGGCACAATGGCGCAACGGCGCAAAGGCAAAAAGAATTTAGGCAATTTCCAGACTCCCCTCCCTGGAGGGGCTGGGGGTGGGTTAAACAATATTCAAACCTGAAAAAATAATTCAAAAATATGAAGCTGACTTTAAAGATATGGCGGCAGAGAAATGCAAATGCCAAAGGTAATTTTGAAACTTACCAGATGGATAATGTTTCTCCCGAGATGGCATTCCTTGAAATGCTCGATGCACTTAACAAGAGACTTGTTGAAGAAGACAAAGATCCTGTGGCATTTGACCACGACTGCAGGGAAGGAATATGCGGATCATGCGGCATGTATATAAACGGTCATCCTCACGGACCAGTGCCGGCTATTACTACCTGTCACCTGTCAATGAGATTTTTCAAGGATGGTGAAACTGTCTGGATTGAACCTTGGAGGGCAAAACCTTTTCCTGTTATTAAAGACCTTATAGTCGACAGGACAGCTTTTGATAAAATACAGACAGCAGGAGGTTTTGTTTCCGTAAATACCGGGTCAGCTCCTGAAGCTAACAACATTCTCGTTCCGAAAAGTCATTCAGATGAGGCATTCAATTCAGCTATCTGCATTGGGTGTGGAGCATGTGTGGCGGCCTGCAAGAATGCTTCTGCCATGTTATTTGTATCAGCAAAAATATCACAGTTTGCATTACTGCCCCAGGGTCGGATAGAAGCAAAAGAGCGAGTAAGGGCAATGGTTGAAAAGATGGATGAGGTTGGTTTTGGCAGCTGTTCCAATACAGGAGCATGTGAAGCTGAATGTCCGAAACAGATCAAATTAACTAATATTGCCAGGATGAACAGGGAGTTTTACAAAGCTTTCTGATTCCGGCTATGGAACGCAAGAAATTTGTCCAACTCATTTCTGCAGGCAGCAGTCTTGCACTATCCGGGGCAATCACCGGATTTCCGTCTTTAATAAGCAGATCTTCTGATTTTTCATCCCTGTTGGGAAATAACACCGCTTTGTCTGCCGATGTTGTAATTGCCGGCGGAGGTCTGGGTGGTTGCGCTGCTGCACTGGCTTCGCTTCGAAATAATCTCAGAGTTATTCTTACAGAGGAAACCGACTGGCTGGGTGGGCAGCTTTCACAACAAGGCGTACCTCCTGATGAGCATCAATGGATTGAAACGCATGGGGGTACCAGACTTTACCGGGAATTAAGAGATAAAATAAGGGAGTATTATTTTCGTAATTATCCGCTCACCGAAAAGTCAAAGGCAAACAGGTTTCTGAATCCCGGCGATGGATCAGTCTCGCGTTTGTGTCATGAACCACGGGTCGCTGCAGCTGTCCTGGATGAACTCATGGCTCCATACATAAGCTCAGGCAGACTGGTAATACTTAAAAACTTCAGGGCAGTATTATCCGATACTGAAGGTAACAAAGTAAGATACCTTACTGTAACAAACAATCAAAACGGAAAAAGTTTTAACCTCCTCGCAAAATGGTTTATTGATGCAACCGAACTCGGTGATCTTCTTCCCCTCACAGGAACTGAATTCATTACCGGCACTGAATCAAAAACAGATACCGGGGAACTTCATGCCCCTGAAAAAGCAAATCCTGAAAATAACCAGTCATTCACAGTATGTTTTGCAATGGATTTTATTGAAGGTGAAGATCATACTATAGATAAGCCAGAGGAATACGATTTCTGGAAAAACCATATTCCTCCGCTTACACCTCCATGGTCAGGGAGACTTCTTGAACTCCGGTATTCCACTCCATCCACACTGGTGCCAAAAGATCTTGGATTCAATCCCTCAGGAGCTGATACTTCTCCTCTTCTCAACCTCTGGAACTACAGAAGAATTATCAGTAAAAACAATTTTATTCCCGGCGCCTACAGAAGTGATATTACAGTTGTGAACTGGCCGCAGAATGACTATATGCTGGGGAATATTATATCAGGCAATAAAGAGGATTTTAATAAACATGTCAGCAGGGCAAAACAACTAAGTCTCTCTCTTCTTTACTGGCTTCAGACAGAAGCACCAAAGCCTGATAGTGGCTATGGATGGAAGGGTCTTAGACTGAGAAAAGATATAATGGACACGGCCGATGGTCTTGCCAAATATCCATACGTTCGCGAATCAAGAAGAATAAAACCTCTTTTCAGAATACTTGAGGAGCATGTTGGAAAGGAGAACAGATCATTGGTAACAGGCGTCAGGGAGAATATAAGAGCAGCGAAATTCCATGACAGTGTCGGAACAGGCTATTATCATATCGATCTGCATCCATCATGCGGAGGAGATAATTATATAGATTTCCCGTCACTCCCGTTTCAGATTCCGCTTGGAGCTCTCATTCCTCAAAGGGTTGAAAACCTGATCCCTGCAAATAAAAATATCGGAACCACCCATATCACAAACGGATGCTACAGGCTGCATCCTGTAGAATGGAACATTGGTGAATCAGCTGGCGCACTTGTTGCTTTTTCATCTGCCAGAAATGTTATTCCTTTGACAGTCCGGGAAAATAAGAAGCTTCTGGAAGAGTTTCAGCAGATGATCCGTAAACAGGGAATTGAAACAGAATGGCCTGAATAGAGAAGAAATTTCGAATTCAATTAATAATGAAAACTGAACACAAGAATCAGATTAATTACATTTTTTGGCTATCATTGGTCGCCTCGCTGGGAGGATTTCTGTTTGGTTACGACACTGCAGTTATTTCAGGTACAGTCGATCAGGTAAAGATTCAGTTCAGACTTGACGATATTATGACCGGCTGGTATGTTGGCTGCGCTCTTGCAGGTTCTATTGCAGGAGTTGTGTTTGCAGGTTCTCTCAGTGACAAATACGGCCGGAAACTTGTCCTTTTTCTCTCAGCCTTTCTTTTTTCAATCTCCGGAATAGGATGCATGATAGCTGCCGATGAAATACAGCTGGTTATTGCCAGGATTCTTGGTGGTGTCGGAATCGGGGTTGCCTCAGTTATCTCACCAATGTATATCGCTGAGATCTCTATTCCAGGTTTCAGAGGCAGGCTTGTTTCGATGTATCAGTTGGCTATAACCATTGGCTTCCTCGGAGCCTACCTTGCTAACTACGGACTTTTGAATTATTCCGAAACACTTCTCGCAAAGGGCGCAACTGAAGGACTTTATAACAAGATATTTGCAACAGAGGCATGGAGAGGAATGCTTGGAATGGAGGCAGTACCGGCTGTTATCTTCCTTGCGGTACTTTTCTTTATCCCTGAAAGTCCGAGATGGCTTATTGTCAAAGGAAAAGAGTCCAAAGCATCAGTAATCCTTCAAAGAATATACGGAAGAGAACAGGCTTCCGTTGAGATAGCAAATGTGAAAAATCTCATATCACAGGAAACAGAGACAAACTGGAAAATGCTGTTGCAGCCCGGTTTCCGTATGGCACTGTTTATTGGTGTTGCACTTGCAATGCTCGGTCAGTTGATGGGAGTAAATGCGGTATTGTACTACGGACCTACAATATTTAAGGAGAGCGGTTTGTCGAGCGGTGATTCACTGTTTTACCAGGTAATGGTCGGGCTGGTGAATATGCTGACAACAGTCCTGGCTCTTATCATCATCGATAAGGTAGGCCGCAAACAGCTTGTATACTGGGGAGTTTCAGGCATGATCGCTTCCCTTATACTTATTGGTTTTTACTTCTCCATGGGCGCAGAATTGAACCTATCGCAGATTTACCTTTTGATATTTTTCCTTTTTTACATTTTTGCCTGTGCAATATCTATCTGTGCCGTCATATTTGTTCTGTTGTCAGAAATGTATCCGGTAAAAGTGAGGGGAGCTGCAATGTCAATCGCCGGCTTGTCTCTCTGGATCGGAACATATCTTATTGGCCAGCTGACACCTGTAATGTTAACAGCTTTTACTCCGGCAGGCACATTCTTTTTCTTTGCAGTAATGTGTATTCCTTATATCTTAATTGTCTGGAAACTTTTACCGGAAACAACCGGAAAATCGCTGGAAGAGATTGAGGAGATGTGGATAAACAAGGCAAAAGGCGGAGGGCGAAAGACGTAAGGTGTCAGTAAATTGCAATTGAATGACTACTGAATGACTATTGAATGACTATTGAATGACTATTGAATGACTATTGCATGACTATTGAATGACTAAATATATAAACCATGGATCACAAAACTTTAGCAAAACTTTACAGGGATGAACTACTTGAAAATGTAATGCCGTTCTGGCTTGAAAAATCACAGGATAAAGAATTCGGAGGCTATTTCACCTGCCTCGACCGGGAGGGTAAAGTATTTGATACCGACAAGTTCATATGGCTCCAGGGACGGGAAGTATGGATGTTCTCAATGCTGTATAATAATCTTGAGAAAAATCCGGAGTGGCTGAAATGTGCTTCACAGGGTGGAGAATTCCTTAAGAAATTCGGGCATGACGGAAATCTGAACTGGTATTTCTCTCTTACTAGGGAAGGAAAACCTATAATTGAACCTTACAATATATTCTCCTATACTTTTGCCACAATGGCTTTCGGACAGCTGGCCAAGGCCACCGGTAATCAGGAGTATGCTGAAATAGCAAGAAAAACATTCGACATAATTCTTTCGAAAGTTGATAATCCTAAAGGAAAATGGAGTAAGGTACATCCGGGTACGCGCAATCTTAAAAATTTTGCACTTCCGATGATCCTGTGCAACCTGGCTCTGGAAATTGAACATCTTCTGGAACCGGAATTCCTCAGGAAAACGATCAACACCTGCATACATGAAGTAATGGATGTATTTTACAGGCCAGACCTGGGTCTTGTAGTTGAATGTGTTACAGCTGATAATGAATTGTCGGATACATTTGAAGGCAGGGTACTGAATCCGGGTCATGCAATTGAGGCAATGTGGTTCATTATGGACCTTGGTGTACGTCTCAAAAATAAAGAGCTAATCGAAAAGGCTGCAAAGATTGCAGTACAGATGACTGAATACGGATGGGACTATAAATATGGTGGGATATTCTACTTCCTGGACATGAAAGGCCACCCGACTCAGCAGCTCGAATGGGATCAGAAGCTATGGTGGGTTCATGTGGAGACACTTATCTCAATGATTAAGGGATATCAGCTTACCGGGTCGAAGGATTGCCTGAAATGGTTCGAGACAATCCATGAATATACATGGGATCACTTTAAGGATAAAGATTACCCCGAATGGTACGGATATCTGAACAGACAGGGTGAAGTTCTGCTTCCTCTTAAGGGTGGAAAGTGGAAGGGCTGTTTCCACGTACCCCGCGGATTGTACCAGGTCTGGAAAACGCTTGAAAAAATCTAGAATAATCTTAAGACTTAACAACGATTTATTTGCTTAATTCCACCCCTAAATCCCCTCTATGTGTAAAAACAAGGTTTCAGAGGTTATTTTTTCATTAAAAGAACAATTTCTATAAAAACATCCTTCTATAAGCAGATACA
>Ga0209314_10000757_pt1 | contig 14707 bp, 10 predicted proteins | sample I19B2metaG_FD_184146 | JGI IMG/M metagenome (GOLD analysis project Ga0209314, IMG submission 184146) | Lake sediment bacterial and archeal communities from Gulf of Boni, Indonesia to study Microbial Dark Matter (Phase II) - ​I19B2 metaG... | ecosystem: Environmental > Aquatic > Freshwater >...
CTCCTCCTCCGCCAGCAGGTAGGCGTCAACCGCCCCCTCGTCCCGGTAGAAGGCGCAGAATTTGCACTTGGACTCGCAGACGTTGGTGTAGTTGACGTTGCGGTCCACCACGAAGGTGACCACCCCCTCCGGGTGGAGTCGCTTCCGGATGGTGTCCGCCATCCCGCCGAACTGGAGCAGGTCTGCTTTTTCCAGCAGCCGTAGCGCCTCGGCTCGGTCGAGCCGGTTGCCGCTGGCGGCTTTATCGATTATGGTTGCAATGGTCATATAGTTCTTTCATGTTTAGGCAACGTGATAGAGCACAGTAGCGACGCGAAGCGGAGACTGCTGCTGCGCTTTTATTCGCGGTAACGCCTCAAGGCGCCAGCGGCGGAGCGTCAGCGGAGACCGCTGTCGCCGCTGGTTGGCGCTCACTCAAGTACAGCTAGCTTTTCGATACGTCCTCGTATGAGTTCACAACAAGTATCAATGGCAGAAGTGATCGCCTCATGATTTTTTCTCTGTTCTTTCCAGTATTCTCTCCTGTCATTGTCGTCTTTATACTGGTAATCAATAGCTTCTCCGTAACAGAGCTGTAAAATGTTTGCGAGTGAAGTATAAACCTCTGGAGCGTAAAATGGTTTGTGTTGCTCAACTAAGTCTCTAAACGCTGCAAAGGCTCCTGAAAATTCAGTAAGTCGCTGACGCATCCTATTTTCTTCAGACTCATTTGGGTCAATATGATCTAGCATCGGACGTAAGGAGAGAGTAGCCGCGCGAAGAGGAACCAACGATGCCCATATTTGTTTGTAGATACTGAATTCTTTGTCAAACTGCGTCTTCGTGACATGAACAGCGCGTTCGAGCAACCCTTTCAACTTTGACTCTGTTTGCTGTAATTGGCTCTTAAAAGCCTCAAGTCGGGTCTTTCCGAGATATGCAATAAGCCCTGTCAGGACAATTGATGCTCCACCAAACAGAGCCAGTATTTTCTGAAATAGTTCCATTTTTAACCTCTGCGGTAACTCCTTATTGAGCAGTTCACGCGCACGCGCGTGAACTGCTCATCTTCCCAAACGGAACAGATCACCTGCTGATTCCTCACCGCGCCTCCCACAGTGTCCGGATCGGCACGGCAAAGAGTCGTTCGCCAAAGGGCACCGTTGCTTCGCCGTCATACAGTACCACGCCGGCGGCAAAGCGCTCGGCCGCCGCTTCCCGCAGCTTTTTCAGGCCGCGAAAATCAGCCGCCGTTACCGTGGCCGCGGCCAGGATTTTTATCCGCAATGTTCCGCATCAGTAGCCCCACCTGCGCATTTGTCCGGTATCGTTTCCAGTTTGCCCACTGTTTTTCCAGTGTATTATCCACAGAGACATCCGAACAAGGCACGTTCACCCCTGCAAAGCTCCCCTCTCCAGGGCTGCAGCCAGCGACACCTCGGCAATGGAGACCATCAGGGGGATATCCTTGAGGGGCTTGCCGCCTGCCAATGCCTCCGCCACGTGAAACATATGCTGCCAGGGAACGGACGACTGCGTGGACTCCCGGAGCCAGAGCGTCATGAGCACCACCCTCTCCAGCCATAAGGGACGACGGAGCTCCAGTATCTCTCTGGTTATCACCCCGGCCAACTTGTCATGGTTGATTTTCTTCTTCCCTTTTTGGGCATTGCGGATCGCTTCATCCACGGCGATATCGTCCTCGAACCAGGTCTCGGCAAACGACTCGAACTCCGGCCAGAGCGCCGACTCCTGCAGCGCTTCCCGCTGCTCTCCCCTGCCGAGAAGGTGTGGAGCATTCCCCTCCATCTCCCGGCGGATGAGTGCCAGCTCCTTTTCCGGGATGAGGCCGTCGGCCTTCCAGCGGTCGCAGCCGAGGGCCTCGGCCACCTGAAGAAGCCCGAGGTGTGGCGGCTTCCCACCTTCATTCCCAGCCGCCAGTGCATGGCAGACGGTCCGGTCCATACAGGCCGGCGCCACCTCCTGCAGCACGATACTCTCCGGCATGTCATTTAGAAGCGCCGTCAGCTCCTTTTGGCTGGGGAAGACGACGAATGAGTCGATCACCCCCTGACCCTGCTTCCAGAGGATATTGCAGAGGAGCTTCCTTTTCTTCGTGCCGGCGGTGATGAAAAAGGACTGGGCACCGGCGCCGTCGATGGCCGACGCCCGGATCATGCAGTCAACCGGTGGCGCGAGCTGGGCGCAGACAACCTTACCGCGACGTGCGGTGGTGATGGCCGCGTCGATCTGCCCGCGCATGGCGGCGGGGAACCAGTTGCGGCTGATGATGAGACGGCGGAGGGTCTCGGGAGAGATCGGCCGGACTCGTCCCGAAGCCAGGAGCGCCGCTACCCCCTCGCGCACCTCCCGTTGCGGGTGGAAAAGCATGAGAGCCGCGGTCTCCCTGACAAAGGAGTCCCGGGAATCCAGCAGTTCATGGCAAAGGGTGATCTGTATTTCCGCATCCAGGAGAAGCATCATGTCCAGCAGCAGCTCGATCCCTTCGAAGGGGCTCTCGCAGCCGGCCTTGCGCAGCAAAGTTCCCAGGGATGGTCCCTTGAAAGCGGGTGAGACCGGTCCCCCTTCCCCCCCAATGGCCATCATCCGCTGCTGGTTTGCCTCCCGCACCACCGGCAGGATTTCCACCCTTGTATCGAGAAGTATCCGGGTGATATGGGAAGCCAGCTCGTGATCCCCCTTCTCGCCGAATACGTGCCGGGCCAGTGCCTGTTGCAACGCTTCCAGCCGCTCCCGTGATTTCGGACGACCGGCCTCGATTTCATGGCGGAGCATCTCCAAAAGTCCCCTTAGCAGCTGCAGCGCCGCCTGCATGCGCTCTTCCTCCCTGGAATTCCGGGGGATGAGCCGGGGGAGAAGCGCCGCCAGCTCGTCGTACCGCCCAAGATCCGGCAGCATCACGGTCCTGATCAGGTGGTCGTGCTCGTCCATGGCGGCAAGACCCCGCTTCTCCAGCCTCGTCAATTGATCGACAATCGCGGCCATGGATTGCCGGGAAGCCGAAGCATCAGCCTGGGATTCAGCAAACAGGCTCATCTGCGATGGACCGACGCCTTTCCCCCGGGGCAGCTCCAGCAGCTCTTCCAGAGCCCCGGCGACATCCGGAGGAGCCGTTGAGACCCGGATCACGGAGCCCGGCTTGGGGAACGGTTTGCCGCGATATTTCCTGCCGTCCACATGCTGTCTGACCTTGCGGTAACGCTCATGCATCCCTTCCAGCCACTGCGCGTCCTGATTGATGCGGTCGGTGAAAAGCTCCAGGATGTCGTCGGCAACCGACTCTTTCCCCAGATAGTCGGCGATAAACGGGCCGGCCATCGGGGAGTCGGGATCGAGCCCGAAATCAATGGCTGTCATCGGTTTCCCTTTGCCATTGACCACGAACAGGGTCACGCGGCGGCAGTCACACCCCTTGTCGGTGCAATACGCCTCGATGAAGAGATAGTCACCCTTCGGGATCCGCCCGGTTTTCTTCAACAGCTGCAGGCAGGCAACCCCTTCCTGGCTGTCGGGGAATATTTGGAGAAACGGTTGCATTGTTTTCCTCTCCTTGTGAAGAATATGACCCTGAAAAGAGAAACCCTTTCAGTACATCCGCAGCTCGTTGTAGAGCGTGTCCCGCTCCACCGGCACCCGGCCGGCGCTGCGGATGAGGCGCACGATGTCGTCGCGCCCCATGGCCTGGGGTGAGGTTGCGCCGGCGTCGTGGCCGATCTTCTCTTCCACCACCGTGCCGTCCAGGTCGTTCACCCCGAAGCAGAGGGAGGTCTGGGCGATCTTCTCCCCGAGCATCACCCAGTAGGCCTTGATATTGGCGAAGTTGTCCAGGTAGAGGCGGGCGATCGCCAGGGTCTTCAGGTCGTCCACCCCGCCGCTCATGGGGTTCTTCAGGTGCCCCAGGGGGTTGTTCTCCTTCTGGAAGGCCAGGGGGATGAATACCTGGAAGCCGCCGGTCCGGTCCTGCAGCTCCCGCAACTGGCGCATGTGGTCAACCCGGTCGGCATGGCTCTCGATATGGCCGTAGAGCATGGTGGCGTTGGACTTGAGGCCGCTGGCGTGCACCTCGGCCATGATCTCCAGCCAGCGCTCCCCGGAGATCTTCTCCGGGCAGAGTTTCTCCCGCACGTGGGGGGCGAAGATCTCCGCCCCGCCGCCGGGGAGCGACCCCAGCCCCGCCCCCTTCAGTCTCTCCAGGGTATCACGGATGGGGAGGCCGGCCAGGCGGGAGAGGTACTCGATCTCCACAGCGGTAAATGCCTTGATGTGCAGCTCCGGCCCCGCCTCCCTGACGGTTGCCAGCATCTCCAGGTAGAAGTCGAAGGGGAGGCTGGGGTGGAGGCCGCCGACGATGTGGATCTCCGTCGCCCCCTGCCCCACGGCCTCCAGTGCCCGGCTGCGCACCTCGTCCAGCTCCATGCAGTAGGCCCCGTCCGTGTCTGCGGCCCGGTAGAAGGCGCAGAATGCGCAGCGGTTGACGCAGATGTTGGTGTGGTTGATGTGGCGGTTGACGTTGAAGAAGACCTTCTTGCCGTTCCTGCGATCGTTGACCATGGCCGCCAGCCTCCCCACGGCGATCAGGTCGGGGTGGCCGAAGAGGAAGAGGGCGTCGTCGTCGCTGATGCGGACGCTCTCGCGGACTTTTTCTTCTATCTGTTCGATGTTCATGGATTCCAGGTCACCCCGTTCTCTGCCTTGTCAAGGATAGCGTGGTTTATCCTGCAACTTCCGCAGCATCTCTGTCAACGGCTGATTTCCATTGCCGCCGCGGTCGGCGGGTTGAGATCGCCGCAAAGCGCTTTACACTTGAAAACAATTCATCGCCGGATCGGCATGCAGGGATTGCCAGCCGTTTTTCTGGGGGACGGGCAAATGAGAAAGAGAAAGATCAGGATCCTTATGTTCGAGGACGTGGAGGTTCTTCTCCCCCTTGAGAAAATCCGTCTGCAGCGGACAGAGTTTGAGCTGATAACGGCCCACAGCGGCAGGGAGGTGCAGCGGATAGTCGCGGAGTCGGCCCCGGACCTGATCCTTCTGGACCGCTACATGTCCGACATGGGGGGGGATGACTGCTGCCGGTCCATCAAGGGGGAGGGGCGCTGCCGGGGGATGCCGGTCATCATCGTCACCCCGGAAAGGGACCGGGGCGACCTGGAGCGCTGTCTGGCGGCAGGGTGTGATGCGGTCATCACCAGGCCGATCAATCAACGGGAATTCATGGAAACCATCGGCAAATACCTGCCGGTGGGGAGCTGCGATACCCCCAGGTACATGGCCAGGATGCTGCTCTATTACGGGGAGGAGAGCCGGCAGCCGCAGAGCGGATATTCCATTGATCTGAGCAGCAACGGGCTGTTTCTCGAAACCGACTCCCCCTTGAAGCCAAAGACAGAGCTCAGCCTGGAGCTCATCTTTCCCGATGGGAGCAGTCCGCTCAAGTGTACCGCCAGGGTAGCCTGGAGCAACGATCCCGAGCAGCCGCAGAAAAACGATTATCCTCCGGGGATGGGGCTGCAGATTCTCGACCCGGGGGAAGAAAAGATGGAGCTGCTGAGCGACTACATCAGGAAGGGGAAGTTCCTGACGATCCTCCCATCAACCTCGGAGGGGCAGAATAGCCGGGGGATGCAGAAAATTCTCATTGCCGACGACGATGGCGACAACCGGAAACGGCTACGGAGCATCCTGGAAGCTGAGGGGTACACGCTGCTGGAAACGTCCGGCTGCGACGAGGCCCTGGCCGCTGCCCTGGGGGAGCGGCCGGACCTGATCATAACTGCCAAGACGCTCCGGGGGGAGAGCTGGCGTACCTTGAGCGCAGAGCTCAGCCGAAACCAGCGGACACGTCAGCTCCCCATACTGCTCCTAAGCGGATCGACACTCTCCCTGGGGAGCATCAGGGGGCTAGACCTGGGGGAGATCGCCGACATCAGCCGGAGCGACGACGGGGATAATATTTCCGTCAGGGTCAACAACTGCCTCATGCTGCAGCAGATGTCCGAGCTATTCTTCACTCTCCGCGAACAGCTCCTGGCCAAGGAGTCCGCCGCCGAAGAGGGGCAGCGGGTTGCCGCCGTCATTCAGCACAGCCTGTTGCCGACCTCCCCCCCCAAGGGTACCCCCTTCGATTTCGCCTGGCGATTCCTCCCCTGCGAAAGGGTGGGGGGGGACCTGTTCAATGTGTTCCGTCTGGATGAAACCCATCTCGGCGTCTATGTGATGGATGTCTGCGGCCACGGTGTCTCCGCAGCCATGGTGACCACCTCCGTCGCCCAGGCCCTCGACCCCTTCAGCGGCCAGCTCCTGAAACGGATCACCATCCGCCCACCCTACTACGAGCTCATCTCCCCCTCCATGGTCCTCACCAGGCTGAACCGGGAATACCCCATCGAGCGCCTGGAGAAGCATCTGACCATCTGCTACATGATCCTCGACATGCAGAGTGGAACGGTCTGCTACAGCAACGCCGGGCACCCCTACCCGGTGCTGATACGGGCCGGCGGAGGGACGGAACGGCTCACCAGGGGCGGGACGATCATCGGCATCGGCGAAGGGGTCGATTACGAGGAGGGTAAAACCGTCATGGAACCGGGGGACCGCCTCTTCCTCTTCACCGACGGCATAATAGAGTATTGCAACAGGAGCGGCGACATTTACGGCGACGAGCGCTTCATCGGGACTTTGGAGGGGGCCGGGGGGGAGACGCTGCAAAATGCCTGCGAGCATGGCATCAAGTCGTTGATAGGTTTCGGCGACGGTCTCTACCCGGAAGACGACATAACACTGCTGGGGATCGAATTGAAGCGGAGGTAAATAGGTTCCCGTCAGGAAGCCGATCTGTTTCCCCACCTCACGTAGAGCGAATGCTCCACCCCCAGCTGGTCCAGCACCCTGCCGACGACAAATTTGACAAGATCGTCAACACTCCGGGGGGCTCCGTAGAAGCCGGGCATGGGGGGAACCATCTTCACCCCCAGGCGGGCAAGCTTGAGCATGTTCTCCAGGTGGATGGTCGAGAGCGGCGTCTCCCGTGGGACGAGCACGAGCAGCCGGCTCTCCTTGATCATCACGTCCGCCCCCCTCTCCATGAGGTTGGAGGAGAGCCCGGCGGCGATCCGTCCCAGGGTCCCCATGGAACAGGGGCAGATTACCATGGCGTCAGGAGGGGACGAGCCGCTGGCCATGGGGGCGTGAAAATCCTTCTCCCCATGGCAGGTGAGCCGCTCCGCCGCGGAACCGATTAGCTCCCCCAGGATGCGCCTCTGCTCCTCCGGATCTGCCGGGAGATCAAGCCCCTGCTCCTCCCGCAGCACCAGTCGCCCGGCGGAGCTGATCACCAGGCTGACCCGTATTCCGGCGGCCAGCAGCTCCCCAAGCAGGCGCAGGGAGTAGACCGCTCCCGATGCCCCGGTTATCCCCATTGCCACATGGCGCAGCTTCACCGTCACCTGAGCCCCCCCGTGAGCACGGCCAGCAGGGTGGCCGCGAAGATGATGATGCTGATATAGCCGTTCATGGTGAAGAAGGCCAGGTCCAGCCTGGAGAGGTCACCGTCCCGCAGGAGCCACTGCTCGTAGGCAAGGAGTGCGGCGGCCAGGACGATGCCGGCGAGGAAGAACGGTCCCGGTTGCAGCAGCAGGTGGACGACGAGGAGGAGGGCCACCATGATGACGGAGAAGATCCGCGACAGGCGCAGCGAGCCGCTCACCCCGAGCCTGACCGGGATGGAGTGGAGGCCGGCACTCCGGTCGAACTCCAGGTCCTGCAGGGCATAGAGGATGTCGAAGCCGGCCACCCAGAAGAGGACCGCCACCCCCAGGATGACCGGCGGTGCCGAGAGCTCGCCGCGGATGGCGAGCCAGGCCCCCACCGGAGCGGCGCCGAGGCAGAGGCCGAGGACCAGGTGGGCCAGGGAGGTGAAGCGTTTGCAGTAGGAGTAGAGGCCAAGGAAGAAGATGGCCACGGGCGAAAGCCGGAGACAGAGGGGGTTCAGCCGGGCGGCGGCATAGAGGAGGAGGAACACGGAGAGGATTATGAACGCCCCCACAGTCCCCTTACCCAGGAGGCCGGCCGGGATCGCCCGCCCGCTGGTCCTGGGGTTGCGGCCGTCGATCTCGGCATCTATCAGCCGGTTAAGCCCCATGGCGGCAGTGCGGGCGCCGACCATGGCCATGACGATCCAGAAGAGCTTCTCTGCAGGAGGAATCCCCCGGGCAGCCAGGAGAGCCCCGGTGAGGGCGAAGGGGAGGGCGAAGATGGTGTGGGAGAACTTTATCATCTCCAGGAAAACGGTTATGCGTGCGAAAATGGTCATGCCTGTTCCTTGTTCAAGGGTCTCTCTCGATAGAGGTGACCAGTGTGCACACGAACGGAGGTGCTGCACACCGGTCAGGCCGGAACCCGGCCTGGAAATGTCAATCCGTAAAGCCGTACTCCCGCCAGCGGCTGGCCACCAGGGCAGCTACCCCCGGATCCGGGACCACCGGCCGGCGCCGCTCCCTGGACTTGCGGGTGGCGTCAACCCGGAGGGTGTTCCCCTCCACCACCAGGTCGTCCTCCCAGGAGACGTTGTTCATGATCCGCCAGCAGACGCCGGCCTCGTCCGCCGGGTCCTGCTCACCGTCCACCAGCACCAGCAGGCGGCAGCGGGAAAACCAGGGGAGCGCACTGATGCGGCGCAGCAGGTTCCTGCCGCGCTCCTCCCGCACGGAGATGATTGCCCCGCCGTGGAAGATGCCGGCAAAGGGGTGGTGAATCTCCACCACCTCCGGCAGGTCCAGCTTGAGCAGGGAGAGGAGAATCCGCTCCCAACCCGCTGCCAGCCAGCAGTCCTCCATGGGTGGGCGTCCGACCACGGTGGAAGGGATGACGGCATCGTCCCGCAGCCGCAGGGAGGTAACCCTCAGGGTGGGGATGGCCGTAGAGGGGGTGTAGTAGCCGCTGTGGTTGGCGAATGCCCCGCTGGCGGAGAGCTCCTCCGGATAAAGGTACCCCTCGATCACCGCCTCGGCGGCCATCGGCGCAGGGAGGCCGTTGGCGCAGCGGTAGAGTGGCAGGGGGCTCCCGCCGAGGAGGCCGGTGAAGGTGAACTCATCAAGCTCTTCCGGAAGCGGCAGGGAGGCGGCGAAGGTGAGAAGAGGCGGTCCACCCAGGGCTATGGTCACCGGCATCGGCTTCAACCCCCTCCGCCAGAGGAGCGCATGGCGACCTGCACCGCTCGATGCTCCCCAGGAGATGGCCAGCCTCTCCTCTCCCAGCGTGGCAACGCGGTACATGCCGCAGTTGAGCGAACCGCCGCTCCTGTCCGAGGTGATTACCAGGGGGAGTGTCATGAAACGGCCGGCGTGCTCCGGTGCGCCGTCTTCCGGTGCGGATTTCGGCAGGGGGAGCACCCCCAGGTCGATCCGCCGCTCCCTGAGCTCCCCGGGGGGGACGGGGGCGATTTCGGGAGCGGCTTCGCTCCAAGTACGGCTTGCGGCCAGAGTGGCCAGGCGTGCCAGCGAACCCCTGCCCTCAACCCCTGCAAGAATTTCGTCGAAACAGCGGGTCAGGTCGGAGAGCCGCTCCAACCCCAGGGCCAGGCCCATGCGCCTCTGGGAACCGAACAGGTTGGTGGCCCCCCTGTAGGGTGAGCCGGCAACGGATTCGAAGAGGAGCCCCCGGTTCAGGAGCGGATCCTTGCAGACCCGCTCGGTGATGACGGCCATCTCCATCAGGGGGTCGACAGTGGCCGCCACGCTATGCAGCTCACCTTCCACCCTAAGGCGGGCGAGGAACTCCCTCAGATTGTGGCAGGCATCCATCCCCGTCATCTCCTAACCCCTCGTCCTTTCTACCATTACCGGCTCCGCCGCACAACCCTTTTCCGGAGCACGGCACCCTGCTTTCCCCTTGTATTCGCCCGACAATCTGCCATAATAAGCAACATTTTCTCCGAAAGGGCTGAAACGCCATGCAGCTTTACAAAGGTCAACAACACGTCAACAGGAGGCTCCAGACCCCACCCCCAGGCGGCATGCGCAGGAAGCTGATCCTCTTTTTAGCCGCCATCGCAGCAGCAGTCGGCATCGCCTTCAGCGCCTACGTCGGCTACCTGCTGGTCTCCCTCCCCAAGGTCGATCGCCTGGCCGACTACCGTCCACCCATCGTCTCCCAGGTCTTCGGTGATGACGGCAGCCTGGTGGGCGAATTCTACCTGGAGCGGCGCAAGGTGGTGGAGGTCAGCAAGATCCCGCGCCGACTCATCCAGGCATTCGTCGCCGCCGAGGACGCCAACTTCTACCAGCACCGGGGGATCGACTACCTGGGGATACTCCGTGCCATGGTGAAGAACGTCATCCACCTGCGCAAGAAGGAGGGGGCATCGACCATCACCCAGCAGGTGGCCAAGTCAATGCTCCTCACCCCGGAGAAGAAGTTCTCCCGCAAGCTGAAGGAGGCGATCCTCGCCACCCGCATGGAGAAGAAGCTCTCCAAGGACGAGATTCTCTACATCTATCTCAACCAGATTTACATGGGAGCCGGCTCCTACGGGGTGCAGTTGGCCGCCGAGACCTATTTCGCCAAGAACGTGGAACAGCTCAATCTGGCGGAGATGGCCATGCTTGCCGGCCTCCCCAAGGCGCCCAACAACTACTCCCCCATCAAGCACATGGACAGGGCGAAGGAGCGGCAGTCCTACGTGCTGGAGCGGATGGTCAAGGAGGGTTACATCACCCAGGCCGAGGCCGACCACGCCAAGGCCACCCCCATCGTCATCCAGTCCATGAAGAAGGTGAACAACGAGCAGTCAGCCTACTACCTGGAGCAGATCCGCCAGGAGCTGGAGGCCAAGTACGGCGAGGAGAGGCTCTACAAGGACGGCCTGAAGATCTACACAGCCATGAACGCCGAGATGCAGAAGGGGGCCTACGATGCGGTGGTGAACGGCCTGAAAGCCCTGGACAAGCGCCAGGGGTTCCGCGGCGCCCTGAAGTATCTGGCCGAGAGCGAAATCGACCCCTTCTGCAAAAAGGTCGAGGAGGGGATCGACTATGCCTCCCTCAGGCAGGGGGGGAACTACCAGGGGGTGGTGACCGCCGTGGACACGGCCAAGGGGGAGGTGACCGTCAGGGTCGGCGAGCGGACCGGCACCATCCCGAAGAAGAACCTGGCCTGGGCCGGCAAGCTGACCCTGGTCAACGGCTACGGCAAGCCGAAGGAGAAGGGGAAGGAGCTCCCTCTGGGGAGCGTCATCGAGGTGCAGGTGATAACCCCCGACGCGGACAGGAAGGGGGCAATCTTCGCCCTGGACCAGACCCCGGAGGTGCAGGCCGCCATCTACGCCATGGATCCGACGACCGGCGGGGTAAAGGCCATGGTTGGGGGGTACGACTTCAAGAAGAGCCAGTTCAACAGGGCCATGCAGGCCAGGCGCAATCCCGGTTCGGCCTTCAAGCCGATCATCTATGCTGCCGCCCTGGAGAAGGGGATGACCACCGCCTCCATCATCGAAGACTCCCCGACAGAGTACGACAGCGGCAAGGAGAAGGCCTGGAAGCCGAAGAACTACGACAACATCTACCGGGGGAACGTCACCATGCGCGAAGCGCTGACCAACTCCATCAACATCGTCAGCGTCAAGATCCTGGAGACAATCGGCGTCGGCACGGCAGTGGAGTTCGCCAGGAAGCTGGGGATCACCTCCCAGCTGGAGTCCAACCTGACCCTGGCCCTCGGTTCCTCCAGCCTCACCCCCCAGGAGCTGACCAATGCCTACGGCGTCTTCGCTTCAGGGGGGTACCGTGTGACCCCCTACTTTGTTACCAAGGTCACTGACCGTGACGGCAACATCCTTGACGAGTACAAACCTCAGCCGGTGCCGAGCTTTGCCAACAGCACCACGGCGGTGAAGGTGACCATGACCGGCAAGGGTGAAGAGGCCGGCAAAGAGGTGCCGGCCGACGCCAAGCCGACCGCCGCGCAGGCGGCCCCGGTGCAGGCGGTATCACCCGAGGTCTCGTACATCATCACCAACCTGATGCAGAGCGTGGTCTCCAGCGGCACGGGCCAACGGGCCAAGGCGGTTGGTCGTCCGGTGGCCGGCAAGACCGGCACCACCAACGACATGAAGGATGCCTGGTTCGTCGGCTACATACCCCAGTTGGTGGCAGGGGTATGGGTCGGCTTCGACCAGGAGCGGAGCCTGGGGGGGAGCGGCTCCGGCGGACAGGCAGCCGCCCCCATCTGGACCGAATTCATGCAGCGGGCCGTGTCGGGCATGGCGGCGAAGAGCTTCACACCACCGGGCAACGTGACCTTCGCCACCATCAACCCGAGGAGCGGTCGCCTGGCCAAGGAGGGGAGCGAGGGGAGCATCCAGGAGTGCTTCATTAGCGGCACCGAGCCGACCAGTTACGGCGAATAGGCTATTGGCGGGGGTTTACGGGGCATTTTTTTTCAAAACGACGTAACAAATCTCTTGCAAACGGAAAAAATGAAGTTATAGTAACTCAAAATTTAACTTTTAGCGGGAGGGCTAAAATGACCAAGGCAGAACTTATCGATGCAGTTGCCAAATCGGCCAATCTTACCAAAGCATCAGCTGAAAAAGCTGTCGGCGGGCTGATCTCCGCCATTACCGATGCACTCAAGGCAGGCGACAAGGTTACTCTGGTAGGCTTCGGCAGCTTCGAAGTGTCCACTCGCCAGGCACGTACCGGCCGCAACCCCCAGACCGGCAAGGAGATCAAGATTGCGGCGGCCAGCATCCCCAAGTTCCGCCCCGGCAAGGCTCTCAAGGACGCTGTCAGCGCCAAGTAATAATCACCCTTGCATAGAGGGAAGAGAAAAAACCCTGCCTTGGCGGGGTTTTTTTTTGCCCGTCAACCAATCTTGATCGAATTTATCCATCTTCAGGCAGTAGGGCGGTGAAGCAGGGAGGGCTTGGGGCCTTTGCGCCCCTTAGGCACGGCTCAACTGCCGCATCTAGGTTTATTTTCTCCCATTTTCGTGCTATAGAATTGCTCGCATCCGGCGGGCAGAGCCGGACGACAGCCTCGCCACGCCCGCCGCAGCCGAAGGAGTCACCGTGTCCCCATCAACCCTGCTCTGCTTTGTCGGCGCATCCATGGCACTGACCCTGGCCCCCGGGCCGGACAACATCTTCGTCACCTCCCAGGGGATCGCCCACGGCCGCCGCACGGCCATAATCACCGCCCTGGGGATGTGCAGCGGAGTCAGCGTGCACACCATTGCCGCTGCCCTGGGGCTGTCGGCTCTCTTCTACTCCTCGCTTCTCGCCTTCAACCTGGTGAAATATGCCGGCGCAGCCTACCTCCTCTACCTTGCACTGCAGGCCATCCGCAACAGCACCCCGCTCTCCCTCCCCCCGGCGGGGAAGCAGCCTGCGGCGGCCCTGTTCCGCCGCGGCTTCATCATGAACGTCCTCAACCCCAAGGTAGCCCTCTTCTTCCTCGCCTTCCTCCCCCAGTTCATCGAGCCAGGCAGCCGTAACGCCACCCTGCTCATGCTCCTTCTGGGTGGGATCTTCATGCTCCAGGCGATGATCATCTTCTCCCTCATCGGCTGGTTCTCCGGCAGCATCGGCGGATTCATCGCCGCAAGGCCCGCCATCTCGCGACGCTTCGACTGGCTGACCGCCGGCGTCTTCGCCTCCCTGGGGGTGAAGCTCGCCCTGGCCGAGCGCTGAAGGGGAGGCCGTGTATATTGCCGCTATGAAAAAGGGGGCCATCCTCCTCGTCCCCATGACCCTGCTGACAGCCACATTCATCATCCTGCCGAGGATTGCCACACTACCTCCGGCCCATCACGAGCTGGCCCTCATCACCCCCTACCTGGTGGGGGTGGTGGGGATGTTCCTCGCCGTCCATTTCCACCGCGGCAGGCCGTTCACCGCCCTCTTCCTCCTGCTTCTCTTCTACTTCTGCTTCAGGACCTTTCTTGCCGGGGGGGTCAGCGGCCTGGCCCCCCATGGAGTGTTTCTTGCCATCGCCCTCCTCATCCCCCCCAACTTTGTCCTCCTCGCCCTGATGCGCGAACGGGGGATCTTCTCCGTTGCCGGACGGCTCCGTTTCTTCTTCCTGGCACTGCAGGCCTCGGCAGCATGGCTCCTCTTCCGCCACCATTACGAGGACCTGGTGCCGATTCTCACTCGCCGGCTCGTCAACATAGCCGCGCTGGATGACATACTCCTCCCCCAGCCCATTCTGGCGGTGGCCCTCATCTCTCTCGCCTTCGCCACTTTCCTGGCCCTGCGACGGCAGGCGCCGGTGGAGGGGGGGATGCTGGGGGGGATGCTCGCCATAACCATTGCCTCAATGAAGATAACCACTCCGGACCTCCCGGCCGCATTCTGCTCCGCCGCCGGAGTGATAATCACCCTCTCCATCATCCAGGACTCCTACAACATGGCCTTTCGCGACGATCTCACCGGCATCCCCTCCCGCCGCGCCCTGAACGAGAGCCTGCACGGCCTGGGAAGGCGCTATGCAATTGCCATGCTGGACGTGGACCATTTCAAGCGCTTCAACGACACCTACGGACATGATGTGGGTGACCAAGTGCTGAAGATGGTGGCCAAGAAGATGGAGAAGGTCGGCGGTGGCGGCAGGGCGTATCGCTACGGCGGGGAGGAGTTCACCGTCCTCTTCCCAGGCAAGAGATGCAGCGACGCCGTCCCCCACCTGGAAGCGCTGCGCAGGAACATCGA
>Ga0209314_10000762_pt1 | contig 14688 bp, 13 predicted proteins | sample I19B2metaG_FD_184146 | JGI IMG/M metagenome (GOLD analysis project Ga0209314, IMG submission 184146) | Lake sediment bacterial and archeal communities from Gulf of Boni, Indonesia to study Microbial Dark Matter (Phase II) - ​I19B2 metaG... | ecosystem: Environmental > Aquatic > Freshwater >...
ATCGTTCATCCTGGGTTTCCTAACAGACTGGGTCTTACGCGTTATGCGTGGGAAGAGGAAGCCGCAGAGAGACGATATGCCTTCGTCACATGGGCGAGGATAGGGGCTTACCCTCCCACCTTAAACCTTTAAGGAAGAACCCGACGAGAATAGGCATTTGAGGTGGTGTAGTTTATGACTGAGTGGAAACTCGCTGCAGGGGATTGGATATGGGGTGAACGGGTAACACGTTTCTTCAAAATTAAAGCCGTTCTTTCAACAGAGGAAGCCCTCCAACGTATAGCTGACCTAGGCTTCGAAGGGGTTGAGCTAAGCTGGGTCAGCCCTGAAACGTATCCACCGGAGAAAGTTAAGAGGACGGTTGAAAGCTTAAGGAGGCTAAACCTCGATGTGGCAAACGTGTACGTGGACACGGCTGCGAAGTGGCCTTTCGGAGCCTTCACCAATAAAAACCAGCAAGTGCGAGAGGAGGTTGTGCGGTATGTTAAAAGCTGTATAGACGTAGCCCTGGCCTTAGGCTCGCCTATGGTAAACATCTGGCCGGGTTCGGACGGTGTACCACTCAGCGCAGATTACTGGACGGCGTGGAACTGGTTTATCGAGGGTTTTTCTAAATGCGTTGAGTACGCTGAGAAGGTGAACGCGAAGATTAGCCTAGAGTACAAGCTTAGGGAGCCGTGCTACTTCCAGTTACTCGCTAACTCAGACGCTGCGCTTAGGGTTATAGACGCTATACGGTCGACCAGCCTCGGAGCGACCATTGACACGGGACACTTGATACAGGCTAAGGAGCATTTACCGACTACTGTGGAGAAGCTTGGAAGAGCTCTTTTCCACGTCCATTTAGACGACAACTACGGCGACTGGGACGACGACCTAGCCGTGGGTGAAGTGCACAGTTTCCAAGACTTCTTTAAAGCTCTACGCCGTATCGATTATAAAGGCTACTTAACGCTGGACCTCTGGCCTTTAACAAACCCTGATGAAGCCGTCCTCAAGAGCAAGGAGTACGTTGAAAGGGTTGCGAAGGAGACCGTAAAGTAAAGTCTAAGCTGATATGCAATGGTTACCATGACATCGGATAGGAGAACACCTTGTACCTTTTAGGCATCGACGTTGGAACCTCAGGTTGTAAAGCCGCTGCCTTCACACCTGAAGGGAGCATGGTAGCCCTTGTTCAAGCAGAGTACGCGGAGTACAGCCCCAAAACCGGCTGGATTGAGTTAAACGTTAACGAAGTATGGGATAAGGTGAAAGCGTGTACTCGAAGCGTTGTTAGAACCTGTTCAGATAGAATCAACGCCGTAGCTTTATCCGTTCTCGGGGAAGCAGTTCTGCCTGTTGACAGGTACGGGGCTTGTCTGTATCCGGCGATAACGGCGTATGACGCGAGGGAACAGGGTTACAGAGCCCTCTTACAGTGGTGGGATGAAAAACTCGGACCTACACGTATCTACAGCATAACAGGTGTACCGTTAAACTCTATGCCCTCGGTGCATAAGATTCAATGGATAAGAGATAACCTACCTGAGGTCTACCGTAGAGCATGGAAATTCGTCTGCGTAGAGGACTTCCTAATCTACAAGCTCACAGGAGAGACGGTGATCAGCTACCCTCTAGCCGCTAGGACGATGATGATGGACATTAGGAAGAAGCGGTGGGCTCATGAAATCCTAGACCTAGCCGACCTCGACGAAGACAAGCTATCCACGCCGACACAGTCTGGAAACGTTGTGGGTGAAGTGGGCTCTGAAGCCGCTGAGGAAACTGGTTTAGCGACGGGAACTGAGGTTGTGGCTGGAGGACACGATCAATCCTGCGCAGCCCTCGGAGTTGGTGTTACGGATGAGGGTCCAATAATGGATTCAACCGGAACCGTTGAATGCATAGGGGTGGCGGTGAAGGAGCCTGTGCTTACGCAGCAGATGCTTAAGGCAGGGCATGGCTGGTACTGCCACACGGTTAAGGATAGGTACCTGTCACTCGGCTTCTTCCCATCAGCTGGTATCATCCTGCGATGGTACAGGGATAACTTCGCGGAGAAGGAAAAAGAACTGGCGGCTGAGGAGGGAAGAGATGTCTATGATGTACTAACCGATGTGGCTTCAACCTCCCCGCCTGGAGCCGCGAAACTGCTGCTGTTACCCCACTTCGTCGGCAGTGGAACAGGTAAGCAACCAATTTTAAACATGAATTCGCGGGGAGCCTTCGTAGGCTTATCGGTTTTCCACAGGAAAAGCGATATCATAAGGGCGATTCTTGAAGGAATAACCTTCGAGTTAAGGCAGCTCATTGAAACTTTTGAAAGATGTGGCGTATGTATATCAGAGCTAAGGTCGATCGGTGGAGGGGCTAAATCCCCGTTCTGGCTTCAGTTAAAAGCCGATGTGACGAATAAAAGAATCGTTGCGCCCAACATCACCGAAGCCGCTACGCTAGGAGCAGCCCTCCTTGCCGGAATCGGCGCCGGAGCCTTCAAAGACTGTCATGAAGCCGTTGCGAAGGTTTACAGGGAGAAAAGCGTCTACCAACCAAACCCTGCAAACTTTACGCTTTACAGTAAACAGTACGAGGTCTACAAGGAAGTGTATCCAGCGTTAGTGCATGTCTACGAAAAACTCGCGTTGCTGTAACCTATTCAATTCCGTCGTTTCAGCCATACACATGATTCAGGCTTTAGTGTATACAGGGGTCCTCTATGTAGAGAGAACCTTAAGCCCTATACACACTTTCGCTATGAATATTATAATGGAAGATAACGGTTTGACAGTAAGTTATCCGATATCCACATGCCGTTATAGAGTGGATCAATCGGCTGAAGATGCAACTACAAATGATGGAATAGTCGAGACGCATCGAAGTCAGCTGAAATAAAGAGAAAGAGCTTGCCTTTTTATTTTCAGCTTCAGCTCACGACCTTAGCCTTTTAGAATGTCTAGGGTTGCTTGATATTCTCTTGCTACCTCTTTTGCCTCTTTTACTTTCTCGACCGCTTCAACCTTTCTTGCTATGTCTTTAACCATCTCTTCACGAGGTATGCCACCAGCCGTTAGAATTGTTCGAGCAGCTGTTCGAATATCAGGTTGTGGGATGTTTAGCAATCTTGCTTCCCTGATGAACGCGTTTAATCCGCGTACCACACATGTTCTTACTTTAGGTACAATCAGGTTAACACAGACTTCTTGTCCACATCCTACGATTGCTATCGCTTTGTCAGTGAAATCATTGATGCCTGGTTCGCATACATGACCATGGACTACGTAGCAGCCAGGCGGCACTTCCATCTCTATATGAGCTTTCCCTACAGGTACATCTGCCCTCTGTACCTCTTCGCCTATGCAATTACTGATTATCACGTAGTCCAATCCCGGCCTCTGTATCTTGAAAGGCCTGCACTGTTCATCTCTAAACCATACATTAAGTTTGGCAAGACCCATACACGCACCTCCTACCTATGTAACACCTATGTTCATCATATCTTTTTAAGCTTTTCTATGTTACATAGATGTTACATTAATCGAGGTAAAAGTTATTAAGCCGACGCCTATCCAAAATTTAGGGAAGTTTGTAAATGCCGAGGACTAAAGTGAAGCGGGAGGCGAGGGTGAATGTGCGGGTTCCCAAGCCTATGATGGACGAGGTTGACCGCATCTGCTTCGGCCACCCGGAGTTCAACTACAACCGGCAGCAGTTCATCGAGTCCGCGGTCCGCGAGAGAATCGAGCGGATAAGGCAATTGGAAGCAGGGCTTCAACACGCAGACGATATGCATCCAAGACGAAATCCGTTGGAGACCCGTAGCAAAGCCAAGGTATAGAATCGCAGATGAATGTGCATAGTTCAACGTCAACATCCAATATCACGGTATCAGTCTTCCTCCCATTTTTAACGGTATACGGTTTTTCATTTAAAGCCAACGGCTTCATGGCTGAAACGATCCATCGTGTATTTATGTTGCACACATATCTATTTAAACAATTACCATATCTTCACTAGCTATTAATAAACACGTAATACTCGGCGGAGGAGGAGTTCTCATCTCTGTCCCTGATACTGGAAGTGAGCTGTGGAGGTAACCCCTTCATGAGACACACCTGGGAAACCTAGGGTTTGGACCTCTCCCGCGACACTTTTACAAGATAGACTAGCGCCTGGGAAGCTCTATGAAGAGGATGTAGTTCTTAGTCTTCACCGCGGTCACGATAAAGCCATCCCCCCTAAGGGCAAGTAGCTCACCACAACCCATTCCTCGCTCCTCACCTGGAAGCTGCGGTCATGCGGTAGCTCAGCGCGCGATCAGCCTGCCGAGGATGATACATCTTGCATTAACATCGATTCTTTCAAGGGTGTCATATGCATCGTTCAGGTCTCTTCCAGCAATGATGACGCCGTGCCTTGGAATAAGCACTGGTACAGCGTGGTTCTCCAGCTCAGCCTCCCTCTTCTTCACGAAAGACACGATGTTCTTCGCCAGCTCCTCACTGCCCCCCTTAGCCCATTCAACCAGCTGTATAGTCCCATACGCTTCCGCGTATTCAGTTACAGGGGGTAACGGTTTCCCAGCAACGGCGAAGACTAAAGCGTATTGGGGATGAGCGTGGATCACCGCACCTACCTTGGGGAAACTCCTATACAATCCAAGGTGTGCGCTGAGCTCCCTTGACGGAGACCCAATTCCTTCAACTATTCTCCCGTTGAAGTCGAGGACGCAGATGTCTTCAACTTCGATCTTCCACCTTCGCCGCTCACCCATATACCTTGGGGTTATGAAGACGTAATCCCCCTGCCGTACACTAATATTTCCACCAGCTGAATCCGATAATTTCCGCGTGTAGATAAGCCTAGCGACTTCTACTATGTTCTCTTTTATGACTTCGCCCACCAAAGTCTTTCCCTATCCGCGATCCATCCTCTTAGAAGCCTAAATACTTTAACACTGCGGGTGGGAACCGTTAGATATTATTTCACGGAGGAACATACTCATATATTCAGACATGTTCATTTAGATCATTAAACCCGAGCGATATGTTTATCGCGTATCCTTCTTCCCTACTCGAAATAGCTCTCACCCTCCTTCAGGTGTTTCCTAATTTCCTTCTCATTAAGTACCACGCCGAGTCCCGGGCCTTTAGGAACCTCTGCAACACCGTTCTTGATGATGGGTTTGCCTACGCCTTCCACAAGGCTGTCCCACCATGGGACGCCTACGGCGTGGAATTCAACGGCGATGAGGTTAGGCATCACAGAGGCCGCGTGTAGGTTAGCCATGAAGGAGATGGGGGAGCCCGCGAAGTGGGAAGCGATCCTTAAACCATGAAGCTTCGCCAGCTCCGCGGTTCGCACGGTTTCCCTTATGCCTCCAACGGTTGCTAGGTCCGGTGCAGCGATGCGGATAGCGTGGTTCTCGATCAGTTCTAGGAAGCCCTCAGCCAAGTATATGTCCTCGCCTGTCAGGGTTGGCGTCGTAGTGGAAGCCGTGACCTTGCGGAAGCCTTCTACATCCGTGAACGCGATGATGTCTTCTAGCCACGCTACATGATAGGGCTCCACGGCTTTACTGAAGCGTATGGCGTTGCTCACGGTTCCCATGCCGCAGTCCAGCGCAAGCTCGATGTCCTCCCTTAAGGCTTCCCTCAGGGCTTCAACGATGGAGATGAGGTAGCGAAGCCCACCGTTCGTCAGGCTTCCACTAAGCACCCCATAGGGGACTAGTCCTGCAACACCTAGGCCCACATCGAATTTCAGTATGCTGAAACCCAGCTGCCTCACACACTTCGCATTCTCAGCGTAGGCTTCTGGGGTGTAGTTTACGGCGTCGAGCTGGTAGTCCCTCCCTGCGTCGACGATGGGTTTACCAGCGTGGCAGTCGCAGTAAATCTTAACCGTTTCCCTGTACCGTCCACCTAGGAGCGTGTAGACTGGGACGTCGAGGACCTTCCCAACGATGTCCCAAAGCGCTATTTCAACGGCGCTGACGCCTCCTCCTCGACGACCGGGCCCCCCTAAGCCATGGATTTTATTGAAGACCCTGTTGATGTTCAAGGGGTCTTCCCCGATGAGGATAGGCTTCAGGGTTAGAGCTAATTCCTTGGATCCTCCATCTCGGACCTCGCCGTAACCCTCAATACCCTCATCGGTTTCGACTTTAATGATGGGCCAGTCGAAGTTCCCCTTCACCACCGCGGTCTTAAGGTCTGTGATCTTCATTTTACTCAGCCTCGAGGGTAAAGTGGAAGCAATGAGTTGAGCCCTGGTTCGTATGTAAGCCTTCGATAGGTCTTAGACTCTGGCGTGTTTCTTAATGGTTTCAACGAAGGAGGCGCCTTTCCTAAGCTCTTCAGCTTCAACCACTTCAACCTCGTCGAACCTCAGCGCCCTTTCTAAGGCTTCCCCGACTCGGTCCTTGGGTATGACGACGACTCCGTCGTCGTCGCCGACAATGATGTCGCCTGGTTGAACCGTTACGCCTCCGCATATGAGGGGTACATTGACGCCTACAAGCTCAGTGCGACCGATGGATGTGGTTGGGATGACGCTGCGGCTGAAAACCTGGAAGCCCATCTCCCTGATCTCGCGGGTATCCCTGACCCCGCCGTCTAGTACAGCTCCAGCTAAGCCCCGTGCCTTGGATGCTGTAGCCATGAGGCCTCCGAAGAGCCCTACATCCCTCAGGTCAGCGTCTCCGGCGATCACGAGCACGGTTCCTTGTTTAGCCTCATCGATTGCTTCAAGGGCGGGTATGAAAGAGGCGACCCTGTTACAGAGTTGATGCTTGATTGTCAGAGCGGGACCGACTATTTTATGGCCTTGGATGAGGGGACGGAACTCATGGGATATGAAGCCTCTGACGCCCATCTGGTCTAGGGCGTCTGAAAGTGAAGCCGTAGGGGTTTTTCGAAGCCCATCTAAAACCTTCTTTAATCCCTGCTCTTCTTCCACCTTCAAAGCTTTTCACCTAAGAGCCTTGGAACGCTTGTAGGTATAGGCTGAGAGGAAATAAGGTTTCCCCTCTGAGCGGTTAACCTTTCAGCGGCTGGGTTTTCGCTTGGAATAGGATTCTTTCAGGGTATGTGTATACGTTCATCCTTTGTCCACGCGTGAAGGAAACTAATGTGAGCCCCGTTTTCCCAGCGGCTAGGATGCCTGAGTGGATTGGGGCTGAGATGGAGGCGAAGATAGGGACGCCCATCCTAGCCGCCTTGAGAACCATATCGGCGGGCTGCCGCCCCGAGGTGACGAGGACGCTTCGGTTGAAGTCCCCTCCTACTAACGCGGTTTTTCCAACAACCTTATCCACGGCGTTGTGGCGTCCAACGTCCTCGGAGAAGGCCTTGAGTTTTCCCTCGGTGAAGAGGGCGGCTGAGTGAACGCCCCCAGTTAAGCGGAAAAGTGTGGACCTTGTGTTCAGCTCCCATGCCATCCGTAAAACCTCCTGGGCTTCAACAGCGTAACCTGACTTTACGTAAGGTTTTTCAAGCCTGTCTAAAAGCTTGATAAAGTCCTCCGTGGAACCGCAGGCTGTTGTAACCACCAGCAACGACTTCGCCGCTTGAATACGGCGTTTAACGTCTATCTTCGCCTCAACGCGTACATCGTTGCCCTTAACCTCTACGGCTTTTACCTCTTCGAGGCTTCGCAGTATGCCTTCGTCGAGCACATAGCCTACGCCTAGTTCCCTCAACTCAAAAGGCGTCGCCATAAGGGTGACTATGTTTTCAGCGTTCACGTAGATGTGAACCGGCGCCTCTACCACAACATCTTCTTCGACCACTTGCCTTACTTCTAAGCCTAGGTTAAGCTTCACCGCCTTAACCCTAGCGACCGCGGACGCCTCCAAACCCTCTTCACCTCCTAAAATCCTCCGCTACGCAGCATTATGACTTACAAGTGTATGAGGCATCATCCTGCTTAATCGGTCTTTCCGTAAATCCGCCTCAACAGCCTTTTCGCCGCAGATAGTTCTAGGCTTAGGTTGCTGCGTTGAAGCGATGTGTAAGTTTAATTGAGGAGCTGCATGGTTTAATGGAGTTGAATCTGAGCAATGTTGGAGCATACGTGTAATGGGTACAACCATTGTTTATAGCAGGAATATCCTGATCTTATTCGCCATAACCGTGCTAGGCTCCCTAGCCGCAAACCTGATCGTGCCAGTTTGGCCCATATACATCCGCTCCCTAGGGGCGTCTATGACGGAGCTAGGCTATATTTTCTCAGTTTCAAACGCTGTTGCCGCGGCGTTGCAGGTTCCGAGCGGCTTTGTCTCAGACAGGTTTGGGCGGCGGAGGTTACACGCCGTCGGTACTCTGATAGGAGTTTTCCCCCCGTTTTTCTACGCTCTCGCCGCCAACTGGTTTGATTTAATTCCATGGGTTATCCTCACAGGTGTCTCCACAGGGCTCGCTGTTCCCCTCCGCTGGACTATGGTAGCCGACGACACCTCCGCTCAGACACGGGCGACAGCCTTCAGCTGGTTAAACGTGGCGTTTCTAACAGGCCCAACCATAGGACCTGTAATAGGTGGTTTAATCGCCGACGTTTACAGCGTGAAGACACCATTCTACCTATGCTTCCTAGTACTATGCGTGAACTCCCCCTTGAGTCTGTGGCTTAAGGAGACGCGGAGGGAGGGTTCTTCAAACACCACACCTGAGGCTACAGAGGAACCCATGTCCTCTCCATATTTAACGGACCTAACCCTCTTTTCCCTCATCAACGTGATCCAGGGGGTTGCCACGGGGATCTTCACCCCGGTTACCCCCGTCTTCGCGGTTCAACGTTTCTCCTTAGACTTGGGATTTGTCGGGTTGTTATGGGCGGTAGGCTTTGGGTTAAGCTCTGTAATCGTTCAGATTCCGGGTGCAAGGCTGGCGGATAGATTTAGAAAAAAGAGGGTGATGCTTCTATGCTTTATGGCTTCAGCTCCTTTCTTCGGGCTTTTATCCCTTTCTCGAAACGCTGTGGAACTCCTGATCTACTTGTTTCTAGCAAACGCCGTCAGTGGGCTTTCATGGCCTGCTTTCCAAGCCTTAACCATGGATTTAACTCCAGCCAGTCGATGGGGACTCGTGAACGGCATGTCCGCTACAACCTTCTGGGTTGGGATGGCGCTTGGCTCAGCCCTAGGTGGGCTACTATGGGACACCTACGGGATGTCCATCCCATACTATACTACAGCATTTTTCATGTTCCTCTCAGTCATACCAGCACTCTTCCTACGAGAGAAATACAGTAAATGATAATCCCCTCTTTAGCCATAGCTTCCCTGTGACATGCGAAGAGTAATCAGAGCCCTTTCGCCTATAAAGCCTGTAGAAACCGTGTGTAGTCATCGTTGTCCCTTGTTTTTAAGAAACCTTTAGTTACATACATACTATCAGGGTTGGATAAACCCCGAGAGGAGGGAAACGCTATAAGCCTTTCACTTGTAAGAGCTTACGCCACTGAAGAGTTTTACGTTAAAACCTTTGATTGGCTGGAGTTCGGTTACTTCTACGGTGTTGAAGAGGCTTTAAGACAACAGGGGTTCCCTTTTAAAGTGCTTTCAGACAGCGATGTAACCAGTCAAAGCCTTGAAGGTGTGGCTGCGGTTATACTCCCCGAGGTTAACTGCGTTTCAGATGAGGTCGTTGAGGCTTTAGCTAACTACGTTCAAGATGGGGGAAAAGTCCTAGCCATAGGGAGGTTAGCGCAAAGGTATGAGAACGGTGTGTCGAGAAGTGAGCCTTCAGGACTTGAAAGCCTTTTCAGGATCGAGCAGCGTGTAGATGCACCTGTGAACCCCTCTCACTGGCCTTGGTGGAACTGCCGTTTCACTCTAAGGCTAACGGAGAAAGGCGGGGAGGCTTTCAGAGACTTTCCCAGCGACGGAGTCTACGTTTACATGGATAACCATGCACCGCGGTTCTCCCAAGAAGTGGATGTGCTCGCGCAGCTCTTCATAGGTGGAAGCGTGTTCAAAGGGATCTGTGCAGGTAAGGTGGGTAAAGGCGGTTTTCTATGGATTATCCCTCCGCTCGGGCAGAACATATATGATTATCTGAAAGACCATCGTTACGCTTTCCACGGAAGCCTCTACCAAACTGATATGCCACGCCGCTTCTTCTACCCAATCGATGAGCCTAGGTACCCTGCGAGGGGAGTTGAACTCTCATGCACCTACCTCTGCGAAGTCATCCGTGACGCGTTAAGGTTCCTCCTAAGGGGAGAAGCTCCGAATGTGGAGAAGTGGAGGTACCCTGACGGCGTCGACGCCGTGGTTGTAGCCACACACGACTACGACGCCTTCAGCGATGAACAGGTCAAAGTTTACGCAAACCTCCAGCGTGTACATGAAAAGTATGGGATCAGAGCCACCCATTTCTTCATGGCTGACACCTACCCACTCGACTCCGAGTCTATTCAAGGAATCTTCGCAGAGCTCCGGCAACACGGCGACGAAGTTGGACTTCACACCACGGTTCACACCGACGCCTACACCTTGCAGCATATGAAGAAGGAACTGCTGAACTTGGAGACGGCTTTAGGGCTTCACGTTCCTGGCGAAAGTCAACACGGTTCCCTATCATATTCGGACAGCTACCGGAAGGCACCGAGGTTTGAGCTTCCCGTTGTCGCCGCCGAGGCTGGGCTTGAGTATACGCGGGATACGAGGGATTCACGGAGCATCGTCCCATCAAGCGACGGCGCCGCCACGTGTTTCCCATACATGTACCCGCAAACCGATGGCGACGGCAGAGTGGAAGCGTCGAGGCTTTTAAACATCCCTATGATGTTCATCGACGCTCACTACATCCATTTACGGCTGTCGAAGGGAGAGATCTTAGCGGCGATGAAGACCCGTTTCGACGCCACGATTCAACACCACGGTGTCTACTGCTTCTGCATCCACCCCCATTACAACAGGCTTCCCGATGAGGGGTACGCCGACGTTTACGAGGCGTTCATAGAGTACACTCGTGAAAAGAACTTGAGGTGGTGGACAGCAATAGAAGCGACGCGCTGGGAGAAAGCCTTCACCGCGATCAACGTGGAGGACATTAAGTGGGATGGAAAAAACCTCACGTTCATAGTGAAAGGCCCAGAGGAGGCTTTCACCTACGGCAAAATCACCTTGAGGGTTAACACATCCTTAGCGCCGTATAGGGTTACTGTGGATGGTAAGCCATGCCTCTTTGAGCCAGGCGACGGCTTCGTTAAGATACAGACTCCTACCTACGGGCATGTGACTCTTGAAACACAGGAATAACAACTTTTATTCCCCGTATTTCGAGGTTTTCGGTTAATACCCGCTTAGGGCTTAGTCATCAATGTTACAACTGAAAATGAGTGTGTATCACCAGTATATGACGCGGACTGCGTGGTGGAAGCCAACCGTCTTCTCGGTGAAGTTCCCAGCGTAGCAGTGCATGTAAAGCTTCTCCCCTTTCCTGACGAGGAAGTAGTGCCCTGATGGGAAGCTCTCGTAAAAGAGAATATCGCTGATCCCGGATACCTCGCTGTAGTAGTCTCTGCCGCAGTACCCGAAGTACCCCTTCGCACCTGTGGGCTCCATGCCACTGGGGCTTGGAGCCGCCCACTTAACCCATGGGTTGTCCGGGTTTTTCGAGAGGATGTGCCCGTTGTCACTGTAATACCCCCGCCCGCTTACACCTATGAAGTGCTCTAGAGCAACGATGTGCATATCCTCATCGGCGGTGATGTTTTCAGAACGCTTATCGCTTGTCTTCGCCGAGACCTCGTAAGCCGAGGTGTTTAAGGTTACCACCTGCAACTCTCTCTCCGCCAAAGCCATCCTAACACCTCAAACGGTGATCTCTTTGATCCATCGTATTTAACACTGTTGAAGCTTAAGCCTTTATAGAAGCCCTAGTTCCACGTAGAGTTCTCGGAGTTTCTCCATATCCTTTTGGGTGAAGGATTCAGCTGGAGGTCTCATCCATCTCTCGGCTACGCTGAAGAGTTCCATTGTTGCGCTCCACGTGGCTTGTAATCCCTTAGGCGAATTGAGGGCATAGTTGAAGAAGGGTTGATCGTAGCTTCTTTCAATTTCTAAAGCCCTCTTAACATTTCCACTAACCAATTGATCGTAGAACTCTACGGCGATCTTAGGTTGGAAGGTTCCATAACATGTGAGGTAGCCTACGGAGCCGTAGGGGTAGGCGTAGAGAAACCGCCATTTCTGTCCACCGCAGAATATTGCAAGTCTTTTAGAGAACCGGGTAAGCATGTTGTAGTAATATGAGTCTCCTCCATCCTCCTTCATGCCGACGACCTGAGGGATTTCATCGGTGATCCTCTGAACTAACGGTATCTGGAGGTATTGGTGTCCCTGAATCACCATGCCTAGATCCACCGCATCCGCCACATCCTCAAAGTACCTGAATTTCGCGTCCTCTGTAAGGTCCTGCCTAAAGGGTGCCGCGGTTAACAGCACCATTAAGCCATCCGCTCCCAGTCCCTCAACGTATCTGGCGAACTCAATGAGCCTGCCGGTCCACCAAGGCAGGGTTCCAGCGATAACCGTGGCTCTACCAGCTGTATGCTCAACCACAACCTTCGTTAACTCCTTAATCTCCTCCATACTGAGTATGCCGAACTGGCTGTCACCGGCCGTGGTAAGAACCACCTTTACACTCCCTTCAACGGCGACGTCGATGATACGCTTGACACCTTCATAATCCACATCGTGCTTTGCGGTAAAGGGGGTTGGGATGGAGACTATAGGTCCCTTAATCCGCTTCTTAAGCTCTTCAGGTTCCATCATATTTAGACCTTCCCACCTGGACTAAGATCGTTCATCACGCCTACGTACGCACCATGCTCTTATTCCTCTAGGAATTTAACGTCTCTCTCAACTATACCCATGGGATACCCATCGTATCGCCCAATCTTCATACCGTATTCTTCCAACAGCTCTTTCCTGTGCCCTACGCGGCTGAGTATGTGCCAGCGGGTGCTGATACCTGGGTTACCGCCCTCCCAGAGGAAAAGCCCGTCTGCACCTTGGTTGTAGAGGTCGTTAGCCAGCCTGGCAAGCCGTCTACCATCCAACTCCGCCCAAAGCTTCGCCGGACCCTTCCGCTCACCGAAGTAAGCGAGCCAGTCGTAGTCATCGGGGTAAAGGGAGAAGCTTACGGGAGCTATGCAGGGCCATAACTTACATTCTGTACCCTCTGTGAGGTTCTTGAAGTAGTGGATAGGCATATCAACGTAAAGCCAGCGCTTCGACGGCGCCATGAAGTCGATAAGTCCCTCTTTAACCCAGGTTTTAAGGTCTAAGCCCCATACGAGGTTCTCATCGATCTTGTAACAGTGCGGGTCAGGTCCGAAAACCACCTCGCAGGACACCTGAGCCGCTGTGGGGATTCTACGTCCCAGCCCCTGCCCAGCCTCATCTAAAGCCTTACGTAACCCCCTCATGAACACCGTCATAGACCCAGACCTGTAGCGTAACCACCTAGGATCTAAGGTGTTACTCAGTTTCCTCGGGTCCTCCCCGTATTCCCTCTTGAACCCGTCGATTAACGGTTGCTCATAGAGTACGTAGGGAGGGCCGCTGGTGAAGTCCAGGTATACGCCGTCAACGCCGTATTCAGCCTGTTCCTTCAACAGCGCGGTTTTATAGGCTCTAACTTCCCCGTATGCGTAGGATAGGTGGGGGTTGGGGTTGCCGTTCCTGTCGACGCAGCGTAGGTTTTGATGCTCCATCTGAAATCTACCGGTGAAGTTATCGTCGTACTGTCCGAGGGCGTAGGTGTGAGCCATCCTGAAGTTAATCCATAGTTCTAAGCCTTTCTCATGCGCGTAGTCTACCGCTACTCTAAGGGGATCCCATCCCTCCCTCAGACTCGCAGCCATAAACTCAGCCTCATACTTGTAGAGGGGGATGAAAAAGCGTGTTTGTCCCTCACCCATCACCGTTCCCACCCTGGTATGGTATAGGCAGCGTTCACCGTCCATAGCCCACCAGCAGAACTTCCTGAAATCCGTGCCGATGTACGGGTCTAAGATGCGTTGAACCCTGTCCGGGGTGTAGGGTGGACCGTCACCTCCAAGAGCCCCGCTGAGGTCGCATACAACTCCGCAGACCTTAGTCTCCAGTTGCCGCCGATCCATTTTAACCTCCTCAACCTCTTCCTCGGCTAGAGGCTTCACCTTAACATAGACGAGGTACGCCCGGCTTTTCTCAGGTTTTGAAACCACGATCTGCTGCCCAGTCAGGTCGGCGTACTTCCAGAATTCCTCTTGGATCCACCCATAGGCTGCGTACATGTAACGACGCGCGCTGGCAGTCCTCGGAAACCTATCCCCGGTCAACCTCAGTTCAAACCTAACCTCCAAGTCATCGGGGCTGTATACTCCAACCCATATTCCATACCAGCCCTCCTCCTTCAACGGATAGATAACATCGGGAACCCGGTTCATGTAACCCGCCGTTAACATCGTTCCCTCTCTAAACCCAGCTTTATAGCGGCGTAGAAGCCATAAGCCATCCTGTTCCCTCCAAGACAAGGCATCTTGAGGAAAACATCTTTCAAAATCTGATATGTAAAGCTCCTTTCCCGGCATGTTTCTAGATCTAAGCCCCCACCTAATATAAGACGCTGCAGCTTAGCCCTTGAATACACACCTTTCACCAAACACCGGATAGATTTTCCACGCGTGTACCCTAAAGAAGCTGAAGTACAT
>Ga0209314_10000763_pt1 | contig 14683 bp, 18 predicted proteins | sample I19B2metaG_FD_184146 | JGI IMG/M metagenome (GOLD analysis project Ga0209314, IMG submission 184146) | Lake sediment bacterial and archeal communities from Gulf of Boni, Indonesia to study Microbial Dark Matter (Phase II) - ​I19B2 metaG... | ecosystem: Environmental > Aquatic > Freshwater >...
GGAGATGACGAAAGCGAAGGTTACCAGACTTGCCATGATCGTCCATGCCTCCCTCAGGTTAGGATGCTTCCTTGAAGCCAGGATCAAAGGTGCAGCAATCGCCGGGCATAGAACGGCAACTAAAGGCATCATCGATTCCATTTTATGGCAGCACCCCCAATACCACATCCGATAGAATTTTAGAGATCAAGGGCACCGGAAGCTTTATAAGCCACAGCACGCCAACGATAGTGCATAGGGAAGCGAGGATTAACATGGGAACGAGCATTCTCAGCGGAAGCTCACCCCCACCTTCTCTTTCACCGCCATCCATCGCCTCCTCATGTCCCAGGAAATGGATTCGCTCATTCAGTCTCTGCAAGATATTCACTCAGTCCTTTAATAAAATTTTCGTTTTTTTGTTCTCGTCGCCGAGCGCATGCTGCACGATCATCTTCGTCGCCGCGCTCTTCAATCTCCTCTATCTTCTTGCGGATCTTCTCCTGTGTATCGAGTTCTGGCAGAAGCTCGTCTCCCCCTCTTATCCCCGTAGAGCCTGTCCTCTTCATCATCTAGCTCAATCCCTCTCTCTATCATCCTCCTGATCTCCTCTAGCTCTTCCTTATTCAGTGTGTAGTTGTTTGAAGCATTTGCCTTCAGTTTGTACCATCCGTAGAGATATGCCCCAAGTTCAGCATTCCTAACGCTTTGGCAACCATTACGGTCTTCTTAAACGCTTCTTCAATCAGCTCTTTGCACTCCTTTTTAAAATTGCAGATCGTCCTGAAATCGGGCTTCTCGTTCCCTGTTAGATACATGTAGACCACATTCTCGTGCGCGAGCTTGTCGATCTTTCGCGATGACCATGAAGCTCTGTATGAAATACGAAGTACTAATTTAGAAGAAGTTAGAACGTCTTCGAGGAGAAAGAAGCACGTGTTTTTGAATTTCAGGCACCGCCGAACCCTAAATCAGCAATCGCAGTTCGTGTAAGGTCAAGGATATACAACGTGTTTGGATAGATGAAAAAGATAATGGAGAAGATAGCGGTTATGACTATTGGAACGAGGATGAAGAGAGGTGCTTCTTTCATCATAACAGTGCTACTTCTACTTCCTCCTTCAGGCTCCCTGAAGAATGCGGTATATATAATGGGGAAGAAATAAATAACATCCAGCAAAGAGCTTGTCAAGATGACCGCTAAGAAGAGGATCCCGTATTGATCTGAGGTCCATGCACCGAAGCAGAGATATAATTTGCTGATGAAGCCGCATACCGGTGGAATTCCACACATACCGATTGCAGTGATGGTGAAAGCGAGCATAGTCACCGGAATTTGCTTCCCTATACCTGCCATCTCGCTTATATTCTTCTTCCCCGTCGCTACCATTATCGCACCCGCGCAGAGGAAGAGCGTTATCTTCATGTAACCGTGGAAAGGTATGTGGAGCATTGCGCCCTTTATTCCGTTTGGCGTTAATAATGCAGCACCCAGAATTATGTAAGATAACTGACTTATGGTAGAGTATGCCAATCTCCTTTTGAGGTTATCCTGTGCGATTGCTAAGAAAGAGCCCACAATCATGGTGAAAGCGGCGATGCAGGCTAAGATCAACCACAGCCCAAGTTCGTGCATCAAATCCACACCGTATACATAACAAACTACGCGCACAATTCCAAACACCCCTGCTTTTACCACCGCGACCGCATGTAGTAGTGCGCTCACCGGCGTCGGTGCGATCATTGCAGTGGGGAGCCATGAGTGGAACGGCATCCACGCAGATTTCATAAACCCCAAGAGGAAACAGAAGAACATCACGGTTACTATCATTTGAGGTGCGGAATGAAGGGGTTGTATACCCCCTGGTGAAAAATCGGTAGTTCCAGTGAGATAATAGGTCATCAACACTCCAAACAAAAAGAACGTGCCCGAAGTTAGCAAATACGCAAGATATTTACGCCCCGCACTCAACGCCTCCGGGCTCTGGTCATGTATCACCAGAGGATATGTTGAGATGGTCAATATCTCATAAAATACAAACATGGTGAGTAAATTAGCGGATAATGCAACTCCAAGCGCTCCAAAGATAGCAAGAGCGAAGTAGAAGAAGTATCGTGTTTGCGCATGCTCCTTCAACGCTCGCATATACCCAATGGAATAGAATGATACGAGAATCCAGAGCGAGGATGACGTGATTGCGAAAATCAAACCAAACGCATCCACCTTGAATCCAAGAATAACATTCGCGAATATCGTTTGAAATAAAGTGCATTTGATTACTTCTCCGTCCAGAACCGTGGGTGCCATGGAGATAACAAGTGTGAACATCGCCAAACTTGCCGCTATCGTCCATCCATCCCTTATGTTTGGATGCTTATTAGACATTAATATCAAAGGTGCAGCAATCGCAGGGCAGAGAATGGCAACTAAAGGCGTCATCGGTTCCATTTATGGCATCACCCCCACTCTCAAATTCGATAGAATTTCGGAGATCAGAGGCACTGGAAGCTTTGTAAGCCACAGCACGCCAACGATAATGCAGAGGGAAGCGAGGATTAACATGGGAACGAGCATGCTCAGCGGAAGCTCGCCCCCACCTTCTCTTTCACCGCCATTCATCGCCTCCTCATGCCCCAGGAAATATAGTCGCTCAATCACTCGCCAGAAATAGACAAGGTTAAGGAGACTGCTTAACAACAATATTACAACGAATGCATATTGATAAGCTTCTAAGGATGCGAGAATTAAAAACAGTTTCGATGCGAACCCAGTTGTGGGTGGAATTCCTATCATCGAAACCGCGGCTATCGTAAAAGCGGCGCTCGAATACGGCATCTTCCTCGCCAAACCAGTTAGATCTTTAATGTCCCGTAAGCCCGCTTTATGAATAAAAGCACCGGCAGACGAAAACAGGCATCCTTTCATTACCGAATGGTTTAAGATGTGTGCAACAGCACCTACGAGTCCAAAAATAGAGAGGGGAGAAAGCCCTACCCCTAATATTATATACCCTACCTGGGATATTGAGGAATACGCGAGCATCCTCTTTAGATTCCGCTGCGCGATTGCAAAAATTGACCCAGCAAGAATCGCTACCGCCGCAATCCAGCAGATTACTAAATCAAGACCGATGTATCTAACGATGAAATCGACCGTGAAAACCGAATAGATTATTCGTATCAGTGCGTAAATGAACGTCTTTGCTACCGCGGTTGATATTATCACGGTTACCGCAGAGGGAGCATACGTATATGCATCAGGTTGCCAGGTATGAAGGGGGAAGAAAGCAGCCTTTATACCCAATCCGATAACCACGAATACAAAAGCCGTTTGAACCATCTTATTACCATACAGAGGAGGTAGCAAAAGCCTTAAGTCCGCCATGTTCAGTGTGCCCGTGACAGAATAAAGGCACGCCACACCGAGCAAGTAGAAGCAAATACCAATGGAACCCAATACTAAGTAATTATACGATGCTCTCAATGCTCTTCCGCCCGCAATGCCTATCAAGGCATACGCAGTCAGAGATGCGATCTCTGAGAGAACATACATATTGAACGCATCACCCGTTACCACCACACCGCAACACCCAGCAACGAGTAATTGGAAAATTGTATAGAAGGTTACCTGCTTCCTGTCCTCTACCTCCCGCTCCACACTCCTCTTTGAATAGATCAGAGCTAACAGACTCAAGAAAAGGACGATAATCAGGACGTATGCATTCAAGCCATCCACGACGTATTCAATGCCCCATGGTGGTCTCCAGCCTCCCAACCAGTAATGGATCGCCCCCACGGTGAGGACATGGTGCAAGATGAAAAAGGACATAATGAAATAGGAAGAGATGGCTGCAAGCGAGATGTAGAAGCATGATTTCCTGTTTACCAATCCCGCGAGTAGAATGGTGTACCCAATAAACATTCCGGTTGTAACAATAATAACGGGGAAATGCTCAACGGGAACCACTGTTACTCACCTTTTATTTTTACTCCTCCTCAGTCTCTGCAAGATATTCACTCAGTCCTTTTATAAAACTTTCGTTTTTTTTTGGTGTCACTACTCTATTGCGCTAGGAATCTTCTTTCTGAAAAAAGTGAGTGGTTACACTACTCCGTATACAAAGTAGATCACCAAATATATGGAGAAGAAGATCAAAGCGAGCAGAAGTCCAGTTCCTACCGCCACCCTGTGCACGGGCTCTCCTGGATACCTCTTCTTCATCTCTTCTAAATTCCGCTCATATTGCTTGTATGCCGGGTTGAACGGTTTGAGTGTGACATACGCCATGGTATTAACCGTTATATTCGTAGCAGCCGTTGGATTCCTGCTGAACCAGACGAAAAAGTTTGCAACCTTCATCAGACCATTGTCCACTGCTTTCGCAAAATTCAATACGGGTTTCTGACAGAACCATATAAACTTCTTCATTCCTATTCGGTAGAACCAGTCGGTGTCAAGTGTAATCGTTGGTTCTCCACGAAGCATCCCCCTCAATATCCAAAACGCTACAAAGGTAAATAATAGGAGTTGACTGATTCCTATTACATGTGATGCGGTGTAAGGAACAAACTCAACTGGGTAAGGAAGCATATCGTAAAGTATTTTGGGATACACACCGAGAAGTGTGCATAAAAATGCCGTGATACCCATCGCAGCAAGCATATTCTTAGGTGGCTCTCTTGCCTCGCATACTGGCTTCTCGGTTGCAAACCAAACGCCCCAGGGAAGCTTCAGACCCGTATGGAGGAAAGTTCCTATCGAAGCACCTTCCAATAAAAGCCACACAATTGGCTGATGGGTAAGTGCAGAAGCTTGTACTACCATTGTCTTGCTCACGAATCCGTTAAATAAGGGGAAACCTGATATGGAGAAAGAGCCGATCATGTAAAGCCAGAAAGTAAGGGGCATGTATTTGTAGATGCCCCCTAATTCAGTGAGCTTGCTTCTTCCCGTCACCTCTATTACTGCACCTGCACCCATGAAAAGAAGAGCTTTATAAAGAATGTGACAGAATGCATGAGCTGCTGAACCATTAATCGCTATCCATGTTCCTATTCCGACACCACAGACCATGTATCCAACCTGAGAGATGATATGATAGGCGAGAAGTCTTCTTATATCATTTTCAAGCACTGCGAAGATAACCCCGTACATCGCCATTATTGCGCCAAGCCACATAAGGATTTCCGCACCCGGAAAACCTCTTATCAACACGTATATCGCACTTTTTGTCGTGAATGCAGTTAAGAATACAGCGCCAGTAATTGTGGCTTCTGGATAGCTATCGGATAACCAGGCATGCAGAGGCGGAACAGCGGCATTTATAAGAAAACCAGTTAGTATGAGGTAGGAAGCGAAATTATTCAAACCGATGACATTGAAAGCGATCGAACCGGTTGCTTGAACATGTATAATAATACCTGCTAATAAACACACACCAGCGAAAATATGTACCATGATATATCGCAATCCCGCTGCAAAAGCAGAACTCGTTCCCCGGTATCCGATAAGAAACATAGAAGATATAGCCATTAGTTCCACGAATATGCTTAACGTGTAAAGGTCGCCAGCAAAGACAACGCCGAGTGTGCCTCCAACATATAAAAATGCCGCTACATGCTCTCCGCTCCTTTTAACGTGAAGTGCATAAAGCATCATGCAAAAGGATGCAATAACGAATACATAAGCAAAAACCAAGCTCAGTTTATCCACCCGACCAAAAACAAGTTCGTATTCCCCTCCCAAAAATGGAATACGCCAGAATAACCCCGTAGTCATATATCGAAGGCTTATGAAGGCTGCTATTGGTAAGAGAAGCAGATATGCCTTTTGCCATTTACCTTTCAAGAAAGGTATCAGAAGTGCACCAAGGATGAATATAAATCCTGGGTGCAGCCACTCAATCATTCGCTCACCTCCTGCAACTCACTAATGCTTCTCATAATAATCCTCCTCCTTCTGAAGCCAATGATGCCCCAACGCTTTTGAGACAACGATAAGCAAAATGCACCCAATAAATCCGTATATTGCACTGAAGCCGGGGACTTCTTCCCATAAGAAGGCTGCATGCATATCCGCCAGGTGGAAGAAACGAATCAGCACTTCTACTAATACACTCACAGCAAGGAAGACAGACAGAATACCAAACTTGCTTATCTCCATTTCACATCCCCCGCACTATCTACATATACATATACATATGCACTTAAAAAGCTTTTGGTTTTTACCTACATAAAAACTTTTCGTTTCCATGCTAAACTAACTCCATCTCCTCCAACAGCTTCTTTCCAGGTTCTGACAGGCGATAGTACATGATGTTATCCCGCTCTATCTTATCTACGAGCCCAATTTGAAGCAGTGAATTTGTTTCATCGAATCTATTGCCCATACCCCGTAACCCACCGAGGACATTCGTGGGGTCTATACCGGTGTTCCTTGATATCTCCGCTGGATAAGAGGCCCTTGGATAGATTTTGTATAGGTACATCATTATCTCTGTTCTCACCCTGCTCCTTCTAAGAGCACGGCTAACATCTATCATAGTAATCCTTCCTATTCCATCTCACAGCACGCTTCAAAGAACGGTTATATGACCGTTAGCATCAGATACGCCACCATGCAGAGCAAGAAGAAAACGACAGCAAAAAGCACCGCTGTCCCTATTGCCAGGTGGTGGACATCGGGGTGTGTTTTTTTAAGCTCCTCCAAATCCCGCTCATATCTCGTATATTCAGGATTGAAAGAGCGGAACACCTTTGCACCCGCTACATCGAGCATCGCCCTCGTTGCAAATGTGGGATCCCTGGCGAAGTCTTTCCATGCACCTATAATTCCCTTCCCTTCCATCTTCATCACCTCCTTCTTTGTTATGCACATACATATACATAAGTATATGCAATCACTATAAAAGCTTTTCGGTTTATAGCTATATAAGAACTTTTCGTCTCTATGCTAAACTACCTTTCTTAACTAAGCTAACTCCAGACCTTCTATCAGATCCTTCCCTCGATTTGAGAGCCGATAATATACCATGTTATCTCGCTCTATCTTATCCACGAGCCCCATCTTGAGTAAAGAATTCGACTCATCGAATCTATTGCCCATGCCCCGTAATCCACCGAGGACATTCGTGGAATCTATACCGGTGTTTCTTGATATCTCCGCTGGATAAGAGGCCCTTGGATAGATCTTGTAGAGATACATCACAATCTCGGTTCTCACCCTGCTTCTTCGGAGTGACCGCAATATTTCCTCAGCCCATGCCAATTCCGCCATTTTATTTTATTATTGACGCTTGCGAAACATCGCTTCAAGCACATCCAACAGATTATGTATGGTAAAGGGCTTCCAGAGATATTCATCAGCACCCGCTTCCATTGCCATATTCCTAGTATCAGGGGTGTCCATTGCGGTGATCACGAGTATCAGGGCGTTGGGATCTTCCTTCTTTATCTTTCGGATTGCTTCAATGCCATCCATCTCCTCCATCACTAAGTCCATAGTAACGAGATCAGGTTTCAATTCTTTATATCTCTTCACCGCTTCCTTACCATTGGTAGCAAAGCCTACCACCTCATATTTATCCTTCGCTATCTTCAACATCTCGAGTAGCATCTCTCGCATGTAGGGCGCATCTTCTACAATCAATATCCTCTTCTTTCGCGCGTTATCCACCTCTTTTATGTCCACCATCAGTATCGCCTCCCTTCACTTATTCGCCTTCTTTGGTAATGTGAAGCAGAATTTAGAGCCTTTTCCAGGCGCGCTCGTAGCCCATACCCGTCCACCATGCAGCTTTACATACTCCTTTACAATGGATAAACCCAGACCAAGGCTCTCAGGCTTCCTCGTCAATGAGGTATTAACCATATAAAACCGCTCGAAGATCTTTGGCAGATGCTCGCCTGGGATACCAATACCTGTATCTGCTACACACACCAGTATATCCTCTCCTCTCTCCTCCACAGTGATCTCCACCCTCCCTCCCTTTGGGGTATATTTGATTGCATTCGACACGAGATTGGTAAGAATCGTGATTATCTTCTGTTTATCCCCCTGGACTTCTATCCCTTCGGGGACATGGGTCGTGATTGCCTGTTCTTTCTCCTTCAGAAGGGGTTCAAAGCTCTTAACCATCTCATTTACGATCTCTGGTATTGAGACATCTTCCAGAGTCATTGTTATCTCTCCGCTATCAACGCGTGCGAGTTCCAGCATTCGATTTATCTGCTCCTCAAGTTTCCTTGCATACTTCACTATATTATGAACGTGATCCCTCTGTTTATCAGTCAGTTCACTCAGACTCAGGAGACTGGCATATCCTACAACTGGAGCAAGAGGGGATCGAAGCTCATGGTACGCCGTATTGAGGAAATTCTTCTTCATATTATCCAGCTCCACAAGGTTTTTGCAGGTCTCACGCAGCTCATCCTCCATTCGTTTTCGCTCCGTGATGTCCCTAAATATCGTTAATTTTGATACCGTGCCGTCAATATTTTCCAAAGGTCTCTCAATGAGGTCATACGTCCTGTTCTTTCTAGGAGAATGCCACTCCCACCTCACTGTCTTTCCTTTCATCACCTCTGTAGTTTTGCACAGCGGACATGGCTCTTCTCTATTATGAAATACCTTATAGCAAATACCACCGACCTGGTCTCCAAACTCATCAATCAAAACCTTGTTCATAAACTCTACTTCATAGTCTTTTGATACAATGTAAACGCCATCAGCCATGCTTTCAAATATTAAATTCAGGTTATCACGTTCTCCTTTTATCTTCTCCTCAAGTTCTACTTCTTTTGTTATGTCCCTGCTCACCCGAACAGTTCCAATCGGCACGCCATTTTTGTCCTTTAACAATGCCGCAGACATGCTAATGTATACCGGGGTCCTATTTTTTCTTAACACGGTTGTTCTGTAATTTTTAAGCTCCCCATCTCTCAGTACTATTTCCATTATCCTGTCCGCTTCTTCGGGATCTGCGAAAAATTTCCTGTTGGATGTTCCTATCACCTCATCCGCAGTATAATCCATGTAGTTTCCTGCTCCTTTATTCCAGTCACGCACAATTCCTTCCATATCAACAACCACAATCGCATCCGCAGAACTCCTGATAATGTTATCCAAGTAATCTTTTGTTTCTCTTAGTTGCTGCACAGACACTCTCAGTTCCTCCTCCGCACGCTTGAACTCGGTAATGTCTTTTGAAATTACCGTAACCGCTATTGTTCTTCTACCTGGTACTCTAACAGGGCTTAACGTTCGCAGGAAATACTTACCGTCCCTCTGACTTCTATGTTCATACTGTAGAGACTTGCCTGTTTTAAATGCCTCTTTGACCTTCTCAGCAAACTCTTGCTCTTCTTCAAGCGAATGGAACTCGCCGTATGCCCTACCTATAATTTGATCTATGGGCAACCCTAACCTCGACGCACATTTGCTGTTGATGAACAGATACGTGCAATTGCTATCCACCAGATATATGGAATCTTCAGTAGATTCAACCAGGGAACGATATTTCTCTTCCGACTCCTTTAGCGCATCCTCCGTCAGCTTGCGTTTGGTGATGGCTCTCATGTATCTAAATACCCCTCGGGTTCACGTTAGGTGATATGTAGATGGGTACTATTTAAATATATCACATTCTTTTTTTTGCAAGGTTTTTTATACATAGAAACCTGTTGGAATGAGTGGTAGGGGGAGAGAAAAGAGAGAAGCTCAGAATTATTTCCTCAGTAGGGTGCTGAGTGAAGTTAGGTAAGCTTTAGTACTTAATCCTTCATCAAATTCGTTTAGAATATCTTTCACCGGGCATGTTCCTGTACATAAACCACATCCAGTGCATTAGCTTCATTCACAGATTGCGGGATGCTTCATATATATATATGTATGCATCTACATATCCTTTAAGTCTATATGCTTTTCGGTTATTAACCCCGTACGATACTAATACCTTGATATGACCTATTTCAGAGGAAGTGTAATATAGGAAAGGGAATTTTTTTATTGTGCAACACAGCAAAAAACCGAAATATTTAAATAGTATGATAGCAAAAGGGGATACAAATGAAAAAGACTTCTAAGAGAAACGGTGTAGATTGGGGGTTAATTGGTGGTGTTGTATTCTTGATTGTGGTAATAACTATAATCGCAGCTCTCTTAACATTTGTCCCGTCAAAAACAGTACATCCACTTCTAGAGATCACTGAAGCGTCTGCAAGTGCTGGGAATTTAGTAATAACGCATCAAGGGGGAGATGCAATATGGTTTGCAAACACAAAATGCACATGGACACCTGATATATCTGCTCCGGATGTCACTGAAGATGCTGGTACTCTGGTGTTAATTGGGGGGGAAGCCAACCCTGAAGAGGGTAGAGTTGCAAAATTTGAACATGGTGAAGTAGCTAAGTTAGAGAAGCATATAAATATGACAGAGGAGAAAGTCGGAAAATTAATAATTATAAACAGAATAACTGGTCAGCAGATATTTAACCAAACAGTAAAAATCACAAAGTAGGAGGATGTGAAGATGGGAATTTTTAGCCACCTGTTGGAACCTTTTGGTCAGCTTAAGTCGTTTAGAATAGCAGATAAGGGAGATATTGAAGGGCTGATAGAAATTTTAAGGCATGATAAAAGCAAGTATGCCCGGTGGGAGGCAGCAGAGGCTCTCGGGGATATGAAGGAAAAGAGAGCGGTAGAGCCTTTGATCCAAGTTCTGAGTGATGAGCATGAACATGAGTATGTTCGATGGAAAGCGGCAGAGGCTCTCGGAGAGATAGGAGATGAGAGAGCAGTAGAGCCTTTAATTCGGGCTTTGAAGGATGAAGAGTGGTATGTTCGGAAGAGCGCAGCGTTAGCTCTTGGGAAGATAGGAGATAGGAGAGCGATAGAGCCTTTAATTCAGGCTTTAAACGACGAACATGACTATGTACAATGGGGAGCAGCACAAGCTCTCGGGTGGATAGGAGATGAAAGAGCAGCAGAGCCTTTAATTCATTATTTGAGCCATGATAATCTGCTCACTCGGTGGGGGGCAGTAATGGCTTTTAAAGGGATAAGGGGGAAAAGGGCGGTCGAGCCTTTAATTCGTATTTTAAAGGATGATCGTTGGAATATTCAAAGGAGTGCGGCACAGGTTCTTGGAGAGATAGGAGACGAAAGAGCGATAGAACCTTTAACCCAGGCTTTGAAGGATGAAAATAGGTATGTCAGAGAGGCTGCAAGAGAAGCTTTAGAAAAGATAAAGAAAAAGCCTTTAGGGAGGTGAAGTGAAGCAGGATGGAAAAAAAACTAATCGGAGGTGGAGTGGTAAGCATAATAGTTGGCATATGCATTTTTTTAGTATTGGGTAGAACTGATCTTTTCTTCGCTTTCCTAGCCTTAGGAATTCTAGGAATTTGGGTTGGAATACCTCTTTGGATGGCTAAGGCTTGTTTTCAAGGCAAGGTAGACTTAGAGAGGAAATATTTTCTATAAGATAAAAGTTCACCCCATCAAATACATTATCAAATAAAGCAGGAAGAATAAAAAGACTATAAGGAGAGAAGCTCCCAAGCTCAATCTCGGAATTTCCCCAGGGTATCTTCTTATCTCCTCTTCAATAACTCTTTTCCTGCTATATGGTAATATCACGAACTGCATATTTGAGAGCCCCTTCGTTCAGCATGTTAGGAAAAGGATTAGTTATTTAATGGTAGGTATTATTTATAAGAGAAAATTAATATAAAGATTTAGGTGATAAATAAATATGAATTTTTTTGACCGCATTTCTGTTGACCCTAAGATTTGTCATGGGAAAGTATGTATCAGAGGAACACGTATCATGGTTTCCGTGATTTTGGACAACCTTGCCGCAGGTGTTAGTCGAGAAGAGATTTTAAAAAGCTATCCTTCTTTGACACCGGAGGATATTCAGGCAGCTATTGCCTATGCTGCCGAATTAACCAAGGAGCGCATTGTTCCAGTTGTGGCTGAAGTGGAGCAATGAAGTTTAAGATTGACGAAAACCTGCCGGCAGAATTTGCAGAACTTCTTTCCGCAGCCCACCATGATGCTGTGACCGTTGTATCGCAACGCCTGCAAGGTAAAGAGGACTCTGTCATCATGGAAGCATGCATGCGTGAAGGTCGAATATTAGTTACATTAGATATAGATTTCGCAGATATTCGGGCATACCCTCCAAGTCAGCACCATGGTTTGATAGTTCTTCGGGTAGCTCGTCAAGACAAGCAGCACCTTATTGAAGTGTTTCGACGTGCTATTCCTGTCTTAAAACGGGAAACGATTGATAGACGCTTGTGGATTATTGAAGAGACAAGAATTCGTATCAGAGGCGAGGAAGAATAAAGTTATAGAGAAAAAGAAATACACCCGCCGGAGAAAATATAACTTACGTTATCAAATACATTATCAAATAAAGCAGGAAGAATAAAAAGACTATAAGGAGAGAAGCTCCCAAGCTCAATCTCGGAATCTCCGCAGGGTATCTTCTTATCTCCTCTTCTAGACCTCGTTCAAACTCCTCCCGGTGTGAACGAGCAACTCGTGCCTTCACCTTTGTGCTCACTACATCCTTCGCTATCCTTATTGCAACCAGAGGATTCCTGCTGAATAAAACCACCGAAGCTGCTATTCTCAATACCTTCTGGTCAACGAAAGCTCCAAATGCCATTAATGGTCTCTCGCAGAACACGATAAGCGCTCTACCAGGTATTCTACCGAACCAATCTGTATCAACTGTATACGTTGGTATACCACGAATTGATGTTCTTAATAACCAGGCTGCTGGAAATGTGAATAGAAAGAGTTGCATTATTGAAAATACACGAGTAGTCGTGAAAGGAACGAAATAAACTGGATGGGGAAGCATATCATAAAGTATATAGGGATATATACCAAGGAAAAGACATAAAAACGCTAAGATACCCATACCAATCAACATATTTATGGGCGTATTTATGGGTGAGTTTCTTAGTTTTGCCCTTATATCTGCTGGCGGCTCCTTTCTTCCTTGCCACCATAGATTCCATGGAAGTTTCAGACCCGTATGGAGGAAGGTTCCTACCGTAGCTCCTTCAAGCAGTATATAGACAAGTGGTTGATGTATCAATTCTGAAGCTTCTACAGTCATGACCTTGCTTACAAATCCATTGAAGAGAGGGAATCCAGAAATGGAAAAGCCACCAACCATGTAAAGTACCCACGAGATGGGCATATATTTGTAGAGACCGCCGGTTTCACTGAATTTACATGTTCCTGCCACTTCCAAGACGGTACTTGCACCCATATAGAGCAACGCATTATAAATAATATGACAGAGAGCATGAGAAGCTGCACCGTTTATTCCCCAGTAAGTTCCTATTCCCACCCCAGCGACCATGTATCCAAGCTGAGAGATGATATGATAGGAACAGAGCCTTCTTCCATCATTCTCAAGCACAGCCATGAAAAGAGCAAACACCGCACTTATCGCTCCCATCCACATGAGGATTTCCACACCCGAGAACCCCCTTATCAAACAGTATATCCCCGTCTTTGTTGTGTATGCAGTCATATATATAGCGCCCGTAACAGATGCCTCAGAATAAGCATCAGACAACCATGAGTGGAATGGAGTGCAAGCCGCATTTATTACAAAGCCAAGGCATATGAGGTAATAGCCAAAATATTCCCAGCCCCATCCCCAGGGGAAATGAACAAATTCAATTGACCCCGTAGTTTGCACATGCATGACACCGCCTGCCAACACGCAGACACCACTGAAAAGATGCCAGAAAAGATATCTGAATCCAGCTCCCCTTGATTCCTTCGTCCCTCTGAACCAAACAAGGAACGTAGCCGACACAGACATTATCTCCAAAAAGAAATACAAAGTAAAGATATCACGAGCAAAAACTGCCCCTAACGCGCTTCCAACATAAGCCGTTGCCGCTACATGCTCCCAATCCCTCTTCACGCGGAGCGCAAACCAATTCATGCAAAATGCAGCAATCACATATACGTATGCGAAGACCATGCTCAATTTGTCTATCCTTCCCAATTCGAGCGTATAACGCAAAAATGGGATACGCCATTTATGGAGCGCATCGGGGTAAGGAGGAATAGAACCAAAAACTCCCGCTGTTGTTAGAATGAGGATTATAAGCCCTGCTATTGGGATCAAGAGGAAGTAAACCTGCTTCGCTCTTCTGTTTTTAATAAATGGTATCAGAAAAGCGCCAAGAAAAATTACAATCCCCGGATGTATCCAATCAACCATTTTATCATCTACCTCCTACGACGTTTCTCATAATAACCTTCACTCTGCGCAAGCCAATGGCCCATCCCTTTGGCTATAAGAATCAAAAGAGTACAGCCAATGAACCCAAACAAGGCAAAAAATGCCGGTATCCATTGAAATGAGAAGTGATAATCAAGCATATGGAAGAAAAGCAGTCCAAAACCTATTACGACACTCCCACCAAGGCAAATAATGTAATACAAATTAAATAGAAGCTTCCACGTTATTTTCATCTCATGCACCTCCAAAGAGCTCTTTTACCGCCATTTGTGCAAGGTCAAATATATGGAGCGTATTTGGGAATAGACAAAATATGATAGAGAAAATTGCAGTGATAGCTAATGGAATGATCATAAAACGATAGATAGGATGCTCTGTTTCTTTTCTGCTTACCTCTCTCTCCCCTCCATTCGTTTCCAC
>Ga0209314_10000765_pt1 | contig 14639 bp, 12 predicted proteins | sample I19B2metaG_FD_184146 | JGI IMG/M metagenome (GOLD analysis project Ga0209314, IMG submission 184146) | Lake sediment bacterial and archeal communities from Gulf of Boni, Indonesia to study Microbial Dark Matter (Phase II) - ​I19B2 metaG... | ecosystem: Environmental > Aquatic > Freshwater >...
CTGGAGAATCAGAACGAGGATCAACAACTAAAAACTACTGCTGGGGGGTGGGTCAAAAAACACGCCTGTGGTGGGTCAAAATTCAATGCCGATTGACATGATGGTGGAGACAAGCTGGAAGATATCCCCTTTAAACGTCGCAATACTATCGCCTGGGAACACCACTATCTTGTTTCTGATGACCAGTCACGGATTACTCGAGCAACGGACAGAATAATCAACCGGATTATACGAAAATCCATGCAAGAGTTGCTTGAAAAGTTTTATTTGTGGCGATTAACGTCGACAGCTAAGCGACGGTGATGTGGCGGCTGAGTACTCATAGGCAATCAACTACGATTTATGTGATATGCCAGGTTAGCCTCGATCACAGCCGATCTGGGGTATGAGAAAAGGGGAGGGGGGCTTACCGGCAAACGTAAAAGTGCATAACGCTCTCATGGGCGCTGTGCACTTTTGCCTTATCGAGATGTAAAAACATAATTGTTTCGACATCGGGATAAATTGATGCATTTGTAAAAAGACAATTGTTTTGTAAAAACTTAATTGTCATTGCAAGAAGTTATTTGTGTGCGGACATGTTCCTGGTTCTACAGCTCCAGGCCGAGGCGTTTCATCTTCTCCACCAGGGTGGTGCGGTTCATCTTGAGGAGGGCGGCGGTCCTCGCCTTGACGTGGTCGGTGCGGGCCAGTGCCCTGGATATGATCAGCGTCTCTATCTCGCTGATGGTGGCGGCGAAGTCCAGGCCGGTGTCGTCCAGGTCGTAGGAGAAGGATAGCCTGTTGGCGTTCTGCTTGACGATGCTCTCCGGGAGTTCGGCCAGGGTGATGGTCTCGCTCTCGGTAAGAGCTACCAGCCGCTCGACGGCGTTCTCCAGCTCCCGAACGTTGCCCGGCCATGGGTAACCCTCCAGCGATTCCAGCGCCTGGCGGCTGATCCCCATCTCGCCGCGGTTCATCTCCCTGCAGTACTTGGCGAGGAAGTGGCGCGTCAGGGGGACGATATCCTCCCTCCTCTCCCTCAAGGGGGGGACGATCAGGGGGATGACGTTCAGTCGGTAGAAGAGGTCCTCCCGGAAACGGCCGTTTTTAACCTCATCCTCAAGGGAGAGGTTGGTGGCGGCGATCACCCGCACGTCCAGCTTGACGGTGGAGTTGGAGCCGACCCGCTCTATCTCCTGCTCCTGCAGCACCCTGAGGAGCTTGATCTGCAGGTGCAGCGGCATGGTGCCGATCTCGTCGAGGAAGATGGTCCCCCTGTTGGCGCTTTCGAACTTCCCCATCTTCTCCTTCATCGCCCCGGTGAAGGCCCCCTTGGCATGGCCGAAAAGTTCGCTCTCCAGCAGGGTCTCCGGGATTGCCCCGCAGTGGACGGCGACGAACGGCTTGTCATGGCGCGGGCTGTTGAAGTGGATGGACTTGGCGACGATCTCCTTGCCAGTCCCCGACTCCCCCATGATGAGCACGGTGGAGTCGGTCTTGACGATCCGCTGCATGAGGCGGAAGACGTTCTGCATCGCCGGCGAGTTGCCGATGATGTTGGCAAAGCTGAACTTCTCCCTGAGCTGTTTCCTCAGGTAGATGTTTTCCGACATGAGCCGGCGCTTCTCCATGGCCTTGGCCAGGATGATGCGCAGCTCCTCCATGTTGAGCGGCTTGGTGATGTAGTCGAAGGCCCCCTCTTTCATGGCGCTGACCGCCGTCTCTGCCGAGGCGTGGCCGGTGATGAGGATCACTTCGGTGGCAGGTGAGTACTGCTTGATCTGCTTGAGGATGTCGATGCCGCTGCAGTCTGGGAGGCGCAGGTCGGTAACCACCAGGTCGAACTGCTCCGCGGCCAGCCTCTGGCGCGCCTCGTGGCCGCTCCCAGCGCCGGTTACGTTGTAGCTCCCCCTGAGGAGCAGAGAGAGTGCCTGGCGGCTAGACTCCTCGTCATCAATCAGCAGAATGCTGTCCTTATCCTTCATGCTCCCCCCTGTTGCTGTTATTAGCATGTTTTACTCATTCGTGACAAGTCCGCATGTTGACGCCGCCTCCTTGGGAGAAGCTGGCCCAGGCGGCCAAGATCCTTGCCGAACAGTCCTCCTCCCCGCAGCTTCGCTAGTAGTGTACTTAGGGAACGGTTCTTCTGCAGCGACAACTGGCGAATTCCATTGCGGACAGAAATAGAAATCTGCTATACAATAATGACATCAATAAGTGATAGCGGGAGCGTCAATCATGAGAAACATCGTTCCATGCACCCTTCGACTGGAAGAGGAAATCTACACGCGAATCAAGGAGATTGCTCGGGAGCGACACACGTCGTTTACAGCCTTCGTGCAGGGGGTGCTTGCCGATGTGCTGAAAAAGGAGGAGCAAAAAGCCCTTTACGACGCCTTCTCTTTGGCAGGTGAGGAGGCGGATGTCGATTTTGCCTCATATGCCCAGGAAGAGGTAGTGAAGCGTCATGAATAAACAGCCGAGACGCGGCGAAATCTGGCTTCTCGACTGGTCCCCCTCACGAGGTTCAGAGCAGGCCGGCTTTCGTCCGGCACTGATAATCCAGACCGATTCCGCCAACAGCAATCCCGGCTATCCGAATACCATTGTGCTGGCGATCAGCACCAAGGGGAAACCGGTCCCTTTCCATGTATCCCTTCAGCCGGGTCGTGGTAACGGCCTGTCAGAAGCGTCATTCGTCAAGTGTGAACAGGTGTTGACAGTCGCCAAAGAGCGCCTCGTGAAGAAGTTGGGACGCATCGGAGACAAAGAGCTGCAACAGGTCGGGCAGGCAGTCATGCTGGTGCTGGATCTCTGTTAGAAAACCCTGGCTGTGCCGCTCCTGAATCTTGCAGTACCTTCAGTTATGGATATACTGGATGGTATCTGATTAAAGGAGGAATCGACAGCCATGCTATCAGCCCAAATGTACGCCGCACTCAACACCCACATGAACACCGAACTCTATTCGGCCTATCTCTATCTCAACATGTCCTCCGCAGCCAATGCCATGGGGCTCAAGGGGACCGCCAACTGGTTCAACGTCCAGTACCAGGAGGAGATGGTCCACTTCATGAAATTCTACGCCTACATCAATAGCCAGGGGGAGCAGGCGGCCATCGGCCAGATGAACGCCCCCAGCAGCCAGTTCGCCTCCTTCCTGGGAATGTTCGAGGAGACCCTCAGGCACGAGCAGTACATAACTTCCTGCATTTACAACCTCACCGAACTGTCGGTGCAGGAGAAGGATCACGCCACCCAGATCTTCCTCCAGTGGTTCGTAACCGAGCAGATCGAGGAGGAGGAGAACGACCGGGAGATCATCGGCAAGCTGAAGATGATCGGCGACAACGGCTACGGTCAGCTGATGCTGGACAGTGAGCTGGGGGCGAGGGTCTTCACGCCGCCGCCGGCAACTGCTGCGTGAAGCTGAAGCTGTGCGAGAACAACCGCTGGAGTGTCGATGTGGCCAGGATGGTCGAGAAGGAGTTCCACAGGCTGAAGGTGCAGATCGTCCCCTGTCTGCGCAAGTGCGGCCCCTGCGCCGAGATGCTGGTGGCATCCCTCGACGGCGAGACCCTGAGGGCCAGGTATGGGGATGACCTGCTCCGGCAACTGCGCCAGATGGGGCTTAAATGAAAACGGCCCGGAGAGGTCTCTCCGGGCCGTTGCTTTTGCGTGCTTCTGACGATTTAGAGGAGGATCTCAACCTTGGTATCTTTGCGCAGCTTGGTGACGAAGTCGAAAACCGCCTTCTGGGTCTTCTGCCCCTTGATATAGGTGGCGATCTTCTCCTTCAGCTCCTCCAGCTTGGGGGCCTCACCCTCCTTCTTGTCGGTCAGCTTGATGATATGGTAGCCGAATTGGGTCTCGACCACTTCGCTGATCTCCCCCGGCTTCATGGCGAAGGCGGCCTTTTCGAACTCGGGGACCATCTGCCCCTTGCCGAAATAGCCCAGATCCCCCCCCTGCTCCTTGCTGGGGCAGGTGGAGCTGGCCTTGGCAGCCTCGGCGAACTCCTTGCCGGCCCTCAGCTCCTTGAGCAGGGCCTCGGCCTTGTCCCTGGCCTGCTTCTTCTCCTCGGCAGAGGCCGAGGCTTCGACGCCGATGAGGATGTGGCTGGCCTTGACCTGGGGCTGCTCCTTCAGCTTCTCCCTGTTGTCGTTGTAGAAGCTCTTCACCTCATCGTCGCTGGCGGTGATGGTGGGGACGATCTTCAACTCGATGTAGTTGCCGATGACGATGTCCTTCCTGGTGATCTCGACCAAGTCCTTTTCCGATACATTGGCCTCCTTCATGGCTGCCTCGAACTCGGCCGGTGAGCCGAACTTGCTCTTGTTCTGGGCGATCTTGAAGTCGATCTGCTTCTCCAGGTCTTCGGGTGGGGTCTTCATCCCCTCCTGGTAGAGTAGCTCGGCGAAGATCAGCTGGTCGAGGGCGGCGCTCTCCGCCTGCTTCCTGCTCTCCGGAGTCTCCCCCACCTGCAGGCGGTTCTGGGCAGCGAGGACGATCAGTGCCCTGTCAAGCTCCGCCCGGGAGATGGTGGCCTTTCCTATCCTGGCCACCGGGTCGGTCGGGGCCTTAGTCTGTTTGCTTTCTGCTTTTGCCCCCTCTTTCGGTGAGGTCGGCTCCTCGGCGGCAACGGCCACCGAGGCCGCACTCCCCAGGGCTAGTGACAGCATGATGGTCAGGGCAGCGGATCGGATGTTCATCGGTGTGTCTCCTTCTCGGGATGGATTAGCTCGGGAAATACTACCATACAACCTGCCCGGCAGCAAAGGAGATACTTGCGCACCCCGTGATGCTGAAACGGTAATTTAAAATGGAAGTATACTGTTGACATAGTCGACGGAATTTGTTTCTATTGCCATGTCGGTAAAGTGATATAAGTATCTAGAATAACTGAATTTTTTTAGTGTAACTAAAAAGTTTACCGAGGGTTTAGTTGTTTTATTTTGCGTAAATAATGGGGGTAGAAAATGGAGAAGAAACGTTTCAGGAAGATCATGGCAGCCAACCGGGGGGAGATTGCCATCCGCATTTTCCGCGCCTGTACCGAGCTTGGTATCGGCACGGTGGCCATCTACTCGGAGGAGGACAAGCTCTCCCTGCATCGCTACAAGGCCGACGAGGCCTACCAGGTGGGGAAGGGTAAGGCCCCCATCGACGCCTACCTGGGGATGGACGAGATCATCGCCCTTGCCATCAAGGCAGATGTGGATGCCATCCACCCCGGCTACGGCTTCCTGGCGGAGAATGCCGAGTTCGCCGAGAAGTGCGAGGCCGCCGGCATTACCTTCATCGGTCCCACTGCCGAGATGATGCGCGCCCTGGGGGACAAGGTGGCCGGCCGCAAGGCGGCCATTGCCGCCGGGGTGCAGGTGGTGCCGGGGACCGAGGACCCCATCGAGAGGGAGGAGGATGCCCTCAGGTTCGCCAAGGAGAACGGCTACCCGATCATCATCAAGGCTTCCGCCGGCGGCGGCGGCCGGGGGATGAGGGTTGCCAGGAACAAGAAGGAGCTCATCGAGGGGCTGGCCAGCGCCTCCAGTGAGGCCAGGGCATCTTTCGGCAACGCCGCCGTCTTCCTGGAGCGCTACATCGAAAATCCAAAGCATATCGAGGTGCAGGTGCTGGGTGACAACCATGGCAACCTGGTGCATTTCTTCGAGCGGGACTGTTCGGTGCAGCGCCGCCACCAGAAGGTTGTGGAGTTCGCCCCCTCCCTCTGTCTCACCCAGACCCAGCGAGAGGAGCTCTGCACTGCGGCCCTGAAGATCGCCGGCCATGTGAAGTACCGCAATGCAGGCACCATCGAATTCCTGGTGGACGGGGAGAACCGGCACTACTTCATCGAGATGAACCCGCGCATCCAGGTGGAGCACACCGTCACCGAGATGATCACCGGCCGCAACCTGGTGCAGAACCAGATACTGGTGGCCTCCGGGCACAAGCTCTCCGACCCGGAGATCAATATCCCCTCCCAGTCGGCCATCGACATGCGGGGCTACGCCATCCAGTGCCGCATCACCACCGAGGACCCGGCCAACAACTTCGCCCCGGACTTCGGCACCCTGACCACCTACCGCTCCGCGGCCGGATTCGGCGTCCGCCTCGACGCCGGCAACGCCTTCACCGGTGCCAAGATCACCCCCCACTACGACTCCCTGCTGGTCAAGGTCAGCTCCTGGGGGCTCTCCTTCGCCGAGGCTGCCCACATCATGTACCGCTCCCTGCAGGAGTTCCGCGTCCGGGGGGTGAAGACCAACATCGGCTTCCTGGAGAACGTGGTCACTCACCCGGTATTCCTCCACGGCAAGTGCGACACCTCCTTCATCGACAAGCATCCCGAGCTGCTCCGCTTCAGGGAGAAGAAGGACCGGGCCAGCAAGGTCCTCTCCTTCCTCGGGGACGTCATCGTCAACGGCTCCCCCGGGGTGGCCAAGCCCCTCAAGTCCGCCGAGCTGATCGAGGCCAGGGTGCCGGAGATCGACTTCACCAAGCCACGCCCGGCGGGGAGCAAGGACCTGTTCATGAAGCTCGGCCCCGAGGGGCTCTCCAAGTGGATCCTGGAGCAGAAGAAGCTCCTCATCACCGACACCACCATGCGGGACGCCCATCAGTCCAACCTGGCCACCAGGGTGCGGACCTACGACATCCTCAAGATCGCCGAGCCCACATCCTACCTGGGGGCCGAGCTCTTCTCCCTGGAGTGCTGGGGGGGGGCGACCTTTGACGTCTCCATGCGCTTCCTCAAGGAAGATCCCTGGCAGAGGCTGCACAAGCTCTCCGAGGCGGTCCCCAACATCCTTTTCCAGATGCTGCTAAGGGGGTCCAACGCCGTCGGCTACACCAACTACCCGGACAACGTGGTGCAGAAGTTCGTCGAGGAGGCGGCCAACTCCGGGGTGGACATCTTCCGCATCTTCGACTCCCTCAACTGGACCACCGGCATGAAGGTGGCCATGGAGGCGGTACGCAAGTCCGGCAAGATCTGCGAGGCGGCAATCTGCTACACCGGCGACATCACCGACCCGAAGCGGGACAAGTACCCCCTTGAATACTACGTGGGGATGGCCAAGGAGCTGGAGAAGATGGGTGCCCACATCCTGGCCATCAAGGACATGGCCGGCCTCTTGAAGCCCTTTGCCGGCTACAAGCTGGTCAAGGCTCTGAAGGAGAACGTGGGGATCCCGATCCACCTCCATACCCACGATACATCCTCCAATGCCGGCGCCATGCTCCTCATGGCCGCCGAGGCCGGGGTGGACATCGTCGACGCTGCCCTATCCTCCCTCTCCGGCCTGACCGCCCAGCCGAACCTGAACGCCCTGGTGTCGGCCCTGGAGGGGACGGAGCGGGACCCGCTAGTCAACGCCGCAGGGCTGCAGCAGCTCTCCAACTACTGGGAGACTGTGCGGGACTATTACGCCCCCTTCGAGTCGGGGCTGAAGAGCGGCACCGCCGAGGTCTATCACCACGAGATCCCCGGTGGGCAGTACTCCAACTACAAGCCCCAGGTGGCCGGCCTCGGTCTCCTCGATCGCTGGGAGGAGTGCAAGGAGATGTACCGCAAGGTGAACATGATGTTCGGCGACATAGTCAAGGTCACCCCCTCCTCCAAGGTTGTGGGGGACATGGCCATGTTCCTGGTGAAGAACAACCTGCAGCCCGAGGATGTCTTCACCTCCAAGGAGGAGCTGGCCTTCCCCGAGTCGGTGGTGGGGATGTTCAAGGGGATGCTCGGCCAGCCGTACCAGGGGTGGCCACAGGATCTGCAGAAGATCATCCTCAAGGGGCAGGAGCCGATAACCTGCCGCCCAGGCGAGCTGCTTGAGCCGGCAGACTTCGATGAGGAGCGCCTCAAGCTGGAGGAGCGTCTCGGCCACAGGGTCGATGACAAGGCGCTGGTCTCAGCCATCCTCTACCCCAACGTCTACCCCGAGTTCGACCGGCACCGCCAGGATTACTCGGACACCTCGGTCATCCCGACGCCGATCTTCTTCTACGGGCTGGAGCCGGGCCAGGAGACCTCCCTGGACATCGAGGCAGGCAAGACACTTATCATCAAGCTGAACGCCATCGGCAAGGTGCAGCCCGACGGCACGCGCCAGGTCTACTTCGAGCTGAACGGCAACGCCCGCTCAGTTACCGTCCGCGACCAGTCGATCCAGAGCGACGAGGCCGCCAGGGAGAAGGCTGACAAGGGGAATCCGGCCCATGTCGGCGCCCCCATGCCGGGGAAGGTGCTGAAAGTAAACGTCAAGGCCGGCGACGCGGTCAAGGCAGGCGACGTCCTGATGGTGACCGAGGCGATGAAGATGGAGACCAACATCAAGGCCAAGGCGGACGGCACCGTAGGGGAGGTGAAGTTCAAGGAGGGGGATAAGGTGGAAAAAGAAGACCTGGTCATCGTCATGGCATAATGGAACGGTTCTTTTCCGCCCTGGCCTCGTCTATCTTCGGGGTTGCTTGTGCGGCATAGCGCTGCTACGCCTCCGCGCAACCCCTTGATAGCCAAACCCAGGACGAAAAACTCCTCGTTCCATGGTTGAGTCAAAAGCAGAACGCCCCGCTCCGGTAATCCGGGCGGGGCGTTTCAGTTGACTGTCTGCAGCGGCGGCTAGTCGTCCTGGGGCTTGTTGCCGTGGCACTGGCTGCAGTGGCGGGTGGGGCCGGCCCCCTCCTTGGTGTGGCAGCCTATGCAGAGCTTGTGCGCCTTCTCCTTGTTGATGCCGAAGGGGCGGGGGGGGCCTTCGTGGCAATCTTTACAGGGGTACATCCCCATGTGCTTTGAGTGGTTGAAATCCACATCGCCGTTGTATGCCTTGAACACCTTGGCATCGGCAACAGTATTGAGCATGAGCATGGCGAGGGCCGGGTAGATTATCCGTTTCATCTGGTACTCCGCTTAGTTTTGTGTCATCAGGCAATTTTATACGTCAGGGGGGAGGAAATCTCCAGAAAAATCTGCGCTGGATCAGCTGATGATCCCCAACTCAAGTGCAGCCTCCCTGAGAAATGCGGCTATCCGCGTTGCGCTGTCCATGGAGAGGGCCCGGTCCGCTATCTCCCTCGCTTTCTGCAGGGTGGTGCTGCGCAGCACCTGCTTTACCAGAGGGATTGAGGGGGAGGCCATGCTCAGGTCGTTTATCCCCAGGCCGACGAGGAGGAGGGCGCTCAGGGGGTCAGATGCCATCTCCCCGCAGAGGGAGACCGGGATGCCGCTTTCGTGGGCGGCATCTGCCACCTGGCGGATGGAGTGGAGCACGGCGGGGTGGTAGGGGGTATAGTACCCCTTCACCTTGGGGTTGTTCCGGTCCGCCGCCAGGGTGTACTGGATCAGGTCGTTTGTGCCGATGCTGAAGAAGTCCGCCGATTTCGCCAGGATTGGGGCGATCTGCACCGCAGCCGGCAGCTCCACCATGATCCCCACCGGAATGGAGTCATTGAAGGGGATAGCGGCGCGTAAGAGCTCCTCCTTCACTTCGGCGAAGATCTCACCGGTCATTTCCAGCTCCTCCACCCCGGAGATCATGGGGAGCATGATGCGGGCGTCGTGGCCGACGGAGGCCATGAGGATGGCCGCCAGCTGTTCGCGAAAGATGTCGCGGCACTCCAGGGAGATCCGGATGGCCCTCCACCCCATGAAGGGGTTCTCCTCCGCAGGGTGGCTGAAGTAGGGGAGACCCTTGTCCCCGCCGATATCCAGGGTGCGGATGGTCACCGGCATGCCTGCAAACCCCTCCAGTATCTTGGCGTAGAGGGCAGCCTGCTCGTGGCGGTTGGGGAAGCTCTTGCGCGCCATGTAGGGGAACTCGGTGCGGTAGAGTCCGATCCCCTCGGCGCCGTTCTCCCTGGCGACGCGGATGTCGCTGATCAGGCCGATGTTGGCCTTGAGGGAGACTCTAGTGCCGTCGATGGTGACTGCCGGCAGCTCCTGCAGCTCTGCCAGCTCCCGCCTCTTCTGGCCGTAGTCCCGTTTGAGGCGCAGGTATTCGGTCCTGATGAGCTGGCCCGGATTGATGTAGACGTGGCCGCTGTTGCCGTCGATTATCAGCTCGTCCGTGAGGGCCAGGTGGTGCGTTATCCCCTCCACGCCGACGACCGCAGGGATCCCCAGGGAACGGGCCATGATGGCGGCGTGGGAGTTGACATCCCCCTTCTCCGTGACTATGCCGAGGATCTTCTCAGGCTCCAGGGTTGCCAGGTCGGATGGGAGGATCTCAGCCGCCACCAAAAGACGCTTCTCCCCCAGCAGCGGGGCTTCGCCTTCATGACCGTTCAGGGCGTCAAGCAGGCGGCGTCCGATATCTTCCATGTCCGCCGAGCGGCTCTGCAGGTAGGGGTCTTCCATCCTGGAGAAGGCGGCGACGTAGAAGTTTACCACCTCCTGCACCGCTCTGGGGGCGCCGTACTCCTGATCGATCAGATCCCTGATCTTGGCGAGGAATCCCCTGTCCTCCAGAATCATCAAATGGGTGTGGAAGATGGCCGCATCCTCTGCGGAGATGGTCTCCGCCACCCGCTTCTCCATGTAGAGGGTCTGGATGCGCACCTTCTCCAGGGCAAGCTGCAGCCGATTGTGCTCCTCCTCGGTGGGCAGGACCGCCTCGACGATGCTCCTCTCCAGGAGGCTGCGCCTGCTGAGGATGTAGATGCCGCCGATGGCGAAGCCTGAGGAGACGCCGGTGCCGTGGAGCGCCATGGGTGCTCTGCCGGTCTCTCCGGGTAGGAGGTCGCCGCCGGGGAGCTCCATGCCGTGGATGCGCTGCAGCTCCTCCTCCAGCCTGGCCCGCTCCTCGTCCTTGATTCTGATGGAGTCGAGGAGCTTGGCGTTGATGACGATGCTGGAGATCTGGTAGGCGATGGTGGAGAGGGTGCTGATCTCTGTGCCGGTGTAGATCCTCGGCTCCCGGTGCTGGACGACGATTACCCCCACCGGTGACTTCCGCTCGAACATGGGTATGCCGAGGAAGGAGTGGTAGCGCTCCTCCTTGGTCTCCCGGAAGTACTTGTAGCGGGGGTGCTCGTGGGCGTTCTCCAGGCTGACCACTCCACGCTGCTCAATCACCAGGCCGGTGAGACCCTCGGAGGTCTTCATGGCAATCTTCCCCACCGAAGCTCGGGATAGCCCCTTGCTGGACTTGAGGCGGAGGGTCTCGCCGTCGTCGTCCAGGAGGTAGATGGAGCAGACGTCCGACTCCATCCGCCTGGCAACCAGGTTGACGATGTTGTCCAGGGTCTCCTGCATGTCGTGGGAGTGGAGGATCAGGGTGCTGATGTCTTCCAGGGTGCGAAGTCCCAGGGATTCCGGCCGGTCTGGCATGGTGCGTCCTTGCTTGGGGTAAATGACTCCCAGTATAAATGATTTGCCGCGGAAGGGAAGAGCGGATGGATGATTTAGGGGTGATAATTGCACTCCCCTGTGCTATAAAGCTGGCGAGGCGGAGCCAAAACCGTGATCAGAAAAGCCCTGGGGGTGGAGGAGAGAGATGAGCACAGCTTTTGAAGAGAAACTGGAGAGGGTCATTGCCGCCATCGAGTCGGCCGATTTTGCCAAGGCAGCCGCCGCTGCCAGGGAGTGCATCGCCGCCGAGCCTGACAACCCCGAGGGGCACTTCTACCTGGGGGAGGCGCTTGCCGGCGCTGAGAAGCCGGAGGAGGCTATCTCGGCCTATCAGGCCGGCCTGAAGCTGGCGCCGGAGGATACGGATGCATTGACCGCCCTTGGGGACATCTACTTCGAGCTGGGAAGGCACAAGGACGCACTCAAGACTTACGAGAAGATCGTGGCCATAGATCCACGCGATGCCGACGGTTTCGTCAACATCGGCCTGGTGTACAACAGCATGGAGAGGGCCGAGGAGGCCATCAAGGCATATGAGACCGCCCTCCGCTTGGACCCGGAGAACGTCTTCGCCTACAACGCCATGGGTGACGCCTGGTACGGCCTGGGTAACCGGGAGAAGGCGATCGAGGCCTTCAACAAAGGGATTGCCGTGGACCCGGGCGACGCCGCCGCCCACTTCAATCTCGGCGAGCTCTACTACGACCTTGGGGAGCACGACGCCGCCGAGAAGGAGTGTCTGGAGGCGATCCGCATCGACCCGGAGTTCACCCTTGCCTACCTGACCCTGGGGAGTCTGCACATGGACCGGGAGCATCTCTCCGAGGCGGTCAGGTACCTGAAGCTCTATTTGCAGCACGAAAAGTCCCCCCAGGCCAAGGATATGATCGAAGAGGTCAAGGCTGTGCTGGACGGGCTCAAGGAGGAGCTTGCGGAGAACTAGGCTGGAAACCGTCAGTTAACCTGGGTAGACCGGGGACTCTACCTCCGTAAAATCTGCAATTGCGGCCAAATGTTCCCCCTGCATTCCTTTGCTGTCATGCAGGGTCTTTCTCCGGTAGCCGACGCGTCCATTTCGTCGCACATTTTACTCCGGGATAGCCCCCCGGATTCCCGGGAAGTTTGGCAACAATTGCGGGCAAGAGGAAACAAGGAACTGAAAATAAAACCGGGGCGTCGATTATGACGCCCTTTTCCATTTGGGGACCTGGAGTATACGATGCGCTATCCGTCGACAATAAATCTGCCGTTCAATTATGCAGTCATTCGCGAGGGGTTTACCCCGCTGCGCCCCGGTGACAGCATTCCGGACGGACCGGGGTGGTGGCTCCCCATCCAGGGGAATGCCCTGGTGGTCCTGCCGGACGGGGAGGGGGTCCGCCTGCATCAAGGTGAATTGCCCGGCTGGCTCGCAGGGGGGCGGGAGCCGCTCTGCATCGGAACCTGGCGTGGGGAGCCGCTCCGGGCTGTTTCCGTGGGGAGCAAGATCTCCATTCCTGGCCCGTGGCAGATTGAGGCTTTCAACGCCGTAGAAGAGCGTCTGGATGACCTGCTGCTGACCCTGGGGGGGATGGGGATGCAGATCCTCCACTGGCAGAAGAAGAGCCGCTTCTGCTCCATCTGCGGAGAAAAGCTCGTCCCGATAGTGGGGAGCTGGGGACGACGCTGTTCCGGCTGCGGTCACGACCACTTTCCCGCCATCCACCCCTGCAGCATCGTCCTGGTGCGCCGGGGGGAGGAGTTCCTCATGGCGCGCAAGAGGGAGTGGCCCCCCGGTCGCTACGGCCTGGTTGCCGGCTTCCTCGATTTCGGCGAATCCCTGGAGGAGTGCGCCGCCAGGGAGGTGCTGGAGGAGACCGGCATCATGGTGGAGAACGTCCGCTACGTGGGGAGCCAGTGCTGGCCCTTCCCCAGCCAGCTGATGGCCGGCTTCGTCGCCGACTATGCCGGAGGGGAGATCCGGGTGGAAGAGCATGAGCTGGAGGATGCCCGCTGGTTCACCGCCGACGCCCCGCCGGCCGGCATCCCGCCACGGCGCAGCATCGCCAGGTGGATCATCGACAGATACATGCTCGGCGGGGAGTGGTGAAATGGGGGGACGTATGCAGATTGATCAGTCTGACCTGAACTATGGGGACTTCTGCGAGATGGTGACCGCTTACCGCCGGATGGCGGTGATCAAGGCGGCGGTGGATTGCGGTATCATCGATGGCGTTGCCGGGGGCGCCTGCACGCTGGAGCGGCTGCTGCTGATCACCGGGATGAAGGCGGCCGAGGGTGAGCGGTTCGTCAGGCTGCTGGTGAGCTCCGGAATTCTCCATGAGCACGAAGGGCTTCTCCACCTCTCTCCGTTTTCCGCCGCCTATCTGCAGCGGGAGAGCGAACAGAGCCAGCGTGGCGTGCTGGAGTTTGAACGGCTGCTGCAAAGCCGCTGGGAACGATTGGGGGATCAGCTGCTGGAGGGCCAGGGGAGCGTAGTGGAAAATCAACATCCGCGGGAGTACCAGCGTCGGCTCGGTCTGTTCCACCAGGCAATGCATGAGGCCGCGGTTGTCCGCTCCGGGGAGCTGTGGGATGCAGTCGGCCCGCTTGCAGCGGAAGGGTTCATCATCGATGCCGGTGCCGGGGACGGTACCTATCTGCGCAATTTCCTGAAGTGTTATCCCGGTTGGCGCACACTGGCCTGCGACCTGGACGACGTGCTGGCAAGAGCGGTGGCAGACGATCAGGTCTCAATGCATCCGTGCAACCTGCTGGATCAGGGTGAGCGGCTTGCGCTGGTGGACAAACACCGGGGGACGGCGGACCTGCTGCTCCTATCCAACTTCATCCACTGTTACAGCCGCGAGGAGGTCGCTGTCATGCTCGCCGATCTGGGTGCGCTGCTGGCTCCGGAAGGCATGCTGCTGATCCACGACTTCTTCACGGACGGCAACGGTTTCGGCGCCCTGTACGACCTGCACATGCTGGCGAACACCTACAACGGCCGCACCTACACCTTTGCCGAAACAGGCGAGCTGCTGGCCGGGGCAGGTTTTGCAGTCCGCCGCACCCTGGCTCTCCCCTCCATGTCCCATGCCGTTGTTGCCTGCCGGGCGTAAGCCTGATGAAGACAATCTATAAGTATGGCCGGGACAGTCATCCGTCCCGGCCATGGAGCGTAAGATCCGAAATGTACCGGGTTGTCTCCCGACTGGCTCAAATCATGGTTTCGTCGTGATTTGAGCCAGTCGCGGTCAGGGGCCAAGGGTAGATCAGAATACCCACTTCAGCATGAAGTATGGCGTATTTCTCTCGTAATCCTTGT
>Ga0209314_10000766_pt1 | contig 14637 bp, 14 predicted proteins | sample I19B2metaG_FD_184146 | JGI IMG/M metagenome (GOLD analysis project Ga0209314, IMG submission 184146) | Lake sediment bacterial and archeal communities from Gulf of Boni, Indonesia to study Microbial Dark Matter (Phase II) - ​I19B2 metaG... | ecosystem: Environmental > Aquatic > Freshwater >...
GCGGTATACGGGAGAAATGGTTCTGTTAGGATTGCGAGGGCTTTCACTAGTTGGTCAGCTGCGTAGAGGGTTGTTGCGGCTGATTTTTGATTTGTTTTGATGGTTTTCCATGGTTCTTTGTCATTTAGGTATCTGTTTCCTTCTGCGGCTAGTTCTAGGATCTGTTTCAGTGCCGCGTGAAAGTTGAATTGCTCTATTGAATTGGCTATCTCCTTGTGGGATTCTTTGACAGCGTTGAGGAGCGCTCTATCCTTTTTGTCTAGTGTACTGGGTTTTGGAATCTGCCCGTTGAAGTACCGGTAGGTGAAGACTAGAGCTCTGTGGACGAGGTTTCCTAATATGTCGTTTAGCTCGTCGTTGTGGCGTTTAGCGAACTCGTCCCAAGAGAAGTCTATGTCTTTTTCTAGTGGAGACACGATGGTAAGGTAGTATCGGAGTGGGTCGGGCTCGAAGGTTTTGAGATAGTCTGATAGCTCGACAACCCAGCCTCGACTTTTTGACAGCTTTTTACCTTCGAGGGTTAGGAACTCGCCTGCGATTACTTTGTATGGGAGATTGTACTCGCCGTGCGCTTTCAGCATAGCAGGCCAGAAGATTGAATGATGGTAGATTATGTCTTTTCCTATGAAGTGGACGATTTTGCTGCCTGGTTTCCTCCAGTAGTCAATCCAGAGGTTTGGTTTTTTCTTGTTTTTTGATAAGAGTTCAGTTGCGGATATATAGCCGATTGGCGCGTCGAACCAGACGTAAATAACTTTATTTTTTACGCCCTTAACTGGAACTGGTACTCCCCACTCCAAGTCTCGAGTGATGCACCAGTCTTTCAGTCCTTCTCTTAGCCACTGCGACGCGTAATGCTTTACATTATTCGGGAGAGGTTTGATCCATTTTTCGAGGAATGAGTTGAATGCACTTAATTTGAAGAACCAGTGACGGGTTTTCTTTATGGCTGGCGTCGAATTGCAGACTACGCAACATGGTCTTAGGAGTTCTGTAGGTTTAAGGTAACGTCCACATGTTTCGCAAGAATCTCCTCTAGCCCACTCGGATCCACAGTAGGGGCAGACGCCTTCCACGTATCTATCTGGAAGGAAGCGTTGGCATTTTGGGCAGAACAGCTGTTCAAGTTCAGCCTCGTATATGTAGCCTTTTTTCAAAAGTCGTGTAAAGAATTCCTGAGTTAGCTCATAGTGCACTAAATATGTAGTACGAGAGAATACGTCAAATGAGCAACCCATACTTAAAAGATCTTCGAGAATCAACTTGTGATATAGGTCCACATACTCTTTTGGAGTAGAGCCCTCTTTTTCGGCTACAACAGCAATCGGAGTGCCATGCTCGTCGGTGGCACACACGTAAATGGCTTGATGGCCCTGTAATCGCAGAAATCGAACATAAATATCGGCGGGAATGTAGGTTGAACGAAGATGCCCTACATGGAGTTTTGCGTTTGCATATGGTAAAGCTGCGGTTACGAGTATTTTTGTGAGAGAGGATCCCCCTCTATTTCCAACCATCTGGAAGATGAACACCCTAGCTTTGAAGTTTAAAGTTTGCGGTTAGGTTGTGCCAGCTTCCCAACCTTTGATGTATTTTATCTGTTCTTCTGTGAGCTCGTCTATTTGGATATTCATCGTGTCGAGGGCGAGTTTTGCTACAGTTTGGTCGATGTGCTCGGGAACCTTATAGACTATGGGCTTAAGTTCTTTCCAGTTCTTAGCTATGTGCTCGACGCAGAGGGCTTGGTTAGCAAATGACATCATCATCACCTCTGGTGGATGTCCCTCCGCTGCTGCCAGGTTGATGAGTCTTCCCTCTCCTAGCAGATAAAGTCGACGTCCATCTTTGAGGCGGTACTCCTCTACGTTGGGTCGGATGGCCCTTTTTGAAACGGCGATGCTTTCAAGGTCAGGTATTGAAATTTCTACATTGAAGTGCCCACTATTGGCAAGTATAGCACCATCCTTCATTTTTAGCATATGCTCTTTTCGGATGATGCTCGTGTTTCCGGTAACTGTGACGAAAATATCGCCCACCTTAGCAGCTTCCCCAATAGGCATTACAGTGAAACCGTCCATCACCGCTTCAAGAGCTCTTAAGGGGCTGACTTCGGTGACAATTACATTCGCACCCATTCCTCTTGCACGCATAGCTATTCCCCGTCCACACCAGCCATAGCCAGCGACGACGAAGGCTTTACCGGCAAGCAGAATGCTTGTGGCACGTAGGATCCCGTCGATCGTGCTCTGTCCAGTACCATACCGATTGTCAAACAGATATTTGCTGTAAGCATCGTTAACAGCAATGATCGGATATTTTAATACCTTAGCTTCCGCCATAGAGCGCAGCCTCATCACGCCTGTCGTGGTTTCTTCTGTTCCACCAACCACATTTTTCAGAAGCTCAGTTCGTTTTGTGTGAAGAGTTGTAACAAGATCAGCTCCGTCATCGATGGTTACGCTTGGTTTGTAGTTAAGAACGTTTGTTATGCATTTGTAATATTCATCCGTGTTTTGCCCTCGCCAAGCGTAGACATTTACTCCCTCTTCGGCAAGAGCGGCTGCCACATCATCCTGTGTTGAAAGCGGGTTTGAGCCACAGAGGGCAACCTTAGCCCCCCCAGCCCTAAGAGTCCGTATAAGCACAGCTGTCTCTTTTGTTACGTGAAGGCATGCTCCGATCTGGATTCCCTGCAGGGGTTTTCTCTTCTTAAATTGCTCTCTAACTTTGAGAAGCACGGGCATACGAGACTCAGCCCACTCTACAGTAAGCTTCCCCTTCTCCGCCAGCTGCATGTCTTTGACTTCATAGTCGCTTGTCAAAAGAGCGATCTCCTGAAATTATTATAATTTACTACTATTTCACATACAATACCTATGTTTTTTCGAATAAGGCGTTTTTGATTTGGTTTAGTTCTTTTTCTGAGTATTGGGAATTGAAATGCCGAGTGAAGCGCTCGTAGAAGGCTGGTTTGTCGAGCATTCCTTCCTGGACTCCTTCAACTTCCCAGATGGATGCGCATAATCCAAGCCCAGCCCTTACACAGGTTTCAAGGTCGAAGCCTCGTTGATGAAGTGACAGAAATCCTGCAGCAATACCATCACAGCACCCAACGCTGTTTCCAGTTTTACTAAGTGGAACAGGGCCCACTGAGGTCTTTTCACCGTCCCGTCGATGGATTTGAGCTGACCCGGTAAACTTGTCCTCAAGAACTATGACTTCTGGAAAATTTGTATTGGTGGCGTTGAAGATGTCTTCGACGTTTTTTACTTGGAAGGCGTCTTGAACCTGTTTTATTTCGTTCGGATTGCCTAGAAGGATTTTGGTTAATGGAGTTACGGTTCTCAGGTACTCGGGAGTTACGCCATAGGATGCTACATCGACTATTACTTCTTTTTTCAGTTTAGAGGCAGTTATGATCATATCTTGCATAAATTGGGGTTCCGAGGATGTTATGAAAACTATGTCTGCCTTTTCTATGACGGCTCTTGGAGGAGGACGCGCTATTTCAATATAGCTTGCTCCTTTGATATCGTCGATGTAGAAGAAGTCTATTCCGTTGAGGTCTTTACAGCAGACAATGGTTGCAGTTTCTTTACCTACAACCTGAAGTGTGCTGGTCTGGTAGATAGCGGGGGCGTAATTTGTTTCCAGATAATTTCTCAGTTGGTTTGGGGTTTGCCATAGATTTTCTGGGACTTCAACCTTTGTCAACTGCATTTTCACTTTAGATCTTAAGAGGTGATTCCAGTAGCCTCCGTCGAAGAAGCCGGGATAGGGCTTGTCTAGGTCGTCTCCGAATACAGTTACTAGGCTTACATCGCCGCCCAGTTTGGCTACGCCGTATGCGATGTGGGGCGCCCGGCCGCCATAGCTGTATGAGACTGGTTGAACTGTGTGTTTATTCAGTTCTTCGAAGACTTTTTCCATGCTCCAGTCTGAGCCGTAAGCCATAGGAATTTTAGAATAGGCGATTGTCTTTCGGAGATACTTTTGGAACTGAGATGGGAGATTTTCTACCGAATCAATCTTGATTTGAACATCCTTACCTGGAGCTCCTGAAACAACAGCTGATTTCATCAGTAAACCTCATAATTTCATCAACCCAATGCTTTTCAACATATTTTAAGATATCCAAACACAGGGTTCATAAGCCAGCTAACCAAAGGAAGTTCAAATGGCAGGAGATTGCTACGTCAGATAGAGACTACGAGAAGTTGTTGGATAGAGCTAGGGGAGGGTTGCCGAAGGTAGCCGGTAAATCCGACCGATTCGAGCTCCCTAATCCAGTCACCATGGTAATGGGCAACCGAACAGTTCTGCAGAATTTCAAGGATATCTGCGATAAAATGAATAGGGATCCCCAGCATCTCATAAGGTTCTTGTCGAAGGAGATGGCTACAGCGGGATCTATCGAAGGGGGGCATGCAACCTTCCAGGGAAAATTTGGCTCAGAAGCAATTAGAAGCCTACTTGAAAGATATGTGAGAGAATTCATGAAATGCCCGGTTTGCGGTAGACCAGATACTAAGATAACGAAGGAGCATCGGTTTGTGTTTCTCATATGCGAGGCTTGTGGAGCTAAGTGGCCTATGAGGTTGGTTTAGAAGAGTGAAACACTTGCCGGATGCATATGTCAAAATAATTAGGCGGGAGAGAGAGATATTAGTAGCTGCATGTGATGCCGAGATTTTGGGAAAGACTCTGAGGAAAAACGAGCTGGTGTTTGAAGTCCGTGAAAGCTTCTACAAAGGTTCTAAAATGAGGATTAGAGAGGCTGTAGCACTAATAAGAAGTGCCACCACCGCCAATCTGGTGGGATTGAACATTGTTAAAACCGCTGTTAAGGAGGGGCTGGTTCATCCAGAGGCGGTTATAGTCATTTCCGGCGTTCCTCATGCCCAAATAGTGAAAATTTGAAGAGTTCTGCACTATAATTTTAAAAACAAGTTCACAGCTTTCTCTAAGAAGAAGCTCGTTAAAAGGGAAGAGTCAACGATTTGGGAAAAAAGAAAGTTCTGACGGAGGAAGAGTTAAAGGAGCTAGTGCTCCCGGGTGAGGGGCAATTTCTAGGCATAGTGGATCAGATGCTAGGTTATGATAGGTTGAAGGTTAAGTGCGCAGATGGCCATGAGAGACTTTGCCGAATTCGTGGAAAGATGAAGAGACGGGTTTGGATTAAGACTGGCGACGTGGTTCTAGTAGCTCCATGGGACTTTCAATATGATAGCCGAGGAGACATTTTGTGGCGTTACACTGAAAGTCAAGCGGAGTGGCTTAGAAGGAAGGGCTATCTCAACTTGTAGCCTTGGAGCGAGGCGATGTGTCCCAAGATAAGAAAGTCGAAGAAAAACTACTCCGAAGAGAAAAACGCTATGAAATCGAGCAGCGGATGATGGAGAAACGCTCTGAAGAATATGAAGTCTTAGAAGAGGTGTTTGATAAACCAACCTTAATGACTATTTACCACTTTATGGATACTGGTGCTGTGCGTAAAATATCAGGCATAGTCAACTCTGGAAAAGAGTCGCGCATATATCATGGGGTAGGCGTGAATAAACGGGAGTTAGCTTTGAAGATCTACTTGGTCGTCTCAGCTGAGTTCAAGAAAGGCATGCTAATGTATATTCAAGGCGATCCTCGCTTTAGGCGGGTTAAGCGAGATACGAAGTCTTTGATTTATGCTTGGGCTTTGAAGGAGTATAAGAATCTGCAAAAAGCCTACCGAAGTGGGGTGCGTGTCCCCAAGCCTATTGCGGTTCGAAATAATGTGTTGGTCATGGAGTTCATTGGAAAGGATGGTGTTTCAGCTCCACTGCTCAGAGAAGTTCAACTTGAGCACTCCAAAGAGGTCTACCAGGTTTTGTTGGAAATCGTAAAACGTCTCTATCAGAAAGCCCATCTGGTTCACGGTGATGTGAGCGAATACAACATCATGGTCTGGAAGGGTGAACTTGTCTTATTTGATATTTCTCAAGCGGTCCCAATTGAACATCCGATGGCGAACCAGTTCTTACGCAGAGACATACGTAATCTTAACAATTATTTTGAAAAGATAGGCGTTCAAGTAAACCCCTTAGAAGACGTATATCGGTGGGTTACTGAGAGTGACTGAGGTCCCAGCACGAATTAAAATTCCGCGAGATCGCATAGGAGTTTTGATAGGCCCAAACGGATATGTAAAACGAAAAATCGAGAATATGTGCGGTGTTAACCTAAAGATAGACAGCGCATCGGGAGACGTGGAAGTGACTTTAAAGCCTGAGACCGTTGACCCTACGAGCTTGTTCAAAGCGGAAAACATTGTCAATGCGATTGGGCGTGGATTTTCTCCTGAGAAGGCATTCAAACTAAATGATGACGATGTATTACTTGAGGTCATCGACCTTTACGATTACGTCGGAAAATCCGAGTCAAATCTCCAACGCATAAAAGGTAGGCTGATAGGCGAGAAGGGAAAAACCAGAAAGATAACAGAAGAAACTACTGGTGCGAATATCTCTATATTTGGACATACTGTTGCAATAATTGGAGAGCTTGATAAACTTGCGGCAGCGAAAAGAGCGATACAAATGCTAATTAGCGGAAGTCAGCATAGCACTGTTTATCGGTGGCTCCACCGCAAGCGAAGAGAATTGAAGAAGGCTGAATTAGAACTCTGGGAAACCAGAGGGGAGAGGGTGGCGGGATAGATGTCCGAGGAAAAAGAAGTTTTCGCAGAAATCAGCCCCGCCGACTTCTTCTATAGAAACCGCGATATAGCAGGCTTCAGCAATCCAACCCGCGCGTTATATGCGGCTGTTAGAGAGTTGGTGGAAAATTCTCTAGATGCGTGTGAGCTACATAAGATACCGCCAGAGATCTATATCCGAGTAATTCAAGAAGAAACTACACCTTCAGGCGCAGGCATTTACAAGCTCAGAGTTGAAGACAACGGTTCTGGTGTACCAGCTCGATTCATACCATCGGCATTTGGACAGGTCTTTTACGGCTCAAAATATAGACTCAGACAGACCAGGGGGACCTTCGGACTTGGAGGGACAATGGCATTACTGTATGGGCAGATTACAACCCATAAACCAGCTAGAATTATTTCAAGCACTGGCACCAGAAGGATCCACGAAATAGAGATGATGATAGACATTCAACAAAATAAACCAGAAATAATGAGGCATAAAACACATCCCAACCCTGAAAAATGGCATGGCACAATCGTCGAATTTAACCTAGAGGGAGACTTTCTCCGAGCTATGCCAAAAATCCTCGAGTACTTTAAAGAAACGGCAATAGTCAGCCCATACATGAGTCTTATTTTTGTTGACTCACGTGGACGATTATACCGTTTTGAGAGAGCTACGACTAAGATGCCCCTGCCTCCGACTGAAACAAAACCCCACCCATATGGGGTAGATGTAGAAACTATCCGAAGAATTATCTATCTCACAGATGCCCGTGACATGCAGTATTTCATGACCCGCCATTTCCACCGTGTCGGACGAACCACTGCAAAAAAATTTCTTGAATGTGCGGGCATATCACCAAAGACTAATCCTAAAAAATTGAAGCAAGCCGAAATCGTGAAACTTGTTCAAAAGATGAAAAGCTATGACGGCTTCTTACCACCTGACGCAAGTTGCCTGTCCACTTTAGGTGAAGAGCTAATTCGAGCAGGAATTCAAAAAGAGCTTAACCCTGAATTCATCTCGATTGAGGTGAGAAGGCCGGCGGCCTATTCTGGTTTTCCATTCATCGTTGAAACAGCTATAGCTTATGGCGGCAGAGTGCCGAAAACAGGGGACATACTCCTGTACAGGTTTGCTAATAGAATTCCATTACTTTACGACGAGGCTGGCGACGTTTCCTGGAAAGTTCTACACACCCTGATTAACTGGAAACACTACAAAATAGGATTCGACCTACCGCTCGCAGCCTTCGTTCATGTTTACTCAACGAAAATCCCATACAAATCAGTTGGAAAAGAGTACTTAGCTGACAGACCTGAAGTGGAAAGGGAGATCTTAAATGGCCTACGTGAAGCTGCACGCCAACTCTCGATCTACATCTCACGACGGGCAAACATCGAACGTGACAAGAGACGGTTAGATGCCTTCTCAAAATATCTGCCTAAAATTGCACATTTCTCAACTGATCTAGCAGGAAAGGAGGAGGAGCCTGATATAAAGCCACTATTAAAGAGTGTGATGAAATATGGAGCGGAGGAGGATGAAGAAGAAGCCTAGCGAAATCGGAGTGAAGGATAGAAAACGAAAGATCATTGATCAATTGCAGGGGTTAGGAGTTAATCTCTACAGCCAAATGGAGAGTGGCGAGTTTCCATCACTACGCATGCCCAGCCGCTCTACCCAAAACATCCGTTACGACCCGTATATGCGCCAGTTCGTTCTCGGAGACTCAACTGTCAGAAGAAGCGCTAGAAACATTCGCCACCTTCGCCCCTTCACCCAGCTTGTGTGGGTTGCAGATTTTGCAAAACACCTTACAGCACAAAAAAGGACGAGCACTCTGAGAGATGTTTTCTACAATGCTCAAGCCTATGAGATTTCATTTAAAGACCAGCCCGAATCCGACAACATTATCACAGATCTAGAAACCGTCCTCGGCTACGCACGTGAAGATTTTAACGTCTTCCCAGAAGAACGCAGCGCCATCTTCGGAAACCTGACTATCGAGTATACCGTCCCAGGCTATGAAGGAAGGAGGCTCAACTTAACATCGCACCCAGATGGCATGATGATAGGCCCCGCATTAACAAGCGCTGAATTCATTGAAACCGATGCTGAAATACTGATAGCGATCGAAAAAGGCGCAATGTTCACGAGGTTCATCGAAGAAAAGGCGCATCAGAAATTCAAGGCAATCCTAATCCACACCGCAGGCCAAGCCCCCCGCGCCACAAGACATCTAATTCAGAGATTAAACAAGGAAATGAGCTTGCCCGTTTACATCTTCACAGATGGCGACCCATGGGGAATGCACATCGCAATGGTCATCATCTCAGGATCAGCAAACGCGGCCCATATACGAGAACTAACCACCCCCGACGCCAAATGGTCTGGAGTATGGGCAACCGACATAGTGAACTACAAACTCCCATCCGACATGCTGAACAACATCGACATGAAACGCCTCCAAGAACTCCAAAAAGACCCGCGATACGAGGGAAAACTTTGGAAGAGGGAGATAGACACTTTCTTCAAGATCCAAAAGAAGGCTGAACAAGAAGCGTTCAGTAGATACGGACTATCCTATATCGTGGACGCATATTTACCCGCTAAGTTAGAAGAAATGAAGAGCTACTAATAGCGGAACATATTTGCACAACTTCGCTTCCCTCTATTCTCGGTGAAAGCTGATTGTCGGAGGCGTACCGGCTAGCATGGAAAGCGGATAGGCTACTTAGTGAAATTGACAGGTTCAGCGCCGAAATCGATGTAGACAGGTTGCGAAAGAACCGCAGATACTTGTTTGAAACATATAGAACCTTGACAGCTGATGTGAAACAGCTAGAAACCCTTAGAGACAGCATCGAGTTTCGAAGGGGCGTCTATGCACCGCCAAGCCTACCCCCTGCAACTCCGTATCAATTTAGAACTTCGAGATGGGAAGAGAAGCCTCCCTCAGAAATAAGCTCTCTAATGCACTATGCTAAGATTCGCAGCGGACGAATATCAGCTGTGAAAGCCGCTATCGACCGCCTTAGAGCTGCACTGGCTGCACATCGCATCGCAATTAATAATTTGATTGAATACTGCGCTTTAGTCTGCCAAGTATGTGGAAAAGTTGTAAGAGGAAAAGTAGCATGTAAGGTCATTGGCACAAATGAATGCCCGAACTGTGCGTCAGCTAACCTGTCGCCTGTAATAAATGAGGCGGGAGTTTTCCGTTTGGAATTGATACCTCAGCTTCCATTACCAGGAGACTATATGAAACGGCTTGTTCAGATGCCGAGCTATGGACGGGCTGCTTACATCCGGATTATTGGTTGTTTGAGAGAGAGAGCTGGAAGAAGCACAAAGTCCTTGCTTATCACAATCCGTGTTCAAATTGGAGAAAGAACGGTGAGGCGGCGTATCAGTCTAAGCGGGGAAATAGAAGATGCTGAGGCAATGGTTAGAGAAAGATTTGGATCCAACGCCAGAATCGAGTCAATCCGATACCGCCGCACCCAGCCAGTTTTGATAAACGATCGTTATACGCGGATCAGCATCGCCCTTGGCTACGCGAACTTGGCCTATAAAACATGGGTTGACAGACGGGATATTGCCAAAAAACTTTCAGACAAGATAGACGTTGAAAAAACTTTGCTGAAGCTGCCCCTATACGTGCTTGGGTACGATCTTACGCGTTATCTCTTATTGAAATCTCCTCGGGCACGTAGAAAATTTGTGAGCATATTTCCATATTTTCAAAGCAATCCTCAATTCAGCCAAATAGAACCGATACTCTCAATTTTGAATGACCATGAGGCAGCATTAGCCTCTAGGACAATTGGGCTCACGGGCGGTCTTATTTCACTTAGAGCCATTCAGCTTAAGTTGATAGTTGAAAGTGGCTATGAAGCGAAAATACGGAAACTTGGGTTAGTGTCCAGCGGAGGACTGGCGGCAGCCATGCTATACCTGACCTCGAAATACACTTTAACCCAAGCCGCGGACTTCTTCGGTGCTGGGATATCCGATATAACAAAAGCGTTAGAAAAAATGGCTCAGGCAGATTTTGGCAAAGAATTGTCGAAGGAAGAGAAACAGAAACTAGCCGAAGTTGAGGTGCCGATGACCCAGCGGGCGTTGAAGTTTATACAAGCACTTGGAGAAACTACGTGATGCAGACATTAAGAGCGAATAATAGAAGCGAACTCCTCAAAAAAATCCGAAGAGACCTATCTCCGAACGCCCAAGAAGTCTATCTTAACACCCGCCCCAGCGTTCAAATAATCATAACCCTACTAAACAAGGCACCCGGCCTAAAGACAATCTATGTTCCACCAAGCTTATCCAGAGAAACGCCGGAAAGGATTAAGAAGGCATTAAATAAGATTGGCGCAGAACTAATTCCATTAAACAAGACCAAGGGCAGACCAAGAACCTATAACGAAGGAGAGCTAAACACTGTGTTCAAATTGGCGAAGCAAGGAAAGACTGCGAAACAGATTGCAAAAAAAACTGGCATCCCCCTGAGGACAGTTTACTACTACTTAAGGAAGAGGAATTCAAAGTGAGCGAATTAAAGAAACCAACAAGAATAAACACGTTCATACGGGCTCTAGGGCTCAGCCTGGTCATAATCGGACTGCTCATGATTCAAACAACCTATTCCGCCATAGGCAACATGAGAGTATACTACTGGATGTTCGTCCTCACCGGCACGGTAGTAACCGCTACCGGATTCGTGCTTCTCACGTTTAAGATGAAGTAGAAAAGATAAATAGCGCTAAACCTCTCCAAGTAAAACGGCGCCGACGTAGCTCAGAAGGTAGAGCAGCGGACTTATTGGAACAAAAAGCCATAAGGCTGAAGCTGTTAACCCGTTGGTCGACGGTTCGAGGGAAACTCCGAAAATCCGTCCGTCGGCGCCAATAAAAAAATTCTCAGAATAAATTTAAAAGAGGGAAAACTACTCTCCACGCCGGTATCGCTAGGTATCCTCACGGCCCTCAAGCTCAGAGTAGAAAAACCGCCATGACAAACGATCATGAACATCAGAAAGTTGGTGGGCCCAAAGGGATTCGAACCCTTGACCATTCCCCAGATAGAGGACTGCCCTCTACCTTACAGGTTATGAGCTTCAACGAGGCTCTGTCGCTCTAACCTTTTCAGGACCGTGACTTTAATTCAACGGTCAAGCTGAGCTATGGGCCCATCAAGACTCAACGGTGCATGGCTCGTTTTTAAAATTTTTTGTTGTTTAGTTGTCAGCATAAAAGAACTCAGAGACAACAGACTCAATGACTACCACAAAGGATTTTAGTATTATCTTGTTTCAACTTCCATGACTCATAATGCTCCGGTGGTGTAGCCCGGTTAAGCTGAGTTACAACCAACAAGGCGCCGAAAGCATAGCGGCCTTTCGAGCCGTTGATCGCGGGTCCAAAAGCGGTGGAAAACCCCTGCTGGAACTCCCGCCCGGAGCACCAATATGCGGGGATTCCCAAGTCTGGTCTAAGGGGCGAGGCTTAGGTGAATACTCGAAGAAACCTCGTGGCGTAGGCCTTCGTGGGTTCGAATCCCACTCCCCGCACCAATTCTGAGGCTGGAAGAAATATAAGTATGCAATTCACCCTCGCTTAGAAGAGGAAAATAAGCTAACTAAATTTATTTTCTCTTCTACATCACCTATGCCATAACGTTGCACAACTGGCAGAGGTAATCTTACTTGACAGCTTCCATCTTTGTTATCATCGTCGCTTGCTTATCCCGTCTGTCATCGATCTTAAGCGTAGTGACTACCCTTTTTGCACCAGCGTTGATGACGGCTTCGTGAGCTGCCTTCACAGCGGCGAAGACCTCATCTAGGCTCGCGGCTTCAACTGAGGTGCACATTGGTCCTGAGAATGTTTTGAGTTTTGATTTTTTGAGTTCATTCACAACGAGCTTGACGAATCGGCTGACGCTTGTTCCTTCTCCAAGAGGCACCACACTAATCTCGGCAATTATCATCCACTTACACCCACTTGAACTATTGAGACATTCAATAATATTTTAAGCTGAGCTCTCCTTGGTTAACTTAACTTTATCTAAGTATCAAATCTAATTAGTTGAAGAGAGGTGAGTATGGATGTCTGAACATCCTTTGAAGATTTTTGAGAAACTCGATCCAGAGCTTCTCAAACTAGTCGAAAATACCAGAGAGCTTGCCCTCGCTGACGGCGCCCTGCCCAAGAAGTTTAAGCTCCTCATCGCAATGGCTTTGGACGCATCTCACGGAGCTGTTCAGGGTGTAAAGGCGTTGGCTCAGGCAGCGATGCAAGCTGGCGCTACGAAAGAGGAGATAGCAGAAGCGCTGAGAGTTACCCAATACATTTGTGGAGTAGGGAGCGTTTACACGGCTGCGCAAGCTCTCAAGGAAGTCCTCTAGGCTAAATACTTACAAAAGTGAGGAACATTCTTAGGCTAGCTGAGTATTCTGGGCGTTCGAGTGAGGTATTCGCCTCCCTCTGAGCTCAGCAGCACGGTGTCCTCAACCTTGACTCCTCCGACAGGTCTAGCCGCAAGTAGCGAGTGGCCTATGGCTAGAGTCCAATTTTCTTTCATATCCAATTGCAAGTGACCAGGATAGTGACTTGGATGAGACCACTCTTCAAATTCCAATCCCACACCATGTATAGGTCCAGAAATCCAGTATGAGCCGTATCCTCTCTCGGTAAAGAGTCTTGAAAACATCTCCGTAACTTGGCCAACTTTCCAGTTGGGCCGCATTGCCTTCACTACAGTTTCTTGAATTTCCGCGTACAGTTCAATCAAGGCTTTCTGTTCACTGTTTGGAGGACCGCAAGATGGAAGATTTACGAGATTGTCGCATAGGTCATTCGGTGGTCGTCGAAAAGGGCTTCCCGTCTTGGTGGCAGAGTATCTGCACCACGTGACGACCCGAATAGAGGCATGGGGGGACGCCCCCACCTGGCATCACCCACTGGCCAGCCATGTAGAAGTTGGCTAAGCCGGGCAAGGTTCTGGGTATCGGAGTCATGATCGCTTCTGGCGTCGGAAGCCAGCCCATGGAAGCCCCTCTGTGGCTTAGGGTGTAGCGCCACCATGTGTAGGGCGTAGCCACATCGGTTACCTCCACCTGCGACGAGATATCGGGATAATGCGCCTCCAGCCGCGCCAAGACCTCCTCTGCCACCCGCTCCTTTTCGGCATCATAGCAAGCTCTGTCCTCCTTTTGCAAGTCATTCCAGTAATCCCATTGCGTTTCAAACCCAACCTGAACTACTGTTTTGCCCGGCGGGGCGAACTTAGAGCTATAATTAAAGATGCGGACGAAAACCCCGTTAATCGCCTGGCTGCCTACGGTAAAGGGGTGCCCTAGCATGATGGTGGTAAAGGGCGGCTCGCCCGTGAACTCACGCACCACCCCAAAGCTGACAATGACCGCGGGGCGAACTAGCTTCCAACTCCGATACCGCTCTTTGATCTTCTCGTCCACGTAGCGCCCGCTCAGCATCTTGAAGATGGTGTTGTAACCATCGGCGGCGGAGACCACCACATCGGCGCGGTGCTCGCTGCTGTCGGCCAAGCGCACGCCCACGGCCCGATCGTTCTCCACCAGGATTTCCTCCACAGTGGCATTGTAGGTCACCTGGCCGCCCAAGGCCTTGTAGCGCGCCTCGATGGGTTGGACGAAGCTTGGGCATCCGCCTTCCAGCAGTCCAATTTGCCTGTCCGCCAGCAGTGCTAGGAACATGAAAATGAACCAGACTGGCACCTCTGGCAAGAACAGGTTCTTCAGGAGCTGGCGCAGCAGGGGGTTATGCGCTGTCTGCGCATATTCGGCAATGGGTTTAGCATACTTGCCGCTAAAGTACCTGAGGGCTTGGCGCATACTCCAAAACTGTTTGATTTGATCCAGAGGACCCATCAACTCTGGGGGTTTGCCCATGCCTATCTCGGACAACAG
>Ga0209314_10000768_pt1 | contig 14625 bp, 13 predicted proteins | sample I19B2metaG_FD_184146 | JGI IMG/M metagenome (GOLD analysis project Ga0209314, IMG submission 184146) | Lake sediment bacterial and archeal communities from Gulf of Boni, Indonesia to study Microbial Dark Matter (Phase II) - ​I19B2 metaG... | ecosystem: Environmental > Aquatic > Freshwater >...
GGCGGTGGAGCCCGAAGCCTCCACCTTGACCTCAGAGCCGCTGATCTTGATCTCCAACTTGGTAAAGGTATTCGGGTCAAGCCCCAACTGCTGGGCGACCTGGGACGGGTCGGCCGTGGTCTTCATCAGGCCGGCCACGGTGCTGACGTCCTTGCCCGATGTTTCGGCCATCTTCACGGTGAGGGCCAGCCGGCCGGGCTGCACGCCGTCCTCCCTGGCCTTGGCCACGGCGTCCGCCTGCACCGAGGTGACGGCGGCGGCCGTCTGCAGAATCTGATTCAGCTGCTGCAGGAGTTGTGGGGTGAGAGCCCCCGGCAGGACCTGATTGGTACGGAGGGTGGACTCACCCTGCAGCGCCACCGCCTGCACCCGGGCGGCCACCTTGAGGTCGCCGTTCTCCAGCTTCAGCGATTCCAGACCGGCGCCGGCCTGGCCCAGGGTCTTGATGACGTCGGAGGCCAGTTGCTGGGCTTCCGCCTGCTGCTGCAGCGTGTCGCCGGACGGCTGGGACGCCACCAGCTTCAGCTCGGCCAGGCGCTCGTCGGCGAACCGGACGTAGAGACCGACCCGTGCTTCCGGGTTGCGGGTCAGGAAGACCTGTACGGACTCAAAGAGCCGGTCCAGGAAGTAGAGCGGGCTGCCCGGCAGGACGCCGGCGTCCGGAGTCTGCGGCGTGGCCGTGGTGGATGCCGTGGCCGTGGTCTGCGTCGCCGTCTGTGCGGTGGTCGTGGCGCCCGTTTGCGTGGGCGCGGGTGCGGTTGCGTCGGCGAGGGCCGTCAGGGGCACGGCCAGGGTGAGGGTCAGGGCCAGGGCGGATGCGATCAGAGCGATAGGTTTCTTCATGGGGAATTACCTCCCGTGGACGTTTGCACGGAAAGCATTCGGCGGTATCCCGCCGTTTCTGTCCCATGATCGGGTGAAAGCGCTATTTGTCCTGACCCTACCAGCCTGAGCCGTCGCGACCGTCGATCCAGATGGGGTTCTCCGGCGGCCTGCCCCCCAGCCAGTACCGATCGAAGTCGGTAATTCCAGCCTCGCGCAGGATTTGCTCGTCGGTCAGCTGCCGTCCGGTGCACCGGGAGGGCTCCTGGCTGAGGATGGCCATGACGGCGTCGCACAGGATGTCGGGCGTGCGCCACTGGTCTCGTTCGCCCAGGCGGTTGTTGATGACCGCCGCCGTCTCGATGGGGGCCACGGGCCAGAGGGCGTTGGCCGCAATGTTGTCCTGCCGGTGCTCCTCGGCGATGCCGATGGCCAGCCGGGCCATGCCCGTCTTAGCGATCATGTAGGCCACCATCCCCGGGTTGGCGTGGGTGGAGATGCCCGGCGCCATGTTGATGATGTGGCCCCAGCCCTGCCGCTTCATGTGCGGCAGTACGTAGTACGCGCAAAGGTAGGCGGCGCGGACGTTGACGCCGATCAACAGGTCGAATCGCTTGGGGGGCGTCTCCAGGACCGGCTTCCACCAGAGCGCTCCGGCGTTGTTGATCAGGATGTCGATGCGTCCGAAGCGCTCCATTGCCTGCTCCGCCATGCGAGCAACGTCTTCCTCGCTTCGCACGTCCACCCGCACCGGCAGGGCCCGGCGGCCCAGCCGCTCCACCTCCGCTGCTGTTTCATAGATGGTGCCCGGCAGCTTTTCCGTGGGCTGCTCGCTCTTGGCCGCCACCACGATGTCGGCCCCCTCACGGGCCAGCCGCAGGGCCAGGGCCCTGCCAATGCCCCGGCTGGCGCCCGTGATGACGGCCACCCGCCCCTCCAGGATCCGGCTCTCGCTCATGGCCTCAGTCTCCTTCCCTTGACGCCCCCGCCGCCAGCCCGCTATAGTAGGACATGGCGATGGGGCTCGCCGTCAATCGCAGGTCACTGCTAATGGCTCCTGCCAGGCATGCTGGCAGGAGTTTTCTTGTATTCCGGAGGCGAATCCTAAGGATATCCCGGTCGGAACCCCGCCGGGCGGGAGAGAGGAGTTATGTTGTTGAATATCCTACTCATAGCCCTGGGGGGAGCGGCGGGGGCACTCAGCCGCTACTTTCTCCAGGGGTGGGTCAACGATCGCACCTTCAGCGCCTTCCCCTACGGCACCTTCATCGTCAACATTCTGGGTTCGTTCATCCTGGGATTCCTGGCCGTGGTGGGCCTGGACCGCTTCGCCTTTCACCCCACCTGGCGAACCGCCCTGACCGTCGGGTTCGTCGGTGCCTTCACCACCTTCTCCACCCTGACCTATGAGACGCTGCACCTGATGGAGAACGGCAGTCTGGTTCTGGCCGGGGCCAACGCCCTGGGCAGCCTGGCCGCAGGATTGGTGGCCGTCTGGCTGGGGGTCGTCACCGGCCGGTTGCTGTAGCCCAAAGGTCGTCTGAGCGGAGGGAATGAGTATGCGAACGCAGGCCACCGGTCAGCTGCTCAAGCTTTACATCGGCGAGCGCGACCAGTACCGGGGCATCCCGCTCTATCACGCCATCGTCATGAGGGCCCGGGAGATGGGCATTGCCGGCGCCACGGTCTACCGCGGTCTGGAGGGCTATGGGGCCGGGAGCCGGGTCCATACCGCCAACATCCTGCGCCTTTCTGAGGATCTCCCCGTCATCATCGAGATCGTCGACAGCCCGGACCGCATCGCCACCCTCATTCCGGAGCTGGACCGCATGGTGGGCGAGGGCCTGGTCTTCTCCGTGGACGATGTCCAGATCGTGAAGTACCGGAAGGCGCCCCGCCCCGGGCAGCCGCCCCAGTCCTGGTGAGAGCGTCTCCGTGGCAGACCGCAGGCCACAAAAAGCGTAGGTAGAAGCAAAGGGGCCCAAACCATCCGGTTCAGGGCCCCTTTTGTTGCCTCTGTTTAGCCAGGCTGCGGCCGGCCGGGGTCCTGCTCCGCCTCGTGCCGCAACTGGTCTCGCGCCGCCAGTATCTGCCCCTCCGCCGCGTCCACATAGGCCAGGACCTCAGGCGCCAGCCCCTCCGGCAGTTCCTCCCGGTCCAGGACCCGGGCCGAGCCGTCCGGAAGAAGCAGCACGTCCACCACCAGGTCGCGCCACGCGACCTCAGCTTCGTCCCAATGAACCCGGTCGCAGACGTTCAGGTAATAGGCCAGCGTCGTACCGTCCGGCCTCATCCAGTGGTAGAGGTTATAGGGCCGGTCCTGCCAGTAGTGCCCGTGCGTCACCATCCCCAGGGGCAGCTCCAACCCGCTCACCTGCAGGGTCCGGTCGCTGACGTAGCGGAGCACCACGTGGCCCGGCTCCCGCCGCACCAGGGTGCAGGCGAAGCGTTTCTCGCACCCGTCCAGGTAGCGTTTGACCTCCGTGACTTCGGGATGGTCGTGTCCGGGCAGTTGCGGGGCCAACCCTTACTTCCCCTTCCAGGCGGGCTTGCGCTTGTCGATGAAGGCGGACATGCCCTCCGCCTTGTCCTCGCTGGCAAAGAGAAGGTAGAAATTCTTCCTCTCAAAGTCCAGGCCCTGTTGCAGCGACCCGTCATAAGCCCGCATCACGGACTCCTTGGCCAGCCGCACCGCCACCGGTGCCTTGCCGGCAATCTCCCTGGCGAGCCGCTTGGCTTCCTCCAGGTAGAGTTCAACCGGCACCACCCGGTTGACCAGGCCGTACTCCAGGGCCTCTGTGGCCTTGATGGGCCTGCCGGTGAGGATCATCTCCATGGCCCGGACCTTGCCCACGGCGTGGGTCAGCCGCTGCGTGCCGCCCGCCCCGGGGATGATGCCCAGGTTGATCTCCGGCTGCCCGAACTGAGCTGTCTCCGAGGCGATGATCATATCGCACATCATGGCCAGCTCGCAGCCGCCCCCTAAAGCGTAGCCGGAGACCGCGGCGATGATGGGCTTGGGGAAGCTGCACACGCTTTCCCAGGCTACGAACTGGTTGCGCAGCAGCATCTCCACCGCGCCGGCGGAGGCCATCTCCTTGATGTCCGCCCCGGCGGCGAACGCCCGCTCGTCGCCCGTCAGGACAACGGCACCCACCTCCGGGTTCTTCTCCAGCTCCGCCAGAGCCTGGGACACCTCGCCCATCAGCTCACTGTTGAGGGCGTTGAGGGCTTTGGGACGGCTGAGCCGCACCACCGCAATGGGCAGGTCCAGTTCCACCAGAAGGTTCTTGTACTCCAAGAAGATCGCTCCCTTCCTGAGCCTCGCCTCGGGTTCGGACGCCATCTCCAGTCGGGCTGCCGGCTGCCGTCCGCAGGACCCCATGGGCTTTCTCGCAGTTGGGAGCAGATTCCTTCTGACGGCTCCTGACCCGCCCGTGGGCGGGTCAGGCGAGGAACTGCAGCAGGTCGTCCGGGCGGTCCAGCCAGTAGTCAGGTCGGGAGGCCAGCAGATCCTGCCTCGGGAAGACGCTCCAGCCCACCACAGCCGTGGCCGTTCCGGCGCCCCGACCGCACTCTATGTCGAGGACGCTGTCGCCCACCATCACCGTCTCCTCCGGCGGCAGGTCCAGCCGTTCCAGGGCCGCCACGGCCGGAGCCGGGTCGGGCTTATGGCGGGGCGTTGTCTCCATGGTGACCAGGGTCTCAAAGAGCGGCGTCAGGCCGAAGAGGTCCAGCCCCCGCTTAGCCATGGGCGCATACTTGGACGTGACAATAGCCAGCCGCACGCCGCCCTCCCGCAGCCGCCGCAGCACGTCACCGAGGCCGGGAAAGACCCGGGCCAAATTGTCGTGATGGGCGATGTTATAGGCGCGGTAGTGGGCCACCATCTCCTCCGCCCGGTCCGGTGCGAATCGGGCCATGGTATGGATGAGGGGTTCGCCGAAATAGGGGTACAACTGCTCCGCCGTCACCGTCAGGCCGAGGAGCTCACCCAGGGTGTGCTGGAAGCTGCTGACGATGAGCTGGTTGGTGTCCAGCACGGTGCCGTCCAGGTCGAGGAGCAGGGCCTTGACCCCGCCGCCCTTAGCGGGCATATCGTGCCGCCCTCAGGGCGTCCTCCGCCACATCCAGGGTACGATCTATGTCCGCCTCCCGGTGGGCCATGGACATGAACCCGGCCTCAAACTGGGAGGGAGCGAAGTACACACCGTGGTCCAGGCATTCGGTGAAGAAGGCTGCGTAGCGGCGGGTGTTGGAGGCGGTAGCGCCGTCGAAGTCCTTCACCGGCCGTTCGTTGAAGAAGAAACCGAACATGCCTCCCACCGAGGAGGTCTGCAGGGGCACACCCAGCCGGTCCGCCATCTCCTTCAGGCCCAGGGCCAGCCGGCGGGTTTTGGCCTCCAGGTCCTCGTAGACGCCGGGGGCCGCGGCCAGCCTGAGCATGGCGATGCCCGCCGCCGTGGCCAGGGGGTTGCCGGACAGGGTTCCCGCCTGGTACATCGGGCCGGCCGGGGCCACCTTCTCCATCAGGTCGCGTCGGCCGCCGTAGGCGCCAACGGGCAGGCCCCCGCCGATCACCTTGCCCAGGGTGGTCAGGTCGGGCTTGATGCCGTACAGGGCCTGGGCCCCGCCATAGGCGACGCGGAAGCCGGTCATGACCTCGTCGAAGATGAGCAGGGCGCCGTGCCGCTGGCTCAGTTGGCGAAGACCCTGCAGGTACCCGTTCTCCGGCAGCACCAGTCCCATGTTGCCCACCACCGGCTCGACGATGATGCAGGCGATTTCCTCCGGGTAGAGCCGGAACAGCCTCTCCACGGCCTCCAGGCTGTTGTAGGGAGCCGTGAGGGTATGGGCCACGATCTCCTGCGGCACACCGGGGCTGTCAGGAACGCCCAGGGTCAGGGCGCCGGAGCCGGCCCGCACCAGGAGGGCGTCGTGGTGCCCGTGGTAGCAGCCGACGAACTTGATGACCTTGCTGCGTCCGGTGGCCGCTCGTGCCAGCCGGATGGCGCTCATGGTCGCCTCCGTGCCGGAGTTGACCAGACGCACCATGTCCACCGACGGTATGGCCTCACGGATGAGGCGAGCCAGCTCAGTCTCCGCTTCGGTGGGAGCGCCGAAGCTGGTGCCGCGCTCCGCCGCCTCCTGCACCGCCCGTACCACGACAGGGTGCGCGTGTCCAGCCAGCAAGGGACCCCAGGACAGCACGTAATCGATGTACTCGTTCCCGTCCACATCCCAGAGGCGCGGGCCCTTGCCGCGCTGGATGAACAGGGGCTGGCCACCCACGGCCCGGAAGGAGCGCACGGGGCTGTTCACGCCCCCGGGCAAGACCTCCTTGGCCTCTGAAAACAGTCGAACCGACCTGTCAATTGTCCTCTCCACGCCGGGACCTCCTCTCGGTACGCGCCATCACGAGCCCCAGGTCCTTGAGGGCCCGGCGCAGTTCCTTCCAGACTTCTGAATAGCTGATGCCGTTGTGCTGGCCATTGTATTGGCCCGTCACCAGGACCTGACGGAAACGCCGCAGGGCGGCCAGGGCGCCGTTCGCCTCGCGCTCCAGGCCGTTGGCGTGGCGCGACGGCGGGGCGGACTCCAGCGGAGCCGGGGATCGCGGCGCCAGTTCCCGTACCACCAGTGTGCCCGCGGCGTCTCGAACAATCTCCAGGCTCTCGCCCAGAGCAGGAATGTGCGGCCGGTGACCCGACTCCTTCAGCAGGTCGGCCAGGGTCTGCGCCGCCGTCTGCTCGCCGTGTACCACAAAGGTCGCCGCCGGCGGCCTCTCCAGTCCTCGCGCCCAGGCCAACAGTCCGCCCTGGTCGGCGTGAGCGCTGAAGCCGCTGAGTTGCTGGATTCTGGCCCTGACCGAGATGGCCTCACCCAGAACGTGTACGTTTCGTGCCCCGCCCAGGAGGGCCCGGCCCAGGGTACCCTCGGCCTGGTAGCCGACGAAGAGCACCGTGGACTCCGGCCGCCACAGGTTGTGCTTCAGGTGGTGCAGCACCCGGCCGGCATTGGCCATGCCGCTGGCGCTGATGATGATGGCTCCGCTCATCTGGTTCAGGGCCATGGAGTCCTGGGGGCTGCGCACGTAGGTGAGGCCGGGGAAGGAGAACGGGTCATCCCCGGCGGCCAGCAGGCTTCGGGCTTCCTGGTCGAAGCATTCCTGGTGGCGCCGAAAGATTTCCGTGGCCGAGGTGGCCAGGGGGCTGTCCACATAGACGGGAAGCTCAGGGACCCGCCCGGCCTGCTGCATCTGGTTGAGGTAGTACAGCAGATCCTGCGTGCGCCCCACGGCGAAGGCCGGGATGATCAGGTTGCCGCCCTCGGCCGCGACGGATCGGACGATGGCCGCCAGCGCCTCGATCTGGTCACCGTGCTCGCCGTGACTGCGGTCGCCATAGGTCGACTCCAGGAAGAGAAGGTCCGCCTGACTGACCCGCGTGGGGTCTCGCAGAATGGGCCGGCCCGGGCTCCCCAGGTCCCCGGAGAAGACGAGCTTGGTCTCCCTCCCGTCCTCCTCCACCCAGATCTCGGCGATGGCCGAGCCGAGAATGTGGCCGGCATCGCGGAAGCGGAGGCGAACGCCCGGGGCCACGGCGACTATCTCGTCGTAAGCCACAGGCCGAAGAAGCTGCAGGCAACGGGAGGCGTCATCCAGGGTGTACAGCGGCTCCACGGGCTCGTCCCCGGCGCGCTGCCGCTTGCGGTTCTGCCATGCAGCCTCCATCTCCTGCAGGTGCGCGCTGTCGGGCAGCATGATGCCCGCCAGGTCCGCCGTCGCCGGCGTGGCCCAGATGGGGCCGTTGAAGCCCAGTCGATGCAGTTGGGGAAGGCGGCCGCTGTGGTCGATGTGGGCGTGGGTCAGGATCACATGCTCCACCTGGCCCGGGTCGAAGGGGAATGAGCCGTTCAAGGCCTCCGTTTCCCGGTCACCCTGGAACAGGCCGCAGTCGACCAAAAAACGTGTGGTTACGGTCTCCACCAGGTAGCAGGAACCGGTGACCGCACCAGCCGCTCCGCAAAATGTCAGGCGCACGGGCCCACCTCCCTGCCAGGACTTCGACGCTGCCCGGCAGGCCTCCTCCGGTGGCGGGGCTTTTGGGCCATCTGGTATAATCGTTGCGAATGAAGTCGGAAGGGCGGTCGCGTTGGCTGGAGCGACGCCGGACACGCTTCTGAGCGAGGAGAAGGCCATGTCACTTTCCATCGGCATCGTTGGCCTGCCCAACGTGGGCAAGTCCACCCTGTTCAACGCCATCACCGCCGCCGGGGCGGAGGCGGCCAATTACCCCTTCTGCACCATTGAACCCAACGTCGGCGTGGTGGACGTCCCGGACGGCCGCCTGCAGGTCCTTGCCGGCATGGTAAACCCGGAGCGCATCGTGCCGGCCAGCGTCAAGTTTGTGGACATCGCCGGCCTGGTGCGGGGCGCCAGCCAGGGCGAGGGCCTCGGCAACAAGTTCCTGGCCCACATCCGCGAGGTGGATGCCATCGCCCATGTGGTCCGGTGTTTCGTCGATTCGGACGTGACCCACGTGGAGGGCGGCGTCGACCCCCTGCGAGACATCGAGACCATCAACCTGGAACTGGTGCTGGCCGACCTGGAGAGCATCGAGCGCCGGCTCGAGCGCACTCAGAAGGCCGCCAAAGGCGGCGATGCCAAGGCTGGGGCCGAGGCAGCCCTGCTGACACGGCTGCAGGAGGCGTTCAACCAGGGCCACCCGGCCCGGTCGCTGACTTTCAATGAGGAAGAACAGGCTGTCCTGAAGCAGCTTCACCTGCTGACGGCCAAGCCCGTCCTGTATGTGGCCAACGTGGGCGAGAACGAGATCGCCCAGGCGGCCGACCTGTCGCTGGTGCGTCAGGTAGCGGACTTTGCCGAACGCGAGGGGTCCGACTGGCTGCCCATCTCTGCCCGTATCGAGGCCGAGCTGGCGGAGCTGCCACCGGAGGAGCGAGCCGCCTTCCTGCAGGACCTGGGCCTTGCCGAGTCGGGCTTGCACCGGCTCATCCGCATCGGCTTTCACCTTCTGGGCCTCATGACCTTCTTCACCGCGGGCCCCATGGAAGTCCGCGCCTGGACCATCCGCCAGGGCACCCGGGCGCCCCAGGCGGCAGGGGAAATCCACACCGACTTCGAACGGGGCTTCATCCGGGCCGAGGTCGTGTCCTACAAGGACCTGGTCTCCTCCGGGTCGCAGCAGGCTGCGCGCGAGAAGGGCCTCGTCCGCCTGGAAGGCAAGGACTATGGGATGCAGGACGGTGACGTGGTCCACTTCCGGTTCAACGTCTAGGGAGGCTTCGAACCGACATTTGGACGCAAAGAAGCGGAGCGCCGCCGAGGTGGGCTCCGCTTCCTACATGAGGGCAACAAAGGACCGGAGAGGCATGCCTCCCCGGTCTTCATGCAGCCAGAACGTTACTTCTTGTTGTTGAAGCTCTGGCCGCGCTGGCGGGCGACCCGGGCGGCGGGGCTGTTGCTCTTCTGGGCCGAGCCGGAGGTCTGGCCCAGGGTGGAAGAGACCTCGAAGTCGGTCTGGGCCGAGGTGCCGGAGGCGCCGGCGGCGAGGCCGCTGGTGCTGGTGGACTGGGAGAGCCGGTCCGCCGGCGACTGGCCGGCCGAGCCGGCGCCGTAGGAGGACGCGCCACCACCGTAGGACGACGTCCCAGCGCCGTAGGAGCTGGAACCGATCCCGCCATAGCTGCCGGTCGTGTTCTGGGCAGCACCGTAACTGCCGGCGGCACCCTGAGAGCCGTAGCCGGCGGCAGTGCCACCGCCGAAGGTGCCGCTCTGAGCGCCGAAGTTGCCGGCGGCGTTTTGGGCGCCGAAGCTGGAAGTGGCACCGCTGCCGAAGGTGCCACCCTGAGAGCCGTAGGCGGTGTTCTGCCCACCCTGGCCAAAGGTCCCCTGGCGGCCGAGGCTCATGCCAATCTCATTGGCGACCTCGTTCTTGAACTGGTCCAGGTTAAACCCTGCGCCGGCGGGGGCGAGGGGCTTCTTGGAGCCGCCCTGCGTGGAGTCTGCCATAGGCCGTCACCTGTCCTTTCGGGAATTTCATGGGTCAAAATTAGCATCCCCAACGGCGCTGACCTCAAATAAAGCAAATACAAGTGGCCCTGGGCCATCCTTGAAAAGAAACGACGCCAGCCCCCAGGGCTGGCGTTATTTTCCATTCCGTATACGATCCTGAGCTGCGACAGCGGTCAGCGGCCGAGCAGCGAGGCCAGGAACTGCAGCAGCCCGCGCGCGACGTTGGCGGCCGCAGACCCCTCCGGTCCCAGCCACAGTACCAGGCCCAGGGCGATCATCAATCCCGCCGCAGCGGCCCAGGTCCAGGAGACCGTCAGAGACTCGTGCGAGTCATGAATGGCTACGCGCCGCGGCACCGCCGCTTCCCGACGAATAGATTCCATCACGCGGTCGGCAAAGCCCTCCGGCGCCATGACCGGTTCGAGGCCCGCCACCACACGGGCCACTCGGCGCCAACCTTCCACGCGATGCCGGCAGTCTTCACATTCGGCGAGATGGTCCTCGGCCCGTCGGGACTCCTCTGGGTCCGTCGTGCCGTCCACGTACATCTGCAACGTCTCCATGAGGTCCGCGCAGCTCATGTGGATACGCTCCTTGCCTCAGCCGTCCCCTGACGAAGGTGCGATAGCTTGCGCCGCAGCATCTCCCGGGCCCGGAACAGCCGGTTCTTTACGGTTCCCAGCGGCAGGCCTGTTGCAGCCGCGATGTCGTCATAGGTCATGTCATCCACATGGCGGAGAAGCACCACCAGACGATAGTTGGGCGGCAGTTCATCAATGGCTCGAAGCACCTGCTGTTCGCCCTCCTGTTCCAGTACCACCTTCTCCGGTGAACTGGACCAATCCGGAATGGGGCGCTGTTCATCCTCCTCGCCATCGGCTCCGGACGGGGCGTCCAGCGATACGACCTGACCCCGCCTGCGGCGGAGATGATCGATGCAGAGGTTGGAGGTGATCTTATAGGCCCAGGGCGCAAAGCGTTCCCCCCGGCGGTAGCGGCCCAGGGCCCGGAAGATGTTGATGAACGCTTCCTGGGCCACGTCCTCTGCCTCCTGCCGGTCGCCCGTCAGCCGTAAAGCGAGGCCGTAAAGCCTGTCCTGGTAGCGACGGACGAGTTCGGCAAAGGCGTCAGTGTCGCCTGCAGCGCTTAACTCTGCCAGTTTTTCGTCCGGAAGCCCCGCCCACGAACGGGCGACGGACATAGTATCTCTCCTCCGCTTGGTGATACGCTCGCATCCTGGTCGTTGTTTCCCCATTCTCAAACGATTTCATGGGAAAACGAGCAAACTTCAGCATCCAAGAGGAACCGGCCGAAAAACCGAGCGGCCCGGCTGAGCCAGGGCCGCTCGCGCCATTGGGGGGCCGTCGGTTGATCAGTGCCAGAGACCGGCGGGCGCAACCCGATTCTTGCCGCCCTGCTTGGCCACGTACATCGCCGAGTCGGCGACGCGGATCAGGTCGTCCGAACCCGCAGCCTGACTGGGGAAGGAGGCGACACCGATGCTGACTGTGGTGCGCACGCGGCCGCTCCCCACTGCGAGTTCGCTCTGCTCCACTCCCTGTCGGATACGCTCCGCCAACTGAACAGCGCCTTCCAGGGTGGTCTCCGGCAGAATCACCATGAACTCGTCGCCGGCGTAACGAGCCGCAAGGTCCGTGGACCGAAGCGATGCCTGGACTACGCGCGCCAACTGCCGGATGTGCTGGTCGCCGGCCTCATGCCCGTACTGGTCGTTGACGGATTTGAGGCTGTCCGAGTCAATCATCAGCAGGCTGACAGGATGGCCGTACCGCATGGCCCGCTTCAGCTCCTGGTCCAGTTGCTGATGAAAGAATCGTGCGTTCCCCAGGCCGGTGAGCGGGTCCGTGAGCGAGAGCTCCAGGGTGCGCTGGTAGAGGCGGGCGTTCTCCAGGGCGGACGCGGCCAGGCCGCCGATGGTGGAGAGCAGTTCCACGTGCTCGTTGTGGTAAGCCCGCGCCTGGTAGGACTGGGCGGACATGGCGCCAATGACGTGGTCGCCCGCCAGCAGGGGTACTACCAGGATGGACCGTGGCGGCACGGCATCACCCACCAGCGTGACCTGGCTCAGGTTATTGTCCGTCAGGTCGAGCAAAACCGGAAGGCGGCTGCGGATGGCCTCCACCGTGGGGCCGCGTTCCAGGTGCAGTGTATAGGGCGCCCTCCGGCCCTCGTTGTCCATGTGGAACTTGACGTGCAGGAGACCTGCTTCTTCCTCCCAGAGGCCGATGAAGAAGGCCTCCACCGGCATCACCGCGGAGACTTCACGGTAAATGGTGGGGTAAAGCTCCTCCGGCCTCAAGGTAGAGGCAAGCGACTGTCCCACCTTGTTGACCGTGGCGAGGAAGTCTGCCCGGCGGCGGCTGTCGTCATAGAGGCGGGCGTTGGCCAGAGCCACGCCGGCGTGCCCGGCCATGGCTTCCAGAGCCTCGCGTTCGTCATCGGTGAAACGGCGCTGCGGGGAGCGGTCCAGCACCAGTAGGGTCCCCACCAGGGCGTCGTCTACGGCGATGGGTGCCTCCAGGGCGCCGCGCAGGCCGAGGCCGGCCAGGGCCGGCACCAGGTCCATCTCCCCCAGCACCCGGGTCTGATAGGGCTGAGACCACTGGGACAGATGACCGACGGCGGTCTCGGCCAGGTTGGGGTCGAGGCCGTGTACCGCCTTCAGCCGGAGGTGCCCGTCCGGGTCAACGAGGGAAACAACGCCCGCGGGTACGCTCAGCAGCTCGGCGGCACTGGCCAGAACCGTATCCAGAACACGGTCCAGCTCCAGGTCGGAGTTGACCTCGCGGGCCAGACGCGACAGCGCCCGGGCGCGGGCCAGCGACCGGCCGGCCTCCTCCGTCCGCGTCTGGAGCGCCCGCACCTGCTGGCGCAGGTGATGCCCCAGGAACCCTACGCCGAGTCCCATGAGCAGCAGGTTGGCGGCCCTGTACCCGTACTCCCACCAGAACAGGCCGGGCGTGTCCTGCGGCCAGAGCACCGCCAGGTAGAGAACGGCCGAAGCCAGGCTGATGAAGAAGGCGGCCCGAAACCCGGCGTAAACGGCGGCAATGGTAATCTCCACGAAGTAGACCAGGTACGTGCTGCTGGCCAGTCCGCCCGTGAGTCGAATGCCGCCGGTGACCAGCAGGAGGTCTACGGGAATGAACACCAGGTTGAGCGTGCGGTAGGGGACCCAAGACCCGAGCAGGAGGGTGCTCAGGTAGAGTGCGCCGGCCGAGGCGGTAAGGGCAAACGACACCCACGACGCCGCGCCGTTGCCGAAGGCAAAGTAGGCATTGATGAGCACGGCGGTCAGCCGGAGCACGATGACCGTCTTGTCCACGGAAATGCGCCTCCAGAGTAAACGCACGCCGCTGTGTGTACCCATCCCGCCCCTCCTTTGCCGAGTGTTTTTTGCTGGATTCCACGCCCTGGACGGGTCTTCCTGCCCCGGGAAGGGCTGGAGCCGGGCTGTTCCGCCACAAAAAAGGGATGGGGGCTGGTTCCAGCCCCCATCCCACCCATTTTACGCCAGACGGCTTACTGATAGTACTGCTGGACCGACTGGAAAACGGCCTGGGCGATGTTTTGCAGGACCCCGTCGCTCCGCAGCATGCTCTCCTCCGTCGGGTCCGACAGGAACAGGATCTCCAGCAACACGGAAGGCGACTCCGTATACTTGATGACGTAGAAGTCGTTGTTCTTGGTGCCGTCGTCCTGCCTGCCGAGGGCGTTCACCAGGTTGCGCTGAGCGAGCTGCGCGAACGCCAGGCTCCGGTCCGCATTGAAGTTGGTGTTCGTCCAGTAGACGGCGGTCCCGGACTGTCTGCCGGAGGGGTCCAGATTGTTGTGTACGGATATGAACAGATCGGCCTTGTTCTGATTGGCCAGGTCGGTGCGTCCGGTGAGGTCCGTGATCAGCCGCTCCGACTTGGGGACGGCATTCAGCTGGTCGGCGGGCACGCCCGCCACGTCTGTCGTGCGCGTCATGAGGACATGGGCGCCGGCCTGCTCCAGCAGCTTCTGAACCCGCAGGGCGATGTCCAGGTTCACGGCCTTCTCCTGCAGTCCGGTCAGGCCCAGGGCGCCGGGGTCGTAGCCCCCGTGTCCGGCGTCGACCACGATGGTCTTGCCGGTCAGACCGGCCGGGAGCAGTTCCAGCGTGACCTGATTGACGCCGCGGCGGATGAGGAAGCGGCCCTTCGCCGTGGAGGCGATTTGTACGGTGGTCCCGGCGTCGTCGCTGCTGACCTGCACGTTCTGGACCACGTCGGACTGGACGGCGGGCTGGCTGCCTGTGTAGGAGGTGCCGGGGAAGCGCAGGCGGATGACACCCGCCGCGTCATCATAGGCGGCGGAAGGCGTGACGAAGCCGTGCGCCTGGAACACCAGGGCCTGGCGAGTGTCTGACTTCTGAAGCTGCACGCCGTCCAGGGTGGTGGTCAGTTCCAGTTGCACCCTGCCCGGACCGTTGGCCACAACGCGGTAGCGCGGCAGCTCGCGGAAGCTGAGCAGGACGCCGTTGCCGGAGAGGTGGATGCCCCCCATCTCTCGAGCGTTGAGGTCCATGGTGGCGGGATTGACCGTTACGGGGCCCAGGTAGAGCGCCAGGGATTTGCCGCCCTCGAACTCCTTGAGCGTGGCGGCGGACCCGAAACTGCCCTGAATGGTGACCAGCTTCTTCTGAGGCGACACTTCCTTGACCTGTACTTCAGCCACGTCGGGTCGGCGCCCCGGCGCGACCAGTGAGCCGGCCACCCACC
>Ga0209314_10000769_pt1 | contig 14619 bp, 11 predicted proteins | sample I19B2metaG_FD_184146 | JGI IMG/M metagenome (GOLD analysis project Ga0209314, IMG submission 184146) | Lake sediment bacterial and archeal communities from Gulf of Boni, Indonesia to study Microbial Dark Matter (Phase II) - ​I19B2 metaG... | ecosystem: Environmental > Aquatic > Freshwater >...
CTCAGCGGAAAAGACCACCACGAAGTACCTTGAGTTAAGGCCGGAGAAATTGTCAACTATCTCTTGCTTCGGTTGGTACTCCTGGACCCTTCGCTTCATTGTTTGCTTGTTGCTAGGGTTTCTGACCGTGTTTATGTAGTCAAAGATGTCTTGGCCAATCTTCATTGCCATCAAGAGTTGATCACTCCAAGACAGCTTTCTTCTCTAAAATCAGAAGGATTCCGTTACAGGATTCATCCAGCGTACGACTCTCTACTACTGCAGAAGCACTCTCTCGGTATGAAAAACGAGCTTTCCCGTCTGAGGATCGGGTCTTGTGACGCCGAAAGCTTCTATCCTCATTCCAGCAAGCTTCCCGGTTGCGTCTATTGGCAGAGCTACCGTACTCGCCCTTTGCGCTAATATCTCTTTCTGAGCCCAATTCAAGCTCTTGCCAAGCAGAGCGTACGGCTCCTTGGTTCGAACTTTCGCCACGACCGTGTCGGTCCCATCATCAAGGCGCATACACGTGGTAAGCAGCCAGGTCGCTTCCGGTTGCTCACCATGACTAGAACATACGAAATGGTCGTCGGAGGGCACGACTGGTTCTTCGCATTGAGTACACACGGATGTCAGTGTCGCATCCTCTCCGGGGTCAAGGATGATAGCTCTAACCCAGACTTGCTCGTTCTCTTTCAAGGTGATGAACTGGCGGAATTCGTCTGAAGAAGGATGCTCGCCTTCCGCGCGGGATAGCACTTCGAGCTTCGACGCTTGGACTGTGTTGAACTCGGTCTCCCCAGTCAGGCCGGGCCTCGCCAAGAGGCCATAGACCCTGATCCTTGCGCCGGGTTGAAGTTTGCCGGCTTCGGCTGCATGTGATCTCCAAAACGAGACCCTGGCTTCGCTCGTCTCGTCGCGGATCCTTGTTGATGTGGCCTGAATCTTCTCGCCTCTCGCGGTCGTCACTTCTCTCGTCTCAGGCTTCCCGACGATTTCTCCTTCTATTGCGACGAGCCCAGAACCGGATGCTGCTTCGCGGATCTTGTTGATCTTGACCTTGATGGCTTCGCTCGCCTCTTCAGCTTTCTGAAGAGACGCCGTTCTTCCAACGCTCATGGAAATCTGGCCAAGCCGCAAGGTCGGCACTGCGTCTTCGATTCGAAGGATGTCGCCCGCCTTGAGCTGGGACGCGAGCTCGGCTTTATCATCCCACAAGGAAACGGAGACTATTCCGGTTTCGTCCCCGACCAGTATCCGCGAGACGGCGACCTTGTCGCCGCTCTTTCGCTGCACTTCCTGTGGGTCGCTGACTCCAACAACCCGTGCAACGAGATTCGCGGCGGGCAGGTCGGCCTTCAGGTCAGAAATCTTGCGGAATTTGATTTCTGGGATCTCAAATCCTTCGGGCGGGGTATCCAGGAGTGTCACCGTTGCTCGGGTTTCCAGATGTATTTCAATTCGCCCGGAGTTGTCCCGTCGAAGTCTAGCGCCCTGAATTCTGAGAATATCACTTCGTTTGAGGTTCCGTAGCTCCTCGGCCTTCTCGTTCCAAGCAACGAGCGGTATGGAGCCGGTGTTGTCCGAAAAGGTAGTTCTCAGTACAGTTCCCTTTTGCCCGCTTCTGTCGAACTCGTAGAGTCTGGGCTTCGAATGAATGACGCCAAGGACGCTGAGTTCGATGACAGGCTCCCTGATGTTCCCAATCGGTGTAATCCTCGCCGCTTCCACGGCTCCGCGGGAGAAAATGATCGTAATGTCACTTCGTTCGCCCGCGTTGAGTTCAACTTCCCCCGCCAGACCAGCACGAGTGTAGCCGTGTCTGATCGTGACGGTTTTTCCTGCTGGGTCGCCGTACTTGAGGATGTGGTCAGTCTTATCGTCCCAGATTGTGCATCCGATCTTTCCGGTTTCGTCGGCAAGAACGCTCCTCACAACTCGGCCTGTTGACCCATCCTGGCGGACAAAATCCTTCACGGGCTCGCTAGCTACGACCTTACCGGTCAGAGTCACGTCATTGAGCCCGGCCACAAGATCCCGAACCATCATGCTCGGGACGGCAACCGGTTCTGTCTGGACTAGGAGTTCCTCCGCGACCAGTCTTGCGGCTCCCTCGTCCGAGAGCAAGTCTTGGGCTTCGTGTTTCTTCTCTTCGATCAGTTTCTCGATCTTTTCCCGGGTCAAGTCTTTCCGCTGGGTCAAGATCTTTCCAATGAGATCCTCGATCATTCCCAAGCCTTCTTCTCTGGCGAACTCTGACTCTGACTCTGGGTCGGCTGTTCTAGGGGCGTTCTTGGGTCTAATAGTGTCTCAACCCTTATAATCGAACATCATGGTAGACCGAGATCGAGGCGGCCAAGTGTGGTTACGAGCCCACGGATGTTGACGACTATCGCTTGGGGTCTATTCTTCATTCTTATCGGCGGGGCTTGGATGTACGGCGGAATCTATGGCATAGACACGGGAACGATTATCGCGATTGGCGTCGGGCTCATACTGATCGGGTTGAACCTCGCCAGAAGCGCCATCGGCGCTCGAATGGGTAGATTCAGCCTAGCAATAGGCATACTCGCATTGATAATAGGGCTCGCGAGATACGCGGGAATGAAGATCGACCTGCTGCCGCTGATCATAATCCTCATTGGGCTCTTCATAGTCGCGGAAGCTATTGTTAGAAGATAGTATCCCCCCGGTTCTCCGGCCTCCCTATACTGAACCCAGGTTCTTCCTCGGTGGGATCGAGAGAATGTAGATAGCGAAGAGCATCAGGAGACCGGCAAGTATCTGTACGGCACTTATGGGTTCGCGAAGGATCAAGAACGCGGAGACAGCTCCAAAAAGAGATGACGTCGAGAATATTACTCCCGTCCTCATGGCTCCGATCTCTTGGAGCGCGAAGAGGAAGAGAAGCAGAGACAAGCCTACGTTGAATACTCCAAGGATGGCCATGTACGCGATTGAGACAGGGCTTGGGGCAGCTTGAAAACCAATGAGTGACGTAATAGCGAGGAGCAGACCGCCACCAATGATGGCCTTTATCGAGCCTAATTGCAGCAGACTCCTCTTAACGCTGAGGAGTCTGGATAGATTGTTGTCAATTCCCCAGAAGAAGCAACCCGCAACGACGAGAAGATTTCCAAACAGTGATCCGAACGCGTCTTGATTCACAATGTTGAGATTCGTTGCGAGTATGACCCCACCTATGATGAGCAGAGCCGTCGCGGCGTAATCCTTCAGTCGACCTCTCTCGCCAAGAAAAACGAAAGCGATCCCCATCGTGAAGAGCGTCTCAGTGTTCCCAAGAAGAGCTGCACTGACCGCGGTTGTGTTGTTCAATCCGAGAAGATATAGCCAATATGCGAGAACTCCGCCGGACAAGACCATCGGGATGATCAAGACGAGATCTCTCGACACGAACACCGTCTTTGTTCTAACTGGTAGGTTCAGGGAAGAAGCAAGTTTGGTATTTCTGGGAAGAAAGCTGAAACATCCCAGCAGAAAGCCTCCGGCCAGTTCCGTGACGGTAGCGATGAAAAGAGGTGAAACGGACGCCAGAAACATCTTGTTGATCGTGGTGCCGATTCCGAATAGGAAAGCGGAGAACAGGACTGCTACATATCCCCAGTGGTGCGACACTCTTGCGTCTCCTGGCTATGCAACGATGGTTTTTTGGGCAACCTTGTTATCATCACTACGTAGAGTGTGTTTCGGTCCTTGGCTGAGGAACGCTTGGAGCAGATTGGAGCGATAAGCCACTACTATACCAAGATTGGCGTCGCAGTCATCGACTTAACCGCAAAGATAGCCGTCGGTGACGCGATACGAATCAAAGGTATGACTACGGACTTCCGTCAGAAAGTTGAAAGTATGCAGATCGAGCACGCGAACGTGCAGAACGCGGGCGCCGGGCAATCGATAGGGCTCAAAGTCACGGACAAGGTCAGAGAGGGAGACCTCGTCTACAAGGTTCTAGCATGAATCATGACTGTTCCCCAAATCATACGCCCAGCCACAATTGCAGACGTTGCTCCCAACCGTTAGCGTCTTTGTTTGATAGCGTCAGTCCCAGAACAGCCTCGTTCTGGCGTACTCACGTTCGGCCTTGAGTATGTCAACATAGAAGTCCTCCTCTGTACGGTGGGGCCTGCGTAGTACTCTCACGGCCGTGGTTGGTCCGACCCCTCTTCCGCTCATCACGATGGCGGCTTCCTTCCCCTTTGTCTGCATCAGACTCGCGCTCAGCCAAGCTCGTTTGTAAGCTTGCTCTTCTTCCTCAGAAAGTCTCTGGCCGCGGGCTCGACGTTTCACAAGCCTGGCGAGTCCGTCATCGCCCAGATATGTTGCCGCTATCAACGTGGACCTGCAGTGTGGACATCTTATGGTTTCAGGTAGTTCGCCGACTACTCTGATTCCGTCCCAGTCGCCCTTGTACATGCAAACCAGACGGACGCGGCTCGCGAGCAGCCTCTCTTTGATGATCTGAGTGAGAGATTTGCTGGGAATTGCGGGTCGAAGAAGGTCGTGTGGAATGATCTTGTCCACAATCGGCAAAGCGAGCGGAGAACAAGTTGCCTCCCTCTCTTCTACTGTCTCGAGCGAAACGGAACCATCGGTGATGCGTTTGATGACGTCTTTTGCGTGCTCCAGATCGAGTTTTTCGACGAAGATCTCTCTCTTCGTCTCCTGCTCGATCGGAGTACTCTTGAAAATCTTGACGAGAAGCCTAGCTCGGCTGGCCTTGTATTCCGCCGATCGTTCGACAGCTCCGAATCTCTTTGCAACATGCCAGTGTCTCCACGCGAAGGTGTCAGAGGTTTCTAGTGCACTTGCGACGACTTCCTCCAGCTGCTCGGGAGTTAGTTGGAGCAGTTCTTTCTCGACGAGTCTCGGCTCGATTTTGAAGGGAGTGACAAGCGCGATTCTGTAGGAATCGGTCTGCGCAGCGATGTTCACGCCTAGTCTTGCGCCTAGCAATGAGGTCAACACCAATGACATGGTTTCGTTCGCCAGGGTTCCAAGACATGCGTGTACGATTATGCAGTTCTCGAACTTCTCAACGACCACAGCAGTGTCTGTTGGTAGTGGGTAACTCTCCATTTGAGATCGGATTGATTCGACAGCTTTCTGCACGGCCTCCTTGGTCACGTGCAAACTGTCTGTGAGTAGATTAGTCTTCGCAGAGTCGTCGAGTTCTGAAGAGATTACAGCTCGTAGTCGTCCAACTTCATTGGCAACCTCGTAGCTGACGGGTATTATCTCGCCTTCCCAGCTCGGGATCGCGTTCAGCGTAGGAGCTGTTGGCTCAACCTCGACAGTCAGTTCATCCTCATTGACGGCTATCACTTTCCAGGTTTGGCCATGCATGATCAGCTCTGTCCCCGACCTGCACTTTCGAGCGACGAAGTCTTGGTCGAGCGTTCCGATCTTGCGCTTGCGGAAGAAATCGAACACGAGGTACCTCTTCACATCAGGTATCATCGAGAGGTTCTCGAAGTAGTACCTGAACGTATTCGGAAGCCTGGGCCTGAGTACGTCCTCCTGGACCGTGATGACTCTGCCGGCTCCTAGCTGCTTCACGACAGACATGAACGCCTCGGGTGCCAGATCACGGTATGGGTACGCACGCTTGACGATCTCAAACGCTTCGCTCACAGTGGGTCTGCGAAGGTCTAGGACGATGCCCGCTATCTGATGCGCCAAGACATCAAGGGCGTTCTCGTGAATGACCGTAGGTTCAAGCTTCTCCTCCTTTGCGTTCCGCGCGATGACGGCCGACTCGAGAATGTCATCCACGGAAGCGCCTACTATCAGGCCTTTCGCGACGCCGCGTAGTCTATGCTCGCTCCTGCCTATCCTCTGAATGAGCCGAGCCGCTTGTCGCGGCGACATGTACTGGATGATGAAGTCTACCGAGCCGACATCGATTCCAAGCTCGAGGGAGGATGTGCAGACAACCGCTTTGACTTTGCCGCTGTGGAAGTCTCGTTCAACTTCTTCTCGAATCTCTTTCGAGAGAGACCCGTGATGAACCCGAACCGGAGCCTGAATATCAAGAGCTCTGAGTTGAGAACCAACCGCCTCCGCATGCTCACGAGTATTCGTGAACACTAGCACAGAGTTCTTCTCGCTTATGAGTTCCGCGATGCGTCTTGCCCTGCCGATAGAGGATGGCGGAACACTGAACTTCTCGCTCCGCGCTCGATCCGTCGAAGTTGGCGAAACGTAGTCAACCTGAACTTCAAACCCTCTTCCCTCCTTCGACTTCACAATCACTGCGTCTCTGCCGGTCCCAGCAAGGAACTTGCTTACCCTCCCCTCATCTCCTATCGTGGCGGAAAGCCCGATCCTCTGAAATTCCTGACTCGTGAGGTTCCTGAGGCGCTCGAGGCCAAGCGCAAGTTGGACCCCACGCTTGTCCGTTGCCAGCTCATGTATTTCGTCCACGATAACCCATCTGACGTTTCTCAAGTGCTGGCGCATGCGTTTGCCAGGGAGGATTGCTTGAAGAGTCTCCGGCGTGGTAATCAGCATATCAGGAGGAGCCTTTGCCTGGAGAACTCGAGTGGCCGTCGGCGTGTCTCCGTGTCTAACCTGAACCTTGATTCCGAGCTCCGCACCCATGTCAGAAAGTCTGCGCAGAATATCTCTGTTCAGCGCACGCAGGGGCGTGACGTAGAGTATGGATATGCCCCGTGTCTCGTCTCTGCTTCTTGCCGCCACGAAAAGATCAAAGGCAGGAAGAACCGCGGCAAGCGTCTTTCCTGTTCCAGTCGGAGCGATGAGGAGAACATTCTTGCCCTCAAGGATCGGCGGAATTGCAAGTCTCTGGATATCGCTTGCTTCACCTATGTCGAGCTTTGCCACTTGCTCTCGTAGCGGTTTTTGCAGTAGCGCAAACGCATCATTATCTGACAAGCATAGTCCCTCCAACTCGACACAGCTGAATCGTTGAGACCGCGACCGAGACTCTGACGCCATCCGTCTAGGCGCTAGAGCGTCTCCAAGTTCGCCATGCGAACACAGGTCTTCGGTTTATTGATTTCGTCGAATCGAGAATCCGTCTTGCCGCCGGCTTTCGTGTTTGGGCGGTCAGCTCTTCTCGTAGACAAGATACACGAAGGTTAGAATGAGCGCTACAAGTGAGAGAACTGTGATGCCGATCTGTAGAAGGGTGTAGAATTCGTCAGCGGTCATTGTTGTACGCCTATCTTCGCTCGCTAGACCGGCGTTCCCAATTTAAACAATTCTGTGATCTCAGAAAGCCGGCTCATGGCGTGATCTCAGGTCTGGTTCTCCACTGCTGAGTGATCCTTGCGTACTGTCTGTCTCTAAGGTCGCTGGTTTCGAACCTTCCAAGCGCGGACGAGATCTTCTGTGCGATGATGTGGTAGCATAGCGCTCTCTTGCCGTCCATTACGCGGAAGTAGTAGTCGTCACAGTTGCAGAAGTTCGTTTCAGGGATGACTTGGTATACTCCCTTTCTGCCTTTCACGGCCCAGATTACGCGTCCGCTCGGCTTGAACCTAAACCTATGCACCTTTCGCTTCTCAACCAGTTCCAGAGCGTTCTTGAATCGGTCAGCGAACTGTTGCGCGAGTCTGGCTTTCTGGGCATCCGTCAGCTTGCCAGAAGATGAGATCTCTCGACACGCCTTCTCGATTACTTGTAGCTCTCTCTCGTATGCTTGCGACATGTTCATTCCGGCGAAGCAGGCAGGCTCATCAGAGGTTCAAGCCTTTCATTAAAGATATGTTCAAAGAACCCCAATCTGACAAAGGCTCGGCGAAGGCAGAGAGGAGAGTGTGGTTTGGCTGGGTATAGCCTCGGGCCTGTGAATAGTTCTCCCTCTCTGTTACTGCAGGGCGAGGGTGAGCGCGTTCTTGTTGTCGGCGACTTGCATATCGGTTGGGAAGTGACTCTTGCGCAGCACGGGATCCATGTTCCCTCACAGACATCCAAGCTGGCGGATCGCCTGATCGAGATCATCAAGAAGTCGAGCCCCACGAGGATTGTGTTTCTGGGCGACGTGAAGCACACGGTTGTAGGCGCTGAGTTGGAGGAGTGGAGGGATGTGCCCGAGTTCTTCGAGAAGATCGTCCCGCTCGTCTCTGACATTCAGATAATCCAAGGAAACCACGACGGGAACATTGAGCCGATGACTCCTACGCAAGTCAAGATTCTTCCTCCAAGCGGGATCGCGTTATGGGGAAGGTACGGGCTCTTCCACGGCCACGCGTGGCCTGCACCTGAACTACTAGGATGCGAATCCCTGATCCAAGGGCACCTGCATCCGGTTGTAGCATTCACAGATGCTCTCGGCTATAGGATCACGAGGCCGGTCTGGGTGCGCGCGCCATCTGACGGAGCGAGACTAGCTCGCGTGATTCTCAAAGAGTCGAAACGCCGGAGGATCAAAGGCATTGAGGGTAGGTTCAAAGAACGCTACGGAGTTGAGCTGAGAGTTTCCCGCTGCCTCTTCGTTCCGCACTTCAACGACTTCCTAGGCGGTCGACCGATCAACACCAAAGGACGTTCTGAATCAAGATGGACGAAGATTGACCGTTTCGGCCCCCTACTCAGAGGCGGGATCGTGAACATGAACGAAGCAGAGGTTCAACTCCTAGATGGGACGTATCTCGGAACGGTGAAGCAACTGCGGGCGTTCGCATAGATCAGGGTTCGCGCGAGTACGCGTTCATCACGGCTGTCTTGCATCGCCAGTAGCACAGAGACTATAGTCTAGAACTTGGCGGGTAAATATCTAGATTCTTATGGTAAATATAATCGTGGGTCGCAACGAGACAAAGCTTCGAAACCAGTTGAGGATCGGGCTGGGAGCAGAAACACGAGAGCCGTGATACCTGGCGGGTCCGCAATCTTTGCGGCGACAAGGCTCGTGTCCGTGTCTTCTCGAATGATGAGGTTGTCTCGAAAGGTGATGCGATGATCTCAACCGAGATTCTAGCGAAGTATCCGAGGGGTGATCGGGGTTTTCTGATACCGATCCTGCAAGAGGTGCAGGAGTTGCACGGTTACGTTTCGCCCGACGCCGTCGATGAGATCAGCGCCTTCACCGGAGTCTCGCTAGGGGAGATCTTTGGCGTCGCCTCGTTCTACGCCGCTTTCCGGTTCACGAAGCCGGGCAAGCACATCGTCAAGGTATGCCGCGGGACCGCCTGCCACGTGCGTGGGAGTAGTCGCATCCTAGAAATGGTGGAGCGTGAACTCAAAGTCAAAGCTGGTGGGACGACGTCCGACGGATTGTTCAGCCTAGAACGAATAGCCTGCTTCGGCTGCTGCGCTCTGGCTCCCGTTGTTGTGGTGGACAAGGAGGTCCACGGACGGATGAGCTCAACTAGGGCACGAAGATTGCTCACCCAATACGGCGGCACGGGTGGTCCTGAGGAAGGCTAGGGCTTTGCGGGGGATGACATCACGACCCTGAGCGTGCACGTGAATCTGGCAGTGCCAGCCGAGGTAACCGACGCCATTGACAACCCGGACCACAAGTGGATCGCCGTGTGCATGGGGACCGGCTGCACATCCTCTGCCAGCGCGGAGCTGCATAAGACCCTACGGGAGGAGCTGGATAGGCACAACCTAAACGGTCAGGTGGAGGTCCGACGCACCGGCTGCTTTGGCTTCTGCGAGCAAGGACCAATTGTAGTTGTGTACCCGGGGGAAACGTTCTACACACGGGTCAAGCCTCAGGACGCCAAAGCGATCGTCGAACAGCATGTTCTCGGCGGCCAGCGATTGGACCGGCTTCTCTTTCATGATCCAGCCACCAACGCCGTTGCCGAGAGCTGGCACAAGATGAGCTTCTACGGCAAGCAGAAGCGCATCGTGCTCCAGAACTGCGGCATCATCGACCCTGAGAACATTGACCACTGTCTGGCCAGGGGGGGCTACCTAGGCCTGCACAAAGCTGTGACGGAGATGACGCCGGAACAGGTGATCGAAGTGGTCTCCAAGTCGGGCTTGAGAGGCCGCGGCGGCGCTGGTTTTCCAACCGGGCGCAAGTGGGCTACCGCTCGGCAAGCGCCGGGCACATCCAAGTACGTCATCTGCAACGCAGACGAAGGGGACCCCGGCGCGTTCATGAATCGCTCGCTGTTGGAAGGCGATCCGTACTGTATGCTCGAGGGCCTGACTATCGCCGGCTACGCAGTTGGAGCTAGCCAGGGCTTTGTCTACGTGCGGGCCGAGTATCCCCTCGCAGTGGAACGCGTCCAGAAAGCAATCCAAGCGTCCCGACAGCGGGGGCTATTGAGGACGAACATCTTCGGGAGCGGCTTCGACTTCAACATCGAGATTCGGCTTGGGGCGGGCGCATTCGTTTGCGGTGAAGAGACCGCCTTGATGCAGTCTATTGAAGGCCGACGTGGAATGCCCAGGCCGCGACCTCCCTACCCAGCCCAGAAGGGCCTGTGGGGTCAGCCCACGACCATCAATAACGTGGAAACCCTCGCGTGGGTGCCACTCATCATACGCCAAGGCTGGGAGTGGTACGCAAACACCGGCACAGAGACAAGCAAAGGCAACAAGACCTTTGCCCTAACTGGCAAGGTCAACAACACCGGCCTCGTCGAAGTGCCAATGGGCACAACGCTGCGTGAACTCATCTTCGACATTGGCGGCGGCATCCGCGACAACAAGAAATTCAAGGCCGTCCAAGTCGGCGGGCCGTCGGGAGGATGCCTCCCGACCGAGTACTTGGACACGCCGATCGACTACGAGTCGCTTCAGGCAGCCGGCTCGATGATGGGTTCAGGTGGCATGGTGGTCATGGACGAGCGCAACTGCGCTGTTGACATTGCCCACTATTTCCTGTCGTTCACCCAGGCCGAGTCGTGCGGCAAATGCCCGCCGTGCCGCGCGGGGACCAAACGCATGCTGGAAATCTTGGAACGCATCAAACTCGGCCAGGGCGAGCCGGACGATGTTGATCGCTTGGAGAAACTCGCGAATACCGTGAAAATCGGATCACTTTGCGGACTAGGGCAGACGGCGCCCAACCCGGTGCTGACTACTATTCGGTACTTCCGCGACGAGTACATGGCTCACATCACAGAGCACCGATGTCCAGCAGCGGCATGCCAAGCGCTCATCACGTACGAGATCATAGATGCCTGCAACGGATGCACCCTGTGCGCCCGACTATGTCCTAGCAACGCCATCAGCGGAGAAAGGAAGCAGAAGCACGTCATCGATACCAAGGCGTGCATCCGGTGCGGTGCCTGCTACGACAGCTGCAACTACAATGCGATAATTGTCCATTGAGGCCTAGGACATGGCTGTCTCAGTGACGATAAACGGAATCCCAGCAAAAGCCGAGCCAGGCATGACGGTCCTTGAGGTCGCTCAAGCCCACGTCATCTACATCCCCACGCTATGCCACCATCCCAAGCTGACATCTGTCGGCGCTTGTCGGCTGTGTATGGTGGAAATCGAAAACACGCGAGGCTTCTCCACCGCGTGCACACTTCCGGTCTTCGACGGCATGGTTGTTCGCACCGAGACGGAAGCCCTGCAGAGCATGCGTCGGGAGATCCTTTCCCTGATCTTGTCCGAGCACCCATACACCTGTCTGACTTGTGAGCGGCGGACCGATTGCGATGACTTCCAGAGCACAGTCCGCAAGGCAGCCGTCACCACGGGATGTCAGTACTGCCCCAACAACGGGCAGTGTGAGATCCCAAAACTAGTAGACTATCTGCAACTCACCGACATTCCCTATCCGATCTCCTATCGAGGACTACCGGTCGAACAGGACGACCCGTTCTTCGACCGGGATTACAACTTGTGCATCCTCTGCGGGCGCTGCGTACGGGTCTGCCAGGACGTACGACATGCTGGCGTTCTCGCGTTCACTTACCGAGGCAGTCAAGCCATCGTTGGCACAGCGTTTGGCCGGTCACACCTTGAAGCAGACTGCCAGTTCTGCGGGGCGTGCGTGGATGTCTGTCCGACCGGAGCGCTAGCAGACAAGCGTGGCAAGTGGGAGGGTGTACCGGGCAGCATAGTCCCCAGCGTGTGCCCCTATTGTTCCGTTGGGTGCGCGGTGAATGTGCAGGTGAAGAACGGCCGGGTCATCCGAACGGTAGGCCTCGATGATGGCATAGCCAACGACGGGCAACTCTGCGTTCGCGGCCGCTTTGGCGTAGTGGACGTAGTTCACAGTCCAACTCGGCTGAGGACACCATTAGTTCGCCGAAATGGCCGGCTAGTGGAAGTTACATGGGACGACGCATTGCAGGCAGTCGCGCAAGGCCTCAACCAATACCGGGGCGACCAGTTCGCCGTCATAGGCTCGGCGGCGGCAACCAATGAGGAGAGCTACGTCCTGCAAAAGTTCGCAAGAACAGTCATGCACAGCAACAATGTCGCCCTGGCAGCCGGCTTCCCCGAACATGAGGGTTCGGAGGAACTCGTGGACACCCTCAGGACAATCAACGGACCGCTAATCCGAGACATCTACAAAGCTGCATGCATCGTAGCGATCGGCACGAATGTGTTCGACTCTCACCCTGTCATAGGTGTTGAGATTCGTCATGCTCTGGACAGAGGCGCGCGCCTGATCACAGTTGATCCCCGCGAGACTGACATGGCGAAACGCGCGGACGTGTGGCTCCAGCCGAAGGTTGGAACAGACCACATCTTAATGGCCGGGATCATCAAGGCCTTGGCACAAGAGCGGCATACTGCCCGCGCGCGATTGGCTGACCTAGACCTAGCCGAAGTTGCCACGATAACCGGAGTCAAGCAAGATAGCATCGTCAACGCGGCGCAGATTCTGTCGCAGCACACGCCCGCCATCATTGCCTACGGTTCCGGTGTGACTCATTATTCCACCGCCCTAGATGTCATCAAAGCCATCCGCAACCTGGCGCTCGTCGTAGGCGATGTCGGAGTCATGGGGGTGCCCGGTGAAGGCAACTTTGTCGGCGCCCACGACATGGGTCTCCACCCAGCCCTGCTGCCTGGCTACAGCCCCACAGCAAGCCCTAGAGTCCGGAAAGCCTTCAGCAGCAGATGGAGCGCTTCGCTCACCGCAACCCCAGGCCGAACGAATGAGAGGATCTTGGCCGGAATTCGTCAGGGAGAGATCAAAGCGCTGTACTTGGCCGGTGAAGTTCCGCCCCTGAAAGAGCTTGCCAACCTGTCATTCCTCGTGGTGCAGGACATTGTGACAACTGAGAACCTCCAGTATGCGCATGTTGTGCTCCCGGCCACCACATTCGCTGAGATGGATGGCACTTTGACGAATTTGGAAGGTCGTGTCCAGCGCCTGCGTCAGGCAATTCCGCCCGTAGGGCTGTCACGACCCGGCTGGATGATGATCCGCGACATTGCAGGCCTCATGGGAGGCGGTGATTGGGGTTACAGTTCAGCGGCGGATGTCATGGCCGAGATAGCGTCTGTGGTGCCCGCATATCGAGACGTGAAGTATGAGACACTTGGCATTAGCGGCATGCTGCGCCGTTTCGAGCCGCCGATGAAACCCAAGTTCGCATCATTCAGCTTGGAGAGGACGCCGCAGCTCGTCAGCGACGAGTTCCCGCTGACGCTGATCACCGAGCGTAACTTGTTCTACTATCACGGGGCCTGCCTGACCGAGCAGGTCAAAGGAATGAACCTGGTCAAGAAGGAGGAAGTCCTACACCTCAGCCCATCAGATGTCGCACGACTTGGCGTCACCGATGGAACCGTGGTGAAAGTTGCGTCACCTTACGGAAGCGCCGAGTGCGTAGTGCAAGCGAGCAGCGCGATGCCCGAAGGCGCCGCCTTCACAAGCATCAACCCTGTGACCGGTTCACCGCTATTTCCATCCCTAGCGCGCAGCGCCAAAGCATGCGCTGTCCGGGTCGCTGAACTCTCGCAGCGAAGAGAGGCATGAGACATGGCTGACGATACGACAATCAAGCTTGCGAATGAGGATCGGCATTCCAGCGACCCAGCTGAACCAGGGCCAGTCACGGTACTGCGGCGTGAGCCGTTGGCGCCGAACATTCAGCTGCTCACGGTGCGGGCGCCAGTCGTCGCCTCCAAGATTCAGCCTGGCCAGTTCGTCATATTGCGGGCCGATGAGTTCGGAGAGCGTATTCCCCTTACAGTAGCAGACTGGGATACGGTGGAAGGTTCTGTCAGTTGCGTATTCATGCAGGTGGGCACGTCCACCTACAAGTTAGGCAAACTGAAGGCGGGCGACATCTTGCCCACCTTCGTGGGCCCGCTTGGGAAGCGGCTGGAGCTGGACCGCTGGGGCACCGTTCTCGTTGCCGGGGGATGTTACGGGATCGGGAGCATCTACCCCGTCGTCCGCGCTCTGAAGGAGAAGGGCAACCGTGTCATCTCTCTCATCGAGGGACGGAGCAAGTTCCTGCTATACTGGCTCGACCGGCTAGAAGCGGTAAGTGACCAAGTTCTGATTTCCGCGAAAGACCGGTCGATCGGGAAGAGCCGCGACGGGCCCGACGCTGTCAAGGACCTTTTGGACTCTGGCGAACGGGTTGACCGGGTGATCGCCATCGGCTGCACGTTCATGATGTACCAAATGGCTGAGGCAACTCGGCCCTTCTCAGTCAAGACGATCGTGAGCCTGAACCCTATCATGATCGACGGGACCGGGATGTGCGG
>Ga0209314_10000770_pt1 | contig 14615 bp, 14 predicted proteins | sample I19B2metaG_FD_184146 | JGI IMG/M metagenome (GOLD analysis project Ga0209314, IMG submission 184146) | Lake sediment bacterial and archeal communities from Gulf of Boni, Indonesia to study Microbial Dark Matter (Phase II) - ​I19B2 metaG... | ecosystem: Environmental > Aquatic > Freshwater >...
AGCGCCTGTGCCATGTCGGCCGGGCTCTGGGCCACTGCTATGCCGCACTCCTCCAGGACCGACACCTTCTCGGCCGCAGTCCCCTTCCCCCCGGAGATGATGGCCCCGGCATGCCCCATCCGCTTGCCGGGGGGGGCGGTGACCCCGGCGATGTAGGCGGCCACCGGCTTCTTCATGTTCTCCTTGACGAATCTCGCCGCCTCTTCCTCGGCACTGCCGCCGATCTCGCCGATCATGATGACCGCTTCGGTGTCAGGGTCTTCTTCGAACATCTTGAGGCAGTCCAGGTGGCTGGTGCCGTTAACCGGGTCGCCGCCGATGCCGACGCAGGTGGACTGGCCGAGACCGATGCAGGTGAGCTGCCAGACGGCTTCGTAGGTGAGGGTGCCGGAGCGGGATACTACGCCGATCTTGCCGGGCTTGTGGATGTAGCCGGGCATGATGCCGATCTTGCACTCGCCGGGGGTGATGACCCCGGGGCAGTTGGGGCCGACGAGACGGGTCTTCTTGCCGCTCATGTACTGCTTGACCTTGACCATGTCCAGGACGGGGATCCCTTCGGTGATGCAGATGACCAGGTCGAGGCCGGCGTCGACGGCCTCCATGATGGAGTCGGCGGCAAATGGGGGGGGTACGTAGATGACGCTGGCTGTGGCGCCGGTGTTATGCACGGCATCCTGTACGGTGTTGTAGATGGGGAAGCCGTCTATTGTCGTACCGCCTTTGCCGGGGGTTACCCCGCCGACCATCTGGGTGCCGTACTCACGGGCCCCCTGGGCGTGGAAGAGGCCGGTGGCGCCGAGCCCCTGGGTGATGACTTTGGTGTTTTTGTCGATGAGTATGCTCATGGGTTTGTGTCCCCTTGTAATGTGGTTTCAAATTCTGCGTCCCCTCCCCCCTGGTGGGGGAGGGTCAGGGAGAGGGGGCGTCTGTACCCTGTCACCCTCCCCCTGCCCCCCTCCCATCAAGGGAGGGGGAACTATTGATTGACGGCCTGGACGATCTTTTTGGCGGCATCGGCCATGCCGTCGGCGGCGACGATGTTGAGCCCGCTTTCGGCGAGCATCTTTTTGCCCAGTTCGACGTTGGTCCCCTCTAGTCTTACTACGAGGGGGACGCTGAGGGAGACCTGCTTGGCGGCTTCGATGACCCCGGTGGCGATGACGTCGCACTTCATGATGCCGCCAAAGATGTTGACCAGGATCCCTTTGACGTTCTTGTCGCTCAGGATGAGCTTGAAGGCTTCGGTGACACGCTCTATCGTTGCCCCGCCGCCGACGTCGAGGAAGTTGGCAGGCTCGCCGCCGGAGAATTTGATGATGTCCATGGTGGCCATGGCCAGGCCGGCGCCGTTGACGAGGCAGCCGATGTTGCCTCCGAGGGCTACGTAGGAGAGGTCGTGCTGGGAGGCTTCTACCTCGTTGGGGTCCTCTTCGTCGAAGTCACGCATGTCGGAGATCTGCAGGTGGCGGAACATGGCGTTGTCGTCGAAGCCGAATTTGGCGTCGAGGGCGAGGAGCTCCCCCTCTTTGGTGACGACGAGGGGGTTGATCTCCAGGAGGGAGCAGTCGCAGGAGATGAAGGTGGTGTAAAGGTTTTCGAATACCTTGACGGCCTTGGGGAGGAGTTTCCCGTCGAGGCCGAGGCTAAAGGCGAGTTTGCGGCTCTGGAAGCCGGTTAGGCCGACCAGGGGGTCGATGGCTTCGCTGAAGATCTTCTCCGGGGTCTTGGCAGCGACCTCTTCGATGTCCATGCCACCTTCGGTGGAGGCCATGATGGTGACCCGGGAGGTGGCCCGGTCGACGAGGAGGCTGACGTAGAGCTCGCGCCCGATGTTGCAGCCGTTCTCGACGAGGACGCGGGTGACTACCTTCCCCTCGGGGCCGGTCTGGTGGGTGCGCAGCACCATGCCGAGCATGTCCCGGGCGGTGGTGCGAACCTCTTCGGAGGTGCGGGCCAGCTTGACACCCCCACCCTTCCCCCGGCCGCCGGCGTGGATCTGGGCCTTGACTACCCAGGGTCCCTCACCCAGGCGCTTGGCCCACTCACGGGCGCTGGCGCCGTTGTAGCAGACGTGCCCGTCCGGGACAGGCACGCCGAACTTGCGCAAAATCGCTTTTGCCTGGTACTCGTGGATGTTCATGTTTACTCCTTGCTTTGAATTCAGCCCGGCCCTTTCAGCCGGGGCTGTTCCCGCCCCTGCGGGTCGTCACCCGGGGCGGTCAACGGAATCAACCTAACTTATCTCCATGCTGCAATCAGCGCATCACCACCGCCATGACCTTTACCTCTCCATTGCCAGTGGAGAGGAGGCGATGCTTGAGGGTCGAGTCGAAGTAGGCCGCATCCCCTTCATAGAGGATTATTCGCTGCTCCTCGAGAATGAGTTCGGCAGAACCCTTCATGACGAAGAGGAACTCCTCACCATCATGACTGTATGTCCCAGTATTGGCGGCAATATCGTTAAGGGTGAGGAAAAACGGATCCATCCTCTTATTCTTCTTGTTGCGGGAGAGAGATTCGTAGAAATAGCTATGGCTGGTGCCATCCTGGGATATGACCCGTGGAACCATCTTCCGCTCATTGGCGCGGATGATCTCAAAGCGGCACTCTTCCTCCCCATCGCTGAAGAAATGACCCATCTTGACGTCATAGAACTTGGCGATCCTGGAGAGGGTTGCTATTGGGGGGGAGATGTTTTCGTTCTCCACCTGGGAGATGAGCGCGGCAGAAAAGCCGGTTTCGTTGGCCACATCCTGCAGGGTAAGCTTCTTCGACTTGCGCAGCTCCTTCAATTTTTTGCCGATGTTGTACTCTGACATTCCCAAGCCTCTATACATTGCCTTGCATCGCTACGATCACCATGACAACAGTTTACTGTTAATAAAATATTTAACCAGCAATTAAATGTCAAGAGTCGATTTATTTTTGGTAAATTTATTTACTATAAATTAACTCACAACAAATTAGCGCCATGTTTTCAGGCTGTTATGACGGCAGATATTTCGTCGATGCGACACTTCACGGGCTTAACACTTCACCGGCAATAAAACTGCCCCGTAAATCTACTTTATGAACGTGCCGCCACGATACTCCTCGAAGGCGATACGCAACTCCTCCTGACTGTTCATAACTATCGGCCCCTGCCAGGCCACCGGTTCACCCAGGGGTCTACCGGAGAAGAAAAGGAAACGGACCCCCTCCCCTCCGGCGACCACACGTATCCCATCCCCATCCCCGTATAGAACGACAGTCTCCGGGCCGAACAGACAACTCCTCTCCAAGTCAAACCAACCGCTCCCTGCATACTCGAAGGCATATGGGTCAAGACCATCGTCGAACGTTCCGCCGCCGGAGAGCACGTAGGCAGCCACGGTGTGCCCAGGTTTCACCTCATGCTCGAAGAGTCCCCCCGGGCCGATACTCACATCCATCAACTCAGGATCGATGACGATATCCCGAACCGGCCCCTGGACACCTCCAAGCAAGCCGCAGATCACCTTTACCCTGACACCTGCTGCAACTGTCACCTCAGGTATGGAGTGAGCCGGCACGTCCCGATAGCGGGGGGGCATCATCTTCCGGCTTGCCGGCAGATTGGCCCAAAGCTGGAACCCCCACATCATGCCTGTTGGACTTTTTCTGGGCATCTCCTGATGAATGATGCCGCTCCCGGCAGTCATCCACTGCACATCACCCGGGCCTATCACCCCCTTGTTCCCCATGCTGTCACCGTGCTCCACCAACCCTTCGAGCATGTAGGTAATAGTCTCTATCCCCCTATGTGGGTGCCAGGGAAAACCGGCAAGATATCTGGATGGATCGGATGAGTGAAAATCATCGAGCATGAGGAATGGATCGAACAGCGGCACCTGATGATAGCCGTACGCCCTTTTCAGATGCACGCCGGCCCCCTCAACTGTCGGAATACTGCGAAAAACCTTGACCACCTTACGCATCAGCATGATTGCCACCCCCCGAACCCAAGGAATGCCTAATGGATTGCATCTCTTCTATCGTGTCATTATACTGGAGTTTCCCCGTATGGCACGGCCGGCGGAAAATTTCAGAGGTGAAACGCGATGCTTGACTGGCAAGAAATAGACACTGTCCTCCTTGACATGGACGGCACAATACTAGACCGACACTTCGATGACCACTTCTGGCTCGAACATGTGCCGAAGCGTTATGCCGCCAAGCACCGACTCCCCCTGGAAGAGGCGCGGCAGATGCTCTACCGCATGTTCAGGTCCCAGGAAAACACCCTAAACTGGACGGACCTGGACTACTGGTCTGACCGACTCGGCGTGGATATCCCTCTCCTCAAGGAGGAGGTCGACCACCTGATCGCAGTTCACCCATTCGTCATCGATTTTCTCCTCTTCCTGCGCCACCACGGCAAGGGGGTCCACTTGGTCACCAACGCCCACAGTAAAACCCTTTCCATGAAAATGAAAAAGACCCGCCTGGGTCCATATTTCGATACGATTATCTCCGCCCATGAACTGGGTCTACCCAAGGAGGATGTGGCTTTCTGGGGGAAGCTGCAGGAGAGGATCCCCTTCGACCCCGCAAAAACCATGCTGGGGGAAGACAGCGAAACCAACCTGGGTACGGCAGCTGCCTACGGCATACGCCACCTCATCTTCATCAGCGGCTCCAGTTCGGCCCTCCCCCCCAAGCCGTCGGCCACATTCACCTCGGTAAAGAGCTTTGCCGAACTGATGCCCCCCTGAGCTCCGGGCAAAAAAAATGCGACCCCTTAAGCAGGGGCCGCATTTTTTACCAAACTTCATATTACTCTTTTACTACTCCAGATTGTCCTCGATACGGATGAAGCAGCTCTTCTCCCTGATCATATCCAGTCCATCTATTTCATCAAGGGCAGCCAGGACATCACGCTCGCAAGCCTCGTGGGTGATGATGACTATCGGCACGAAATCGCCGCTTCTTCCGGTCTGAATCATGGACTCGATACTTATGCCGCTCCTCCCCAGGGCGCCGGCAATGGCCGCCAGGACCCCCGGCTGGTCGAGGGCGCTGAAACGCAGATAGTAGCGGCTGACGATCTCGCCGATCGGCTTGATGGCCAGGGATGCAACCGCCTCATCCTTGAAGCCGCGGGCAGACACTCTCTGGCCGATACCGGCCAGGATGTTGCGCGATATGTCCATCAGGTCACCGACTACCGCGCTGGCGGTCGGCTCCATGCCGGCCCCCCGGCCGTAGAGCATCACCGGGCCGACGAAGTCGCCGGTAAGGCGGATGGCGTTGAATACGCCGTCCACGTCGGCCATGGGGTAATGAATCGGGATCATCGTCGGATGAACCCTGGCCTCGACACGGTCGCCGTCACGCTTGCCGATGGCAAGCAGCTTGATCTTGTAGCCGAACTGGCGGGCGAAATTGACGTCGATGGCCGAGATTGAGGTAATCCCCTCGGTATAGATGTCGGCGAAATTCACCCGAGTGCCGAAACAGAGGGAGAGGAGCAGAGCCAGTTTGTGGGCCGTATCTATCCCCTCTATATCGAAAGTGGGGTCGGCCTCCGCATAGCCAAGCTCCTGGGCCATTCCGAGGACTTCACGAAAATCTGATCCCTCCCTGGTCATCTTGGTGAGGATGTAATTGCAGGTGCCGTTGAGAATGCCGAGAATGGTGTTGAATCGGTTGGCGGCCATGTTCCCCTTGATGGCGGAGAGGACCGGGATCCCACCGCCGACTGCCGCCTCGTAGAGTACTTCCACCCCTGCCTCTGCAGCCTTTGCATAGATCTCCTCGCCATGCAGGGCGAGGAGGGCCTTGTTTGCTGTCACCAGGTGCTTGCCGGCGGCAAGTGCCTTGAGAACGAAACTGCGGGCCGGCTCATAGCCGCCGATCAGTTCGATGACGATGCTGATCTCCGGGTCATCGAGAATCTCGTTTATATCGCTGCTGAGAACCCCTGGCCCGAGCTTGACGCCGCGGTCGGTGGTGGTGTCCAGGTCGACGATCTTCTTCAGCACCAAACTCGCTCCGAGCTTGTCGGCTATCAGCCCGGCATTTTCGGAGAGGAGCCGCACCACACCGGTGCCGACAGTTCCGAAACCTATTAATCCTACCTTGATCTCTTGCATGCTGTTTCTCGCTTGAAATGAAATTGGAATGATCACTCAGCCGCGGTGTCTACCTCAGCCCCTTCCGCCACGGCAGCACTTTTTTGCGGCAATCCCCTGAAAATTTCGTCCAGTATGCCGTTGACAAATGCCGGGGACTCCTCGCTACCGAACTTCTTGGCAATCTCGATGGCCTCGTTGATGGTCACGCTGCTCGGGATGTCGTCGCGAAAAAGGAGCTCGTAGGTTGCCAGACGGATAATGCACAGATCTATCTTCGCCATCCTGGAGATGGACCAGTTTGGGGACTTCTCGGCAATCTTGGCATCAACTCCTGCCTGATTGTCGATGACGCCGCTCAATAGCCCCATGGCAAAGTTCTTGACCGACACCTTGCAGGGGTGGGCCTCCATGAAGAGCCTGACAGCCTCGCGGGGCGTATCGGGATGAAGCTCTATTGAGTACAATGCCTGCAGGGCGTGTTCACGCCCTTCTCTTCTTATCCCCACTAGCAGAGCTCCTTGAAGACATTGACGGTTTCAATCGCAGTCACTGCCGCATCGAAACCCTTATTGCCGGCCTTGGTTCCGGCCCTCTCCACTGCCTGCTCGATGGTGTCGGTGGTCAACACGCCGAAAACAACCGGCACGCCGCTCTCCAGGGAGACATGGGCCACCCCCTTGGCCACCTCTCCGGCAACATAGTCGAAGTGGGGGGTAGCCCCCCTGATCACCGCACCTAAACAGATGACCGCATCGTATTTGCCCCGTCCAGCCATCTTCTGGGCTGCCAGTGGGATCTCGAACGCACCGGGTACCCGCATTACATCCACGTCCCCATCGGCTCCGCCATGCCTGCGGATGGCATCCACTGCCCCTTCCAGGAGCCGCTCGCCAATGAAGCTGTTGAACCTGCCTACAATGATGCCGAACTTGAGACCGCTGGCATCCAGTTTCCCTTCGATGTAATTAGGCATTTATATCTCCTCTCGAATTAAACCGGTCTTCAATTACCCGTCACTTTTCACCAAACTGCACGTTCAAAGATTCTCCAGGAGGTGTCCCAACTTCTCCCTCTTTGTCTGCAGATACTTTAGGTTCAGCTCCGTTGGCTCCGCCTGGATCGGGACCCTCTCCACGATATTGATGCCGTAGCCTTCAAGGCCGATCATCTTCTTCGGGTTATTAGTCATAAGCTTGATGTTCTTCACCCCGAGGTTGACCAGTATCTGGGCGCCGATGCCGTAATCGCGCATGTCGGCCTTGAACCCCAGTTCCAGGTTGGCCTCCACCGTATCCTTCCCCTTGTCCTGGAGCTGGTAGGCTTTCAGCTTGTTGATCAGGCCGATTCCCCTACCCTCCTGGCGCATGTAGAGGATGACCCCGCGCCCCTCCCTGTCGATCATCTCCATGGCGCTGTGCAGCTGGTCGCCGCAGTCGCAGCGGCAGCTGCCGAAGACGTCGCCAGTCATGCATTCGGAGTGCACCCTTACCAGCACCGGCTCGTCACCTGCCACATGCCCCTTCACCAGGGCCAGGTGTTCTAACTGGTCCACATCGTTATGGAAGGCGATGGCTGTGAACTCGCCCCCGTACTGGGTGGGGAGAGGCACCTCCACGGCCCTGTGGACAAGGGACTCCTTGCGCATCCGGTAGGCAACCAGATCGGCCACCGTGCAGATCTTCAGGCCATGCTCCTTGGCAAACTCCCTCAGCTCCGGCATCCTTGCCATGGTGCCGTCATCATTCATTATCTCGCAGATAACCCCGGCCGGTTTCAGCCCTGCGAGGGTCGCCAGATCGACTGATCCCTCGGTCTGGCCGGTCCTGACAAGGACTCCGCCGCTACGGGCGCGCAGGGGGAAAACATGCCCTGGACGGGCAAGGTCCTCGGCTGTGCAGTGGTCATCCACCGCGGTGAGAATTGTGTGTGCCCGGTCAGCAGCGGATATGCCGGTGGATACGCCTCGCTTGGCCTCTATGGATACGGTGAATGCCGTACCGAATGACGAGGTGTTGGAGCTGACCATGGGGGGGAGATTCAGCTGATCGCATTTCTCCGCTGTCAGGGTTAGACAGATCAGCCCACGGCCGAACTTGGCCATGAAGTTTATGGCCTCGGGGGTCACCATCTCCGCGGCCATGGTGAGATCCCCTTCGTTCTCCCGGTCCTCGTCGTCTACCAGAATAACCATCTTACCCTGGCGTATATCCTCGATCGCTTCTTCGATAGTTGCTAATGGCATGTCGGATCCCCGTTTCATCTAGCGGCGCCATAGTCCCAAGGCACCTTAAAGTCAAAGAGTTTATATAACAGAATACCCCTGCCCCCCACAACAAGAAAAGCCCCCTACGAAGGGCTTACCGGCCGTTTTCAGGGGGCTCTCCGGCAAGTCAGGCAAATCCGCTGCGCATCAGGGTCTCAAGAGTTATCCCGCTTGAAGCTTCCCCCGGTGAACGACCGAGAAGACGCTCCACATACTTGCCGATGATGTCGGTCTCGATGTTGACCCTATCCCCGGGGTGACGCTGGTGCAGGGTTGTCATTGCCGCGGTATGGGGGATGATGTTGACGGAGAAGCTGTCCGCCGAGACACTGTTGACCGTCAGGCTGATGCCGTCAATGGCCACCGACCCCTTGGGGACTATGAAGCGGAGCTGTTCACGGGAGAGGGAGAAGTTGAATATGATGTTACCCGACTCCTCCCGCCGGCCGGAGATGGTGGCGAGACAGTCGATGTGCCCGGTGACGATGTGCCCGCCGAGGCGGTCGGAGAGGCGGAGCGCCCTCTCGAGATTCACCTTCGCGCCCGTTGTCAGCCCGCCGAGGGAGGACTTGTCAAGGGTCTCGGGGGAGACGTCGAAGGCGAGGTTCCCACCCTGAATGTTGACCACTGTGAGGCATACCCCGTTCACGGCAACCGAATCACCCAGGCTGAAACCGTCGGCAGGGATGGCCGTTGACACCGCAAGCAGCGCACTTGTTCCGCGCCTTTCCAGTTTAACCAGCCGTCCCACATCCTCAATCAGTCCTGTGAACATCTTACCTCCGGATATGCTTCGAGAAGAATGTCGTCCCCCACCCTGCTTGTTCTGGCGATTCGCATCGGCAAGGCATCCGCCATCAGGGGGGCGCCGGCTCCGGCGAATATCCCCTTGCCATCCCCACCCACCAGTTTGGGGGCGATGAAGAAAAGGAACTTGTCGATCAATCCCTGGCGGAGCATCTCCCCTGCCAGTGTCTCCCCCCCCTCGAGGAGAACGGACTGCACCCCGCGGCTGCCGAGGTGCTGCAACATATCCCGCAGGTCAACCCTGCCGCCACTGGAGCGGCAGACGATGACCTCCGCACCTGCGGAGGTGAGTGCGGCCATCCTCGCGGTATCGCTGCTGGAGGTCGCTATTATCACTCCCCCCCCCTGGGAAAAGAGGCGTGCAGTCGGCTCGGTGCGAAGCTCGCTGTCGACCACTATCCTCAAGGGGTTCCGCCCCCTGACCATCCTGACGGTCAGCTCAGGGTCGTCGGCAAGCAGGGTGCCGACCCCCACCATGACCGAGTCCATGGCGGCACGCAGGCTGTGCACCATCCGCCTGGATTGCTCGCCGCTTACCCAGAGGGAGTCGCCGCTTGGGGTGGCGGTCTTGCCGTCAAGGGTCATGGCGCTCTTCAGAACTACGAAGGGGGTGCCTGCTGTTACATGCTTTATGAACGGCTCATTCAGCCGACGGCAGTCGTCTTCCAGCAGCCCGCTCTCCACCTCGATGCCGGCCCGGCGCAGACGATCACCCCCCCGGCCGCTGACCATGGGATTTGGATCGATCATGCCGATGAAGACACGGGCTACCCCCGCGGCGATCAATGCGTCGGCGCAGGGCGGGGTCTTGCCGAAATGGGAGCAGGGCTCCAGGGTGACGTACAGATCCCCACCCCTGGCGGCATCCCCAGCCATGGCCAGGGCGTGGATCTCCGCATGGGGGGTTCCGGCGCGCCTGTGCCACCCCTCGCCGACCACAATGCCGTCACGGGCTATCACAGCGCCGACCGCAGGGTTGGGAGCGGTCTTGCCCACCCCCTTGCGGGCCAGGCGCAGGGCGCGGCGCATCATCATCTGGTGGAAATCGTTCATGCTCTCCCACTTCTGCCGGCTGTTGCCATCAGCTCTCGCATCACTTCTTGCGGTTCTTGATCTGCTCGCTTTTCAAGAGATCCTGCAGCTCGCTCATGAACTCGTTGATGTCACGGAATGAGCGGTATACCGAGGCAAAGCGGACATAGGCCACCTCGTCCACGTCGTGCAGCTCGTTCATGATCCATTCGCCGACAGACTTGCTGCCGATCTCCTTCTCCCCGCTCTCCAGCAGGCGCATCTCCAGGCGCTCCACCATCTTCTCGATGGTTTCGATGGAGACCGGCCGCTTCTCGCAGGCCTTCTTGATGCCGGCGACGACTTTCCCCCTGTCATAGGCCTCACGGCGACCGTCCTTCTTCAGAATCATGGGGAAGATCACCTCCTCCACCCGTTCATGGGTGGTGAAGCGGCGCATGCAGGATTCACACTCCCTCCGGCGCCTGATGGCGGCACCATCCTTGTCTGGGCGGGAGTCGATCACTCTCGTATCGGCAAACGAGCAGAAAGGGCATTTCATCGGTCAGCTCCGGGTTCGGGTTTAGTGGTGAAACGGTCAACGATTATGGAAGCCTCGGCAAGCATCTCCGCCGCCAGCCGGTCGGCATACCCCTCCTCAAAGACTATGCGGCGTATGCCGGCATTGATGATCATCTTCGCGCAGATCATGCACGGCATGGTGGTGCAGTAGAGGGTAGAACCGTCGATATTTGTGCCGTGCTTCGCCGCCTGGATTATGGAATTCTGCTCGGCATGCAGGCCGCGGCAGAGCTCGTGCCTCTCACCGGATGGTATCCCCATCTGCTCCCTCAGGCACCCCACATCCAGACAGTGGGCCACCCCTGAAGGGGAGCCGTTGTAACCGGTGGCGAGAATGTTCTTCTCCTTGACCAGCACTGCCCCCACCTGGCGACGCAAGCAGGTGGAGCGGCGGGCAACCAGGTGGGTGATCTCCATGAAATATTCGTCCCAGCTGGGTCTTGCCATGGTGCGCTCCTTGGAATTTGGATACTGAACCGCCATGAAGATATCCCATAACCCTTTGCCGGTCAAGGATTCTCGGGCAAAACAGGCTCTTGACATCGATGCCTATCCACCCCATACTCTGCCCACGGAGAACTCATGAACCCCGAAGATTTGCTGGCAAAATACTTCCCAGCCGAGGCGCTCCCCCTCTTCCTCACCCACAGCAGGCTGGTGGCCCGCAAGGCGGTGCTGACCGCCGGAAAACACCCGGCAGCGCCCGAACTGGACATCGGCTTCATCGAGGAGGCTGCCATGCTCCACGACATCGGCGTGGCCCTAACATCCGCGCCGGGGCTCGGCTGCCACGGCATGGCCCCCTACATTCTCCACGGGATCATCGGCAGGGAGGTACTCGAAAGGGAGGGGCTGCCCCACCATGGCCTCGTCTGCGAACGTCACATCGGCGTCGGCCTGACTGTTGCCGACATAAAAGGGCAGGGCCTACCCCTGCCGCTGCGGGACATGGTGCCGGTGACAAACGAGGAGAAGATCGTCGCCTTTGCCGACCTCTTCTTTTCCAAGAAGCCGGACATATTGACCGTGGAAAAACCGCTCGAGCAGGTAAGGCGCGAACTTGCCAGGTTCGGCCCGGGGAAAGTGGAGATCCTTGAGGGGTGGCTGGCTGAATTTTCCTATGCAGAGCAGGTTTGACATCCGGCCGCTTGGGGACTATAAAGGTTTAAAGAAGGGCAAAGGGGGGGGCAATGGAGCTGAAAAGAGTTATACTACTGGCGGCAATAACCCTGACGATCTCCGCCTGCGGCGGCAGCGACTTCGAGTGGTTCCCGCCGGTAAGCGACACGACCGCCCCGGCGATCTCGGCAACTGTAGCAAGCGACTCAAGTCCAGGCGTTAGCAAGCCTCTTTTTGCAAATCGCACCACCCATGTGAGCAGCTACCCGGCAACGGTCACCTTCAGCTCCAGCGAAGCGGCAACCATCTACTACACCACCAACGGCTCTGAACCGACAACGGCATCGGCATCTGCAGACAGCGTTACCGGCCCATGGCCGTCAATCGTTACTGATACTGTCCTTAAATTTTTCGGCATCGACAAGGCCACTAAACCTAACCAGTCAGCAACCGTCACTACCTACATAAAATCACCCTGACACTGCTCAAAAAGCCTCTGCACGCCGCGCCTGGCTGCTGACGCCATCTCCTCTGGACCCAGGCGGCCAAGATCCAACGGTGCGCCGAAGGTCACCTTCACCCTCCCCCTTCTGGGCCACGCCGCCCCGACAGGCAGCACCCTTTCCACTCCGTTGATGGCCACCGGCACAACCGGTAGTCCCAGCTCCTTGACCATCACCGCCACCCCCCCCTGAAACTGCTGCAAGGCGCCGTCCCTGCTTCTCGCCCCCTCTGGAAAGACTAAAACCGACACCCCCATGTCCGCCAGACGCCCCATGTGGTGCAGTGCCCCCCTGAAACCGGAGGACTGTGGGAGAGGGAACACCCCCAGGGCCAGGCTGCAGTACTCGAATGCCACCCTCTTCCAGAGGCGCTCGGCAGGATTGCGGAAGTTGACGAAGAAGAACTCCGCCCAGGCGGCCGTGTCGCAGCTGTATCTTATGCCGGGGGGGAGGGCGAACATGATGCATGGCTGATCGAGATAGCTCACGTGGTTGGCGACGAATATAACCGGCCCGGAAAGCCCGGCCAGGTTCTCCGCTCCGCGGACCTCGAGGGAGACGAAGAGGGAGAGGAGCGGCCGGTGCAACAGGGAGTCGGCCGCCATCCTCACCCCCCTACAGAAGCGGCCGGAGGTCCAGAATCTCAGCCCGCGCGGAGGAGCCACCTTCTCCCTCCTGGCGACCATCCCCCTCACGGCTGCCACCGTCGTCTGCGGACCTATGGCCGACTCGTCCAGGTCCAGGCGAAACTCCTGCTCGATGGCATTGACCAGCTCAAGGCGGCCGATGGAGGTGAGTCCCAGGTCGGCAACGAGAAAGGAGTCCTCCCTCACCTCCCGGGGAGCAAGGCCCACAACTGCCGCCACCAGCATGGTGAGCCGGTCTACTGATGCCGCTGGCTCGGTCACCCCGCCGGCTGCCAGGGTGAGGAGGCGCTCCCTGACAACGAACTTTCTCACCTTGAGGGTGGTGGTCTTGGGCAACTCGGTATCGGGCCAGATGGATACACCGGTGATCCTCTGCAGCTCATCCAGTGAGCCGTTCGCCTCGTTGACGATCTCGCTTACGGGGCGGTCGCTGCCGTCCGGGACTATTACCGCATGCACCTCCTCCCCCCCGCCGCGCGGCATGCCGATCACGCAGGCTTCGCGCACGCCTGGAACCCTGCTGAGGATCGTCTCCAGCTCCTCCGGATAGACATTGATTCCGCTCCCGGTGACAATCAGCTCCTTGGCCCTCCCCTTGACGATCACCGCCCCTGACGGGTCGAGCTCCCCGAGATCGCCGGTGCGGAACCAGCCGTCAGGGGTGAAGGCATCACGGGTCGCCGCTTCGTTGTCCAGATAGCCGCCAAAGACATTTTCCCCCTTGGCCTGGATCTCCCCCCCGACGATACGGAGATCCACCCCCTTGAGGGGCCAGCCGACCGCACCCGGCACCTGTCTGGCAATGGTGTTGGCGGTAAGGACGGGGGAACACTCGCTCAGACCGTACCCCTCCACCACACTGTACCCTGCCAGACTCCAGAAGTTGAAAAGCTCTGCGGAGAGCGGGGCCCCGCCCGAGACAAAGAGATTGAATCCGCTGCCGAAATGCTTCCTGAGCGGCAGGAAGAGGAGACGCCTTAACCCAGGGGTGAGCAGGGGGGAGACCGTGAGCATAGACTGCAGCAGCCAGCCGAGACCCTTTGCCCGGAACCCCTGCTCCACCGAGGATCTGAGCAGTTGGAGGAGTCGGGGTACGGCAACGGTGGCGGTGATATCCTCCTCGGCGAAAGCCTCCATCATCGCCGATGGCTTGAGGGTACGCATGTAGACGATGGTGCCACCGAGATAAAGGGGGGCGAGAAAACCGGCCATCTGTTCGAACATGTGTGACAGGGGGAGCAGGGAGAGAAAGGTGTAGCTGGCATCAATCTCCGGGAAGTGGTCAATCACCTGCCTCAGGTTACCCACAAGGTTGCGGTGGGTAAGCATCACCCCCTTGGGATCACCTGTGGTCCCGGAAGTGTAGACCAGCTCGCACAGTTCGTCCGCGGACTCAGCCGGCTCACCCCGTGCAGGGGTGACCGATTCCAGCAGCAGCTCCAGATCCTCCAGCATTACGCCGTCCATATCCTGCAGTTGGTCGACCCTGGCCCTGCTCTGCAGAACAAAGACAGCTCTACTATGAGAGGCAATCCCCCTCGCCCTCTCAACTCCGGACATGAAATCCACCGGCACAACCACCCCC
>Ga0209314_10000771_pt1 | contig 14598 bp, 9 predicted proteins | sample I19B2metaG_FD_184146 | JGI IMG/M metagenome (GOLD analysis project Ga0209314, IMG submission 184146) | Lake sediment bacterial and archeal communities from Gulf of Boni, Indonesia to study Microbial Dark Matter (Phase II) - ​I19B2 metaG... | ecosystem: Environmental > Aquatic > Freshwater > Lake...
TCCTTTCTCAACTGATTTGACCCCGGTTTCGGCCCGCTTTTGCGTTCCTTGCAGTTGGTAAAATATAAAAGCATATCACCTAATAATATTTTCCGACCCGGACAGAATGACCCAGAGATGTGGGGAGACATGGCTGAAGCTCTGCAGACCAGAATTGAGTTCAAATCAGGATTCACATGGAGAGTAGCTTTCGCCATGGTCGTGGCTGCTCTGATCTTCATCCCCGTGAGTGTCTTTCTCTATCTTTCCGCCATGGTCGTCGTAGGGGCTGGTGCAGTCTACGTGATAGTGATCCTCTTCAGTGAGATCCTGAGGATGCAAGGGCAACGCCTTTCTAAGCAAGAGCTTTTCATGATGTACTCCGTCCTCGGCGCGGTCGGAGGAGGAGGATGGTTCACTATGTTCTACTGGCTCGTTTTCCGAGGCTTCTTCGTGAATTCCGACATAGCTTCCGCCTTCTCAGTAAATGGAATACCCATACGCGACCTTGTCCCAACATGGATGGCTCCTCCCCCAGCCTCGCAGGTCTACCAGCTCAGAACCCTCATGCATCCCGACTGGTTGCTGCCAATAGGCCTAAGCGTCTCCCTAGCCGCTTTGACATTCATCGCTGAACTTGCTCTAACGATGATCTTTTCCATCTTGTTTGTCGAGGCTGAACCTCTACGTTTCCCTTTCGCCGAAATCGACTATTCGCTAGTCAACACCTTGTCTGAAAGACAACGAGACAACGTATTCGTCTTCCTTGCCAGCATGTCTGCAGGAGTAATGTACGGAATATTCCTCTACGTCGTGCCTCTTACTTCGGGGATAATTGTGATTCCCAGACTCTGGATCGATCTGACAAGGTTCACTGAAAAAATCCTGCCAGGTGCCATGATCGGGATAGCGACTGACCCAACCAGTTTCATATATGGCTTCATGCTCCCCGTACCGATAGCTTTGTCCCTGTTCATAGGCTCAGCAGTAACGTACATTCTGCTCAACAGTCTTTCGATAACGACCTTTCCTGATCTTTTCCCGCAGTGGAGAGCAGAGTATTTCTATGGTATGAACTTGGGCGCGATCATTCAACGTTCTTCGCTGAGGGCGTGGCTTTCGCCTTCAATAGGCTTTGCCCTCGGACTTGCTCTCGCATTGCTCATCAAACATAGGAAGAGCGTCGTCGGTTCATTTCGAGCCCTGAGTAAGCTTCGTGTAGTCGCAGGCAAAGGAGAAGCTGGATACTTACCCCTGCGAATTCTTCTACTGATGTTTTTCGGCGCAGTCCTAACATCGATAATTCTATATCACATATTGATCCCTGAAGTCCCGATATGGATACCTTTACTCATCTCGCTGGGAATGAGTTTCGTCATGCCCCTAGCGGCCACTAGAGTAGTAGGCGAGATCGGCATCAGCATCCCGTTTAACCCTTGGCAGATCTGGCAAGCTCTGCTCTACTTCAGCGGATATACGGGATATGCTGGATGGATCACTTACCCCGTGATCGCCGGCACATCGACGCCGTGGTCCGTGCAGACGATCAAGGTTGCCTACATGACAGAGACAAGACCCCGTGACCTGTTCAAGGCTTTCGCAATATCCGTGGTGCTCACTGCGATCTTTGGTTTCATCTTCATGGACCTGTTCTGGAGAATGGCACCAATCCCGTCTCTCGTATATCCGTGGACCCTCATATACTTCCCAACCTACGCCATTTCTGACTGTCTATTCGCGACAAGACAGATACTCATAGACGCGAATTGGATCGGTTACGGAACTCTGATCTCGGTTCTGATTTTTGCACTGGGCGAAGCCCTAGGAAGGGCTGGGATCGGATTTTCAGCGGCGGCGCTAATCGGCGGCTTCACAAATCTTCCCCCTTACACCTTGATGGTTCTGGTATCATCAGTCATAGGCAATCTGCTGATATCAAGGTTGTTTGGCCGGGAAAGATGGGCTCGCGTGAGAGGGATCACCGTAGCTGCGGTTGCAGCTGGTATGGGTATTGCGACCGGACTCGGCGTCTCCCTCACGTTGATCAGTAGGTCATCCTGGATATGGCCCTACTGAAGCGCTTAGGCATTGTCCATTTCCGTTGCGAACTCTTTCAGGTGATGGGATAGTACATCAAGGAGGTCGAATGTTTTCTTCGCGATGTTTCCAAGCATCACATCGCCGCCTGTGGGACCTTTTGTGACCGTTGTACTCCAAGCTATCTTGCCAGGGCTCAGGTAATAGTCTGGCGCCTCGTAAAGGCTCTGCCCAGAATACAGTCCTATCACAATCTCCTCTATGGGCGTCTCTGCCATGGTTTTGCACAGGTCCGAGTTGTCCTTCAAAAAGTCTATCAAGGTCCCGTCTGGAACTATGGACGGTATCAGTCGGCTGCGGTTGTCCCAAAGCGAGAAGTGAGGCTTGCGCTTGAGTAGACCTTTCACCTCAACTCTGCAGTCCATGCATGAGATTTTTCTGTACAACTCCTTCCTCTTCTCGTTCATCTCGTCTTCGTCGAAGACTGTTGCTATCGCTGTGAACTCCCATTTGGGATTTGCCGACCACCCCATCGTCGTCCTCACAACGTACATCTCTTCGAATGAGGCGTCTTTGGGGTAGATCACGGTGAACCTCCCAGTCTCTTTCCAGCTTTCTATCCTAGGTGCGAGGACCTCAATAACTCTTTTAATGTTTCCGCCGAACGTGAGACCCATGAGTTCTGACTAGAACATTCGGATTAATAACTTTTGGCAAGATTTCGAGAGCCAACGGACTAACGCTAGATGAGGGCATGATTAGTTTTATATACAAATAGCTCATAGAGATAGAAATAGAGGGAAACGGTGATCTAAAACTTGAGCAGGGAAACCTCTGAAGTTGAGGTGTGGCGTGGACTTTCGGCACGTGCGTTCGTATTCGCTCTGATCTTCGAGATACCTTTGCTCTTCCTTTCTTTCGTTCTCAGCGCCTACACAAACAAGCCTGACACATATGGCAGCTTCGTGTTCTCGATGCTCTATGTCGTGCTCGTTTCTGTTGCCCTCGGCAAGGCCAGCGGTAGGCTGAGGTTGAACGCGGGCGAACTGCTGGCGATATATGTCGCTATGGGCATGCTGGCATCACACTCGTTCATACCAAAGAATAGTGGAGGACACAGCAATGCGCTTAGGGTCTTCGACTGGACGGTCTTGATGGAGGGGTCTGTCTTCGGGACGGATGAGTGGCTCTGGAGGCGGGAGGGCCCAGGAGACTGGAACCGCATGACACCCTCGTGGCTCTTCCCAACAGGCGACCAGAGATTTGTGCTTGGTAGTGCGATATTAACAGGCTTGAGGCCGGGCCAGACTTTTGACTTGGGGGCGTTGACAATGCCGATGCTTTACTGGATGGCCGTCTTGCTACTGTACGACTTCATCGGTCTGTTCGTCGTGTTCCTTGTGGGAAAGCCCTGGGTTGAGGAGGAACGCCTAGTCTTCCCGATGGCTGTTCCAATGATGTACCTATTCAAGAACGCTGAAGAGATCGATCCGACAACCAATGCGCCAAGGATAGTCAACCTGAAAGACCCAAAGATCAAGGTCTTCTGGGGAGGCATAGTCGTGGGGCTTATCCTGTCCCTCGCGCCCTTCATAGTTGAAGTCTATCCGCCTGCAGCTGTAACTTTGCCGACAGCTTGGTGGGGGGAACAGACACTCAGGATTCCCGGCGAAACCTTGGCATCAGCGTTCCCAGGCGCATATTCCACAGGAGTCTTGACTTACGACCAAGCGTTGCTATGGCTCCTCTTGCCAAACGATATCCTCTACACGTCAATATTCGTGTACATTGTGTTCGGCGTTATCTACCAAGGCCTCGCAGTCGCCATGAGACTAATACCGTATGAGCCTGGAATCGAGTTCCGCAACCCATGGGACCCAGTTCCGGGACACATGGAACCGTTCCCGTACGCCAACATCGGAAGTTACGGGATGGGGTTGGGCATAGCGGTCTGGATGGTCTGGACACTAAGGCACAGGATCAAACAGGTCTTCTCAACTCTGAGAGGAGAGGACATAGTTGAGCATGGACTGTCGCTGAGAAGTGTGGCATGGTTCGGCATAGCAGTGATAGTCGGGTGGCTTGTGCTTGAGACAGCAGTGGGGGCGCCCTTCATAACGAACCTCGGGTTCGTAGTAATACAGATACTGTACGCCATTCTGATAGCAAGGATCTGGGCTGTCTTCTGGTGGCACACTCAAGCCTTCACAGACAACTCCACTGCAATAGAGTTACCTTACTACGTCGGGTCTAAGCTAGGCTACTGGAACCCAATGGAGAGCTTTGGAGACTGGAACAACCCGAATCCATCCTACCCTTGGTACATATACCAAAGGACTACATGGGCCCTTGGGACTTGGACAATAATGTTCACCTCGGCGACTACGGGCGGCAAGGTCAACTTCTACAAGATCGCTCACTACAACAGGCTGAACTTGAAACACGTTTTCGCTCTCTTGATCGTGTGCTCAGTGGTCTACGTTGTACTCGGCCAATTCCTATCAGTCTGGGTCGCCGCGCACGGAGGCGGGATCAACAACAGCAACCTTTGGGGTTGGACTCTTTGGGGTCCATCTGGCTCCTATTGGAGCGACTCTTCATGGGGACCAACAAGCTTCTCCTTCCAGAACGATCTCATCTACATGGGTGGCGGCGCACTGGTTGCCATCGCACTGTACCTCATCAGGCTAAGGTTCGCGTGGTTCTTCATCTCGCCTGAAGCCCTATATGTCAACCTGTTTCTACCAAACTACAACTGGATGAACGCCCTGATAGCCTTGATCGTCAAGACCGTAGGCATCAGAACCGTAGGCATCAGAAAGTTCGAGGAGTACGTAATGCCAGCAGCTGCCGGAGCAGTCATAGGCTTCGGAGCCTTGTGGATAATAGCGGGGCTGATCAACTTCGGCACAATTGCCTGGCCCAAATTCATGACCCAGTACGTGCCATAGGAAACACGAAACAATCCCCTTTTTTATTTTATTCCTCTGCAAAGCCAGGGATCTTTACTTCCAATGGAGGATCGCATCCCATTTATACCTCACCAGCCGAATAGCTAGAGAGACAGAGGGTTAACGTTTGCGCGGGAATATGCCCAGATTGTTGGCGCCAGTGATGAGGTTCCAAGGCGCTATCAAGGTCATTGAGGCCGGGGCTGACGAATTATACTGCGATGTCGAGATGCCAATCAAGCACTTCTCTCTTTACCGGGGAGCCGAACACTGTCTCTCGACTTATGACGAACTTAAAGCAACGGTAAGGTACGCTCACGACCACGGTGTCAAGGTTTTCATCACAGCCAACATGCCCTTCGCAGCCGACAGAATCGAGAAGGACTGGAGGGAACATATACTGAGATGCCTCGAACAAGACATTGATGCTCTGATAGTTGGCGACTTCGGGGTGCTTTCAGTGATAAAGGAGATAAACCCGGGCGTTCCATTACTCGCAAGCACGTATTTTGCCTCCATGAATCACGAAACAGCTAACTTCCTGAGGAAACTTGGCTTCAGCAGAGTGATTCTGGAGAGACATTTGACGATACCTGAGATATCACAGATCGTCAGAAGCAGTCAAGTAGAGATAGAAGTCTTTGTGCACGGCGCAGGATGCTCCAACATAAACGTGAACTGCTACCTCTTCCACTACAGATACCCTCCTCTAACCAAGGCACTGGAGGACCTTGACGGATTCAAGAACCCCTGCACGCTTCGCTTTCAGATTGCTGACTCAAGAACCAAAGAAGCGCTGGGAGAAGCACCAGTACTCGACGCCTTCACGTTCTGTTCGATATGTCATCTGCCAGCTCTAGTGGAGACCGGAGTTGCTGGCCTCAAGATAGTGGGCAGAGGAGACTTTGTGGCCTTCCAAGAAGGTACGACCAAGGTCTACCGCGAACTTCTCAATCTAATAGCGCAGAACCGAACCGAAGAGTTCGAGACAAGAGTCTCAGACCTGAAGAACAGCTTCCTGCCGAGACCTCCAATGTTCGCGAACCTTAAGGAAGTCGCCTGCGAACAGGGACGCTGCTTCTACAACCCCCTTTTCCACGCGCCTTACAAGAGGCAGCTATCATGGCCTGCCTGGCTGAAATACCAGTTTAAGTTTCTGGAGCACAGGAAATGAGGGTTACAGTTCAAGCAGAGAACCTCAAGCAATTCAAAGAAGCGGTCCTAAGCAAATGTTCTGGAGTACGGTACGGATCGGAGTTCTGCGAGTGGAAGATCCCAGAGACCGAGAGCTTAGAAGAAGCCTATGAGCTGGCAAACGATGCTGGGAAGAAATTCAGCTATGTCACCCCCAGAATCTCAGAGACCAGTCTACGCAGAACAAGAGCGCAGCTCGATCTCCTAGACAGGAAAGAGGAAGTTGGGCTGGTGTTCAATGATCTGGGTGTTCTAAGCCTTCTAGAGCATCACCTCAACTTGGTGCCGCACTTAGGAAGGCAGTTGGTGTTCATCCCTGCCAGATGTCCATGGGAACAAATAACGAATCTCGAAGTGGGTTTCATGGCTAGAAGGAGCGTGGCCGAGGTATTCTATCAAACGAGTCTCAACAGTTCAAGGACGGTTCAATTCTACCTTGAACGCGGCGTGCGAAATGCCGATCTAGACTGGATCCCCCGCTGTTTTCAGCACTATGCCTCACTGCGGCAGGCAGGGCTTGATCTTTCCATTCACGCATACCTCACGCCTGTAACCTCGACGAGAAGGTGCCACACAGCCAGATTCTTGGGACTCGAGGACCCAGAGAACTGTGATCGTCCCTGCTTCGAGAAAGGTTTTCGCTTGAAGAATCAAACATTGGGCATAGACTTCTGCCTTTTGGGCAACACAGTCTTCCGTTATTCGGAGCCTAGGGCGAAAGATATGGAAAAGATACGCCGTCTTCTTCACGAGTTCGAACTCGTTGTAACGATGGATCCGGTCATGAATCTGGAGGACCGAAAGGGAATTGATATGCTGATCGACAGTCTGGACGCTTTCAGATGAGCATCATTCGCATAATGTCTCCGAAAGTGATCTCTAGAAATCCCTTTGAGGGCTTCACTGAGACCCTACGAATCCTGCCATTCTTCACGGAATACTTGGCTAGACATTGAAGCCTTCCTCTTACCGCATTTGGCCCAATAACTCGCAGAGTAAACTCGCTGGTCACCTCATCCCCTATGATTCCGATGCTGCTTTCTCTGAAACCGAAGTGCGTGAATATCTTTCTGAGTCCGATGGCCCACTTTTCGATTTCGCTTAGGTTCTCGAATCTGAACGGTCCAAAGTCCAGAATGGCGTCATCTGTCAAGATGGATCTTAAGGCTTCGATGTTGCCTTTCGTTAGGACCTCATGGAACGAACGAATCAATCTTTCCATCTTCTCATCCACTGTCAATCAATGACGACGCCGGGATCTAGCTGCTAGGTTTTCGACGTGACTTTCACGACACATATTTCCCTTGGCCCGAGCTCCCTAGCTAGCATTGCGAAGCCTTCCTCATACTCACAGCGCACTTTCCTTTCGTTTACTATGTCATAGGCTGCGGGTCCCCCTTCGGAAAGCCTTATCTTGAATCTAGGCTTAGCTGCTTTCCCGCCGTGGTTAATGCCAAAGAGGATTTTGAAGCCGTTTCCCTCGAGAATTCTGGCCTCAACAGGCTGGTCTTCCGAGACATTCGAGACCTCCACCGGAGGATAGATCCCAGCCCATTCAGCAAATCCCTTTATTAGCTTGCCAACGTTTACATTTCGATTCTCTTCGTACGCCATCCCTAGGCATGTTCCGATGAACGCCGCCTTGCCTCTACCATATCTGCTGACAACGATGGCTGGCGATCCGTCTTCAAACTTTGCTATGATCCTTGCGTTCGGCAGAGGGTCCAGCGCCTCTTCGTAGAACGCGCCCAGAAGACTGTCACCTACTGAGAGCAAGGGGATTGCAGGGTCGCCTTTGGTGATGCGGATCTCCGGTTTGTCGCAGCTCCTGATCCATTCCTCTCTACAGCCGAAGACCTTGCTGAGTCCGAACCCTGGAATCTCTTCGGCAGACCACCCCGTTTCCTCGTTCCAAGCGCACCGTGCGTCGGCGACAACGGTCCCGCCCTTCTCGACATATTCCGTTATCCTCTTACATACGCCTCGTCGCATCATCAAAGAGAATGGCATGAGAAGGAGCCTATACCTTTCCAGCCTACCTTCAGCAACATCGTCCATGTGGACAAAATCAACTGGGATATTTCTTTCCAGCAGAGCCCTGTAAACGCCCAAGAGTGATGTGGTTGGCAACCAAGTTCTCTTCTCGAAGCAGATCAGCAGCATTATCTGAGACAGCATACTGCAAAGTATCGCTACCTCAGACTTCACCGGCTGACCGCTAAGAAAAATATCAGCATACTTGTCAATGGTTCTGGCCATTGCCCCGGTGCTTTCAGCCCTAGGCGTGATGGTTCCGTCCAAGTTCACCATCCCATACCCCGTGGACTCGAAACCCCGCCTCATTGGATACCAATGGTAGTAGTTGATCCCCTTGGCTCCATGAGCAATCATGCTCCAGGTCCAAAGGCGTATGTCCTCTCCAGTCACGGGTTCGCCGAGCTTGAGCCCCGCAACCCCATGACCGCATTGATGTTCACCGATCCAGAAGGGCTTTCCTTTGGATGAAGAAGCTGAGCGAGTAGCATCTAGCCCTGCTTCCATTCGAGCGTAGTCGATGTGCGTGAAGCCATGCTTTGGATAGGACGATGTTCCCCAAACATCAACATGTTCAGCCATCTTCCAGTCATCTGGTGCTCCGCCCAACGGATTTTCCATAATGGAGGATATTGCAGCATGACTTGAGACAACATGCTCGGGCGCTCCTTTCTTTAGCGCTTCAACCTTCCATTTCAGGATGCTTGCCAGCCTGTCTAGGCAGAATACTTGCCAGTCCATGTAGTCTCTGGCGAAATGGAGTACTACGAATCTTGGAGGCTCAACCATGTCCCAGCTGCTGAACGTTCTTGACCAGGCTTCGTTCACCGCTCCAATCGTGCCATACTTCCCTTTCAGCCACTCTCTGAACTCGCCTATCGTATATGGACAATAACAGAACATAGCTGGTCCCGCTGTCTGAGTATGTGGATGGTAAACCCACTGAACCGTGTGCGGTTCGCTCCAAACGTCCCAACCATAGAAGGCTGGCTTGTCCTTGACATGAGACGCCAAGGATGTCAAGAACATCTGAGCGCGTCTTCTAACCTCTGGATGGTCTGTGCAAACCCCTGGAGAGCACTGTGAGGAGATTACGTGCCCACTTTCGGTCACAAACCTTGCGTCAGGAAACTGGTAGTTAAGCCAGTCGGGGGCGAACTCAACGTAAGTCTGAAGAATCACCTTCAGCCCATTCTCTTCAGCCAATCGCAACAAGAGGTCGACCTCTTCAAAGTTGAACTTGTCCATCTCAGGTTCAACGTTGGCCCAGTTAACCCATCCTCGGACGGAGTTAAAACCAAGCTTCCTGATGTTAGCAATGTCTCGCTCCCATGTTTTGACTGGAAGCTTTGGCGTCACCCTTCCAGGACCATACCAAACCGACACCGGAAAGAATCCCTTCATACAAGCACCACGTACTCGCTGTGCCCCGCTTTCCAATGTATTTCTATAACCTTCAAAAAAGTCTTGCGTAGAAAGGGGAACCTTTTTGAGCGCCAGATTGCACGTTAGAAGCTGAGATGCCTCGTCTGGGCGTGCTGGCGGCCATCAAAGTATAGTGAAGTAGAGGGAGCTTACGGGTTTGAACGTGGCTGAGCAATGGGTTGAGAATGCAAGGAAAATTATTGAGCGGATTAGAGAAACGCAGATGGAGAATATTGGGAAAGCAGCTGACGCCGTAGCTGATTCCATCATTGCTGGACACGTCTGTTACCTTTTCGGCGCTGGTCACTCTCATATACCAGTGGAGGAGATGTTCCCGCGATACGGAGGTGTAGTGGGGTTCTACCCTATAATTGAGCTGCCCCTTTCGTTCTTCACCCATGTCACAGGGGACATTGGCATAGGACAGTTCAGCTTTCTAGAGAGGACTGAAGGTTACGGGTCCAGGATTCTTGAGAACTATGCTCTGCATCCTCAGGACGCGATGATCATCTATTCTCACTCAGGAATAAACCAGGTAATAGTAGATGTCGCACTCGGAGCCAAAGAGAAGAGCGTGGCATTGATAGCCGTGACCTCTCTGGCACATTCGAAGGCGCTGCAGTCTAGACATTCCAGTGGGAAAAGGCTGTTTGAACTAGCCAACATAGTGATCGACACAGGCGTCCCCTACGGGGATGTCATGATTGAGGTTGATGGGCTCGACCAGAAGGTAGGTCCAGGGTCGACGCTCGGCTTCGTAGTCGTCGCAAACATGATATCCTGCCTTGTCGCCCAGAGAATCATCGATAAAGGCGGCAAACCCTTCGTGAATCCCGTTCCCCGGTTCACCGCCAATTACGAGGAAATGCTTAAAGAGAACGTCAAAGAGTTCAGACGAAGAGTTGCCAGCCACCTGCCTTAGTTGGTGGGCTGTTCAAAGGAGATTCCAGAGATGGCGCGGGCCCGTTACGCCATTGCTGTTGATGTAGGAGCAACCAAAGTCCTCTGCGCCGTAGTGATGTCAGACGGTAGGATCATTTCCTCCCGGAAAGAACCAACAGTCAGAAAAGACGCTGTGAGTCTAGTCTCGCAAATAACAAGACTGATCGAAGACCGAAGCAGACTCTCTGGCTTAGATGAAGCAAGCATCAAAGGTGTGGGAATTGCGGTTCCCGGGATCGTCGAAAGCAAGACGGGGGTTGTAGTCTGGGCGCCCAATCTTCCCGGGTGGCGTGACCGTCCCTTGGAAAAGATGCTTAGTGAAGATTTTTGCATCGGGGTTCCGATATTTGTCGAGGATGACAGGGTCGCGTCGATACTGGGAGAACAGTGGTTGGGCTCAGCTAGGGGCACAAGAAACGCAATCTACATCATAATAGGCACAGGCATCGGCGCAGGAATACTGGTCGATGGGAAGCCTTACAAGGGAAGCATGGTGGCAGGCGCGATTGGGTGGACGTTACTCGGAAAAGACTTCATGAATCAAATCTACGACGTAGGTTGCCTGGAACACTTTGCGTCTGGTCCCAACATTGCTAGGAGAGCTATTGAGAGAGTGAGGAAAGGGGCTGGGACCGTGATGATGGCTATGGTCGGTAACGAAAGCGACCGAATCACAAGCGAGGTTGTTTTCGAAGCAGCAAGGAAAGGTGACAAAATCGCGCTGGACATTGTGAAGGAGACGGCGCAGTATCTGGGGATTGCCGTCTCGAATGTGGTCAGCATTCTTAACCCCGAGATCGTTGTGATTGGGGGAGGCGTGGGCGAGGCTTCAGACCTGCTCCTAGGCGACATAGCAGACATAGTCAACTCATATGCCCAGCCTTACGCAGCAAAGCAAGTCAGGATAGTGCGATCGGCGCTTGGGGGCAACGCTTCGCTTCTTGGCTGCGCGAGGTTGGTGTTCACTCGGGCCTAGTGTTTACTCTGACCATTCTCTGGGGACCAAAAAGCTTCCGGGTTCTTCGGTTCCCGCTTTCGCACAGTTCCTGATGCTGGAGGACCTTCGCTCGATGTGGGCTGGTTTCAGCAGCTATTTTCTTTCGATATAGCTCAAGAGGTCTTGACGAAGGATCGGAGCGAGTCTTGGAAGAAGATGCTCATGGTCTACCGTCCAACGATCCATCACTTCTAGGCTGCTCCCGTCCAAGGGGAAGATAAGGGTTTTCATCCTCATTGGTTCTGTCTCCTTCAGGAGGGTTACCCTCACAAGATAGTGGGCAGTTCTTTCAGAGGCATAGCATACGATAATGTCATAGTCCACACGCTCCAATGTCTCTTTCCTGCTAAAATCGATAGCGAACAGGCCATGTGGAGTACTTGTTGATGGATACCTTTTCGCCACGTCTTTCATGAAAGTGTTGAAAGAAGTCAGATTCCATGTGCTCACACGAAGTGGCACGTCTAGGACCGCTAGGTTCCCGCGAACGTCAATGATACCAGCGTATTTCTTCAAGAGTTCTTTGCTGGGAACGGCAAGAAGAACCGCTTCCTTGGCGGGCAAGAGGCACCCTGCGATTGAGACGAGAACCGCAATCAGCATCGATATGAGCAATGGAGTTCCCGTGGCGACGTTCTCCTCGATGCCTTCCAGCAAAGTTATGTTTCCGAGCCGGATGAGTCCGAAACCAAGTACATAGCCCAGAACCCCTCCTATCACTCCCAGTGTCAGACCCTCAGTTAGGAACATCATACGCACCCTCAAGGGACTCAGACCAAGAGCTGAAAGAGTCTTTATTTCGCTTCTTCGTTCATAGACCGATCCATGCAGCGTCACAAAGACTATCAGCGCGCATATGACCAGAGGAGCGACTTGTGTCTGCCAAGATCCGACCAAAGTAAGTGTTTCGAATGTCAGGTATCTGACAGTGACTTCTCCTCCTTCTATCTGGTATATTGAGAAAGTGCTTACATAATCCTCTCCTTTTTCATAGGAAGCCCACAGTATCTCTTCCACGATCTTGCCTAGGTAGTCTGCTGCCTCTGGGTTCACGACTAGGCCAACTTTGTATATTGGAAGGTTCGATGTGCCGAAGTCATCGACCGAGCCTATAAGAAACGATGCTGCCATTGAACCCGTCTGAGGATACGGAGGATAAACCGTTGGCGGGACTTCTATGGTCTTTGTGGCGGGATTGTACACCCTGTAGAGGAGTCTGTCTCCGTCTATATCTAGGAGGTTGTCTCCAATGTATGCCTCATCAAAGGTTCCGCCCACGGTGAAGGCTTCACCATCTATCAAGATCTCGGAGCCGACTTCCAGCTGGTAAGCTTCTGCTATACTTTTGCCAACCAACAGACTTCCTTGACCTATGACGTTCAGCCCTTGAGAACCAAAAACCTCCGCCGCGTTTGCGAATCTTCCTAGAAAGGATTCGTTGACGGCGGCAAGGTAGAACTGGTTATACCGCTGAAGCATCAGGGTGCTGTTAGATACCGTCACAAGTTTCACGCCATAGATGGTTGATGCTTCGACCCATTCCTGCTGGGCGAGCCAGTCTATCTCGAAAGGTTGGAAGGATAGAGGCCTAGCGAGGGCAACGCCGAAGTTGTACTTGTAGATGACTAGACCTTGGGCGACGAGGGGCTCTAGAGGAATCCGGGCACTCATGGAACGGAGTGGGTAGCCTGTGGATATGAGGCATATGGCTGACGCCGTGATAACCAAGATGACAGTCAGCGTCAGAACCGTTCTCACCTTCCTTCTTCGAAGGTTCTTTAGGGCTACTCCAAAGGACTGCCTTATGATATCCCTTACAAGTTTGCTCAGAGCTAGAAATAGGGTTGCCACGATTGCCGGTAGGCCTATCTGCATGAACGCGCTGAGGAATTCCGTATCGATCCTTTGGAACGATGCAACAGGGTTGGAAAGGAACAACTTTAGGTATGGTTGTGTAACAACAAAGACTATGAAAACAGCAACGAACAGGAGATCAAACAGGATCAAGGCTTTTGTCCTTTCCTCGGTCGCCAAACATGAGAGAGAGAAGGAGAAGAAAAGAAGCGTGAGAATGATCCATCCGCTTGACGGTAAGGCTAGGGTTGGTACTCTCTGAACGCTGCTGACAAGAGAACTGTACAACTCATCCGCCTTCCTAGAGAACACAACCCCCTCCGAAGTCTTCTGCTCCTCAAACGCTGAAATGGCCTGTTCATAGAAGTATCCTATCTTGCCAAGTTCAGCCCGGTAACTGGAGACCGAGAACCCACGTCCTTTCAGATCCTCAAGCATGGAAGAGATGTCATTCTGACAGTTCCAAGAGATCGACTGCAAGGCTCTAGGCGTAAGATCCAGCTCGTCACCCTCCTCGACATCGAAAGAGAAGTCGAAAGACCAGCTACTCAGGATTTCACCGAAACGTCCCCAAGAACCTAATCCTGAGACTCTTGCGACGAAGGCGGTTCCCTCCAACGGTCTATCGAGAGGCGCAACTACTAGCGTCATGTTGTCTACCGGAGCGAAGTTCCCATCTAGATACCGATTCGCGCGGTAGTAGAGGCTTCGTTCGTCAAAGTAGCCTCTCCAAAGAAAGGATGGGACAGCTCTCAGGTACCAAGGATCGTCGCCATGGAAAGGGTTGATAAGCGTTAGGTTCACAAGTCGTCCCCGCCTCAGGTAGAAGCTAACTTCAATCTCTGATCGTCCTCTGATACCATCGACAAGCACTGGGACCGGAAAGACATATGTAGACACATTGAGGTGGAGTTGGTCAGGCAGAATCACCATCCATCCCGGCCCTTCCCATTCCCCGCCGGCACCCCACAGACTATACTCTCTGTCGCCAACAATTCTCTCGACTATCCAGACTCCAGGCGGTTGACTATGCAGAGAAGCGATGAAAAGCCGGATCGGTTCTGAAGGAACCTCGGATGTGTCTAGTGTCCAAACGATTGACCCGTCGTCGGCAGTAATGCCTTGAAGGGTGAAAAGGTCGCTTTCACTTATGAAGAAAATCTCTTCCCGGGTTGTCAGTCCGAA